>JAEIGA010016704.1_pt1 | contig 11159 bp, 7 predicted proteins | sample 9270691 | NCBI WGS metagenome assembly JAEIGA01 (sample SAMN17057246, study PRJNA624740) | gut metagenome | biome: biome; isolation source: fecal sample | host: Bos grunniens | place: China: Xizang | collected 2019
TGGATCTGTGCCATGGCGTGCTTGAAGACGAGGGGAACCATCCACCCCAGGGTTGTATGTTGTTTTGCAGTTTGTGGTTCAGTGTAGAGCAAGTCTGTCTGATCCTTTTGTATATCCACGCTGCAAGTGATACCATCTGTGGCATCGCATCGGCATGGCATTTGATAGGGGGCGTAAGCCATAAATGCGACAGGCTTTGAATCTACCTGCCAGGCATCATCGCCGACTACCCAATACACGTCGTGTGTAGATTGTGGAACGGGTTTTTCTACCATCATTTCGCTATGTGCTTCTGCGATATCCAGGTAGAGTGTGGCGCCAGCCAGGTCTGTCACGTTGTCCTTTGCTTCGGGCAATTGCCAGGCACATACGCCGAGTGTTTGATTGATAGAGAAGTCCTCCACTCCGGTAGAAGAAACATGCATGTACATGCCGGGCTGGAACATAAGACGAAATTCTTTGTCAAGATCTAAAATCTCGTCTTGTGTGCAGCCGGCACATACTATACATGCTAATATGTAAAGAATCTTCTTCACAAATTTAGAGGTTTTGTTTTAAAAGGTTTATTCAGAGAGAGACTTGCCCTCTCTGAATAATGTGATCTAAAGTTGGGATTAGATTTCAGGAGATGAAGATACATCCTTCCAGTCTGTTACATATGGTTCGATTGAGATGTTTTCCAAACCAATTGTAATAGTGTAGATGTAACGATAACCCCAGTCCCAAGCATTACCATGACCTGAAGGTGCTGTCAAGTTGATTGTACTAACTTGAGGAATTGCAGAACTATCCTTACTCTTGATTGTGTAGTTCACAGTGAGAGTAATACCTGTCAAAGGTTGAGGAATCAACATCAAGTCTGTACTTCTCAAACCTGCTGTATAATCTTTAGGAGCATTAGCAACGTTTGCATTGTTTACTGGCCAGTAAGCAGTAGTATTCAAGAGGAAACTTGTTGCTTCATTACTTACGTTAGGGAATACTGTATAGTTCGCCTTTTCTGCAGAAAGTGTCCAGTCATTACCCAAATCGTCATTTACTGTAGGTGGAACTGTCTGAACGCCATCAGCATCGCCAATATTTTGAACAAAAGTACCCTTAGAAACTACATTATTCAATGTAAGACCAGTCAAAGTTATTTCTGTTTGATTATCTGTAACGTAATCCTTGTCTGTCTTAACGTTGAAGATAAGAGAAGACAAAGCGTGCTTGAATACGAGGTGAGCACCAGTGTATACGTCATCTTTAACGTCTGGAGTAGCACCTGTTCCATTAGCACCTGCTTCATCATCAGTAGTCTTGTCTGATGCGTTAGCAGTATACTTCCTTTGATTGTAAGATCTTTCGCTGAACAACAAGTCTACTTGTTGGCTTCTGTCAGTTGAAACTTCGTAGTCTGTGAAAGAAATCTTGCCATCACCAGTATAACTTGCATTACCAGCAACACTTGCAGGAGAATAACCAAAGAAAGTCAATGTACCATTCTTAGGCCAGAAGTACTTTTGATGCTTTGGTGCCCATGTTGAAGAACCATCATACTGCATTTCTACTTCGTTCATGTAAAGTGTACCATTGCCAATTCCATCATAATCGCCAGTGAAATAGTAAGCCCAAACAGCAAAGTTGTAATCTGTAGCAGTTGGATAATTGTTACCAACTTCAAAAGCACGTGTCATCTTACCTACTACTGGAGCAGCAAAGGTAATTTCGTTTTGGTTACCTTGATTAGGCATACCAAGATCGTCTTGTGAACAGCTTGTCAGTGTCAAACCTGCAACAGCTGCCATAAATAAATACTTCTTCATAATTTTGAAAATTTAAGAAGGGTTAAAAATAAAAGTTAATTAATAATATTTGTTTTTGTTTTGTTTTCGGATTAGATGACGATGTCAGTGTTAACATCTTTCCATTCACCAACACCTGGAGACATCCCACCACCATTGCCTTCCGAGGGTGGGGGTTCGGGGATTCGGATGGTGTGGTCAAGGAGCAACCACTGCTTTTCGCGTGCCTCTGGTGTCGAGAAGACTGGCGTGATATCGATAGTTTCGCTATATGGTTTGCCGTAGGTTGTCATAAAGTCGAAGGTCATTTCGAGACTATTGGCCTCGTCGGGCAATTTGCCAAACGTGCTGAATGTGGTGTAGAGGATGGCGGACTGATTCTTGCCACGCTTCATACCTGCTGCCGAACCGTTTTTGCCAGGGTGCATTTCGAAATAGACGGTCACGTTGTCATCCACATTCATGCTGCGGGTAGCAATCCACGACGAACCGGTCATGCCTGTCAACAGGCCCAACGAAGACGAAGCATATTCCAAACCCTCGACATTCACCTGCAGGAAGTAGGATTTGACTAACGAATTGGCTACGAAGTGGTCGCCCTCGGGGGTATAGAGTGTATCGGCGGGCTGGTTGGCTTCCTGGTCAGGGATTTCGATTTCGCCGAAGTCTGTCACAAAGAAGTGGTCGGGCTCGTACACGATGCGTTCGCGTGTGCCGTCTGCCTTGGTCGCCGAGTTGCTTCGGCTATAGATGCGCGAATAGAGGTGCGCCACGATTTCGTTGGTATAGGCGCGCGATGTGCCCCACAGTCCTTCGCCAGCGACCAGTGTGGTTTCGGTGTCGAAGTTGTACGCCAACAGTTTGTATTGTCCCGGATCGGCATTGATATAGCCGTCGAAGTAGGTGCCCTGAGCGTCCTGTCCCTTGTTGCGCAAGAAGCGTTCAGCGACGGTTCTGCCGGTATAGGGGTCTACCAAAACGATGCGCATAATGACGGGTTGAGCATAGTGTGGACGCGTGTATTCGCTGTTGTAGAATCCCATGGTCACGTTGGGGATCCGCTCATTAATATATACGCGCACGTAGTGCACGAAGTGGTGGTGATCGTAGCACAGATCCTTGTGCTCGCACGAAGCGAAGAGCATCAGGCAGAACAGCGAGAGCAGGGTCAGTCGTTTCATTTCAGCCCTCCTTTCTGTTGCTTGTTTCTGTCACCGAGCAACCATGTGAGCGTGATTTCAGCCTTGGTCGGACCGAAATAACGCTGTTGTTTGAACGACTGCCACACGTAGCAATAGTTCTGATACTTATATTCGTTGAACTGGCCACTCTGATAACCTACGCCTATCACAAAGTCCAGATTCAATCGACGTGCGATGGGCAACGAGTAGCCATATTCCAAGCCAGCGAGATAGGTGGGGCGGTCCATCAGGTTTTCGCCTGGGTGTCCTGACATGTAGCCCTTCTTGCCGAATGCCAGGAAGTCGTATAGAATCACACCGCCGTAGAGGCCGAGGTGATGTCCGGTGAAGTGCTTATCGCGTGCGGCCTTGCCAAAATATTTGCGCACTGCCACTTCTCCGCCATACGTACGCCAGAACCACGACCGGGTGTTCCACCATGCATAGTGTCCGTTGCCCGACAGCGTGAAACCCTTGCCCAGATAAGCCTCGATGCCAATATTGGGCACCAAGAGGGCGTCATAGAGCAAGTTGGTCTTCAGAGCAAAGATGGCGCTGCGAGGTGTCTTCAGCGACACTGCAGGAGTCAAATCGACCAATGGGATGGTATCGTGTCCGACCACAGGTATAGTGTCGTGCTCGGCGACAGGAGGTTCGACGGGCACGATGTCGATCAATGTATCGGGCAATTCGGGAGCCGGTTCGGGGATCACTTCACCCTCGGGCAGGGATAGTTCGGGAGTAGACACAAACACGCAGATCCACGTAGCGACACGCAGGCGTGGCATGTGACGCTGCACGATCATGCGATAGGTGTAGCCGTTGTCCAGTTTCTTCAGTCGCCACTTCTTGGTCTCGGTGGGCACGTTGGCCTCCATGATCTTGAGCACGCGGTCGCGGTTCATCAGGTGATAGTTTTCACGAAGTTCGCGATCCAAACCCTCCCAGTTTTCACCCATAGGGCGCAGGTGAATGTTTTTAGCACTGATCACGGAATCGTTGGGCGCCACACTCAGGAGCAGATCTCGTGCAGCCTCGGCACGACGTTCGGACAACCATTGGTTGCGCGTGGGCGAACCTTCGGGCGAAGCATAGGCATAAATCGTGATGCTGTCGACACGTGGCGAACGCTCGAAGATGCGCTTGATGCGGTTGATGTGCTGTGCATTGTCCAGATAGGTGGAGTCGATATCAATATCGTCGTGAGAATAATAGAGCAGGTAGCTTTCGGTCGTAACAGTGTCCTCAGCCGCAGGTACAGACTGAGCCGACGCTATGCGGGGCAACAGGGCCCCACATACCGACAGAATCACGGTCAATATGTGCCTTACTGCATTATTCATCACTGTGTACTTCATTTGTTTCTGTCACCTCTCAGCTGGGCTCAGCTCCTGGCCCGCCCTGCCGATCAAGTTCGTTTTGTAAAATTCGTAGTTTTTCTTATAAAAAACGACCAACGCCTCCCACATGCAGCAGAATACGTCAGCCAAAGCTTCTTTTTGGTGTTTACTGCTTATGCTTGCTTGCTTGCTTGCTTGCTTGCTTGCTTGCTACACAAAATTCCGAGACGGCCAAATTTTCAGCCATCTTATTTTGACATTTTGTAAAGAAATTTGCACAAATCATGACAAAAAGTTTTGTGTAGTATCTCCTTTGTTTTACAGCAATGCAAGTTTATGCTTTTATTCTTATTTCTCCAAATTTTTTAACACATTTATTCAAAAAAATATTGCATTTAAGCTTTTTTTGCAAAGTGAAGATTAAAAAGCAGTAAAATGGATTAAAAAGGACTATGGACAATGCCATTTGTCTATAAAAATCAGGCAAATTGACATTTTGCACAGTTGAAGCAGGGAAACGTTACGAGAAACTGATTTTTAGAAAAAAGTTTTCCCTTCAAAAACCGCACACTTATGCAAAAAACGTGCTGTATTTTGGTTTGTTTAACAAAAGTGAGACAAAATTGAATTTCTTGGTGTGAAAGGGTGAAAGAGGGAATGATTGAGGGGAGGAGGTGCCTGTTTTGTCTCCACGTATATCGTGCATCTTCTCACAAATATTTTTTGTCTCACACAGAATAACAGAATGCTTACATTTTTTGTCTCACGCGGAGAGCACGGATTTCACAGAGAGCACTTGCTTCGCTCGTGCTTGCCATTCGGGACATTCCGCAATGCTCAAAAGATGATGGTAAAAAGATTACTACTTTTTTAAATTTTGCGACGTCTCGTTGAAATTATCTTAGACTTTTTTAGTTCTGGCTCGAAACATTTACATATGGGTGTAATATACACCAGTTTCCATTACGGCCTGAAAGGCCAAAAGCACATAGCCCAGGGCAAGGCGAACAGGGTGAGCCGACACCCTGGGTGTAATATACACCAGTTTCCATTACGGCCTGAAAGGCCAAAAGCGCACAGCCCAGGGCAAGGCGAACAGGGTGAGCCGACACCCTGGGTATTTTGTATCCATCATCAATTGCGCCCTGAAGGGGCAAAAGCATTTTTCATCTATTGCGTGTGGGGGATTATTACATCCAACCCTTGTTGTAAGGCTTTTGCCCTTTCAGGGCGCAGGTGGTGGGTGTGGCATTATACCCAGGGTGCCGCTCCCTGTGGTCGCTTGCCCTGGGCTGGGAGATGCTGCCCTTTCAGGGCGCTGCTGAATGCGGGGATACAACATACCCAGGGCGTCGCTCCCTATGGTCGCTTGCCCTGGGCTGAGAGGTGCTGCCCTTTCAGGGCGAGGAATGATTATGTATTTTCCTTTACCCCTGTTATTTTGGAAAATCCTCTACCCCCTCCCCGCCTCATGCGACGGTACTCTTTCTCCCTCTTTTAAGGGGGAGTCCCCGAAGGGGGAAGGGGTTATATAGTGGGGAGAATGCGAATAGTGTTTGGTCGATGAAATACGACGATAGGTGGGGAGGGTGCGAGTGGGGATAGTCTTGCTGAATATGATTATTGAGTGCCAAAAAAAACCAAGACTTGCTTTTTCACAAGGTCTTGGTTTTTGAAATTGTGGGACAGACTGTGACGGCGCCACAATCACGGGGTATTAAAAATAGATGGTGATGCTTGAAATATAGGTGCCGGGCTTGAAGTCGGTGGCGAGGATATTGCCCTTCCACTTGGCATTTTCGCTATAGTTTTGGCGGTTTTCGTAGTCCTCGGCTGCCTTTTGGTATTTCTGCATACCTGCTGTGGTCCATCCTGGACCTTCGAACTGCATCCAACAGCCGGGTTCGTAGATGCCTTCAAACCAGCCTTCGCGCCAGAATTTAGCACCTGCGGCATAGGCTTTCTCGATGGTCATGCCGGGATATACGCCGCGCTCTGAGAAGAAGAGGGGGCACAAACCTGTCAGACTGCTCAGCACCTTAACCTCGCCTTCGTTGTCGGACACGCCCTCCATCACTTTGTTGCCGCCCAGGGTGAAGGTGACATAGGTTTCTTCGTAGTCCTCGACTTCGTTGTAGGAGGTCTCTGTGGTGAAGTTGTCGTAGAGCCCAAATACGCTCTTGGGGAATTGAGAGATAGGTTGGGTGAAGTCAAAGTTGGGGAATCCACCCTTCTTCATAATAAATTGTGTCAATGGGGCTTTGCTGAGGAGGAAGCCGAATTGCTTTTCAGCGCCGTCGACCACTGCCGAGAAGTTGATGTTGATATTGCCGACATGCGAGGTGGCCATACTGTATTCCTTGCCGTCGATAGAGACGCAACCCATCATTTTGGTGTTGGCAGGTATATTCACGAGGACTTCCGAAGCATTGGATTGGGTGCCCATTTTCAGTCCCAGCACTTTGTTCTTTTGTTGCGTCGCATTGGCATAGGTCACTGCATTTTCGCCGTAGTTGCGCATACGCACGCCGTTGACGGGCAATACGTTGCGATTGTGGAGATAGAAGTAAACGTTGACCAGGGCGCCCTCGCGGCGTGCCATGACGAACTGGATGTCGCAACTGGGATTTTCGCCATAGGGTCGGATCAGCAAGTCGCCGTCGACGATGTCCTTGTGCTCAGTGTTGATGATAATGCTGGGTTTGGAGAGCTGTGGTGTGCGTGTCGTTGTCGTTTTAGGCTTGTTGGTGTTGGATGTTGGTGCGAGAACTTTTTGCAAGCCTTGACCTAATTTTTTGAGCAAGCCCTGTCCGCACATATCGGCGGGTGCAGCGACGAGCGCTACTACCAGGACGAGTTTGAATAAATTGGCTGTTTTCATAGTGTATAGGTTTTTTATAATGTTTATGAATTGTGGATGAAAGGAGATTATTTCTCGCAAATATTTTTTGTCTCACGCGGAGGGCACGGATTACACGGAGGGGCACTTGCTTCGCTCGTGCTTGCTTTGGGGTGTTCTCTCCTCTAACAAGGGAAAACTCCCAGAGGTGGAGAAATCCCTTAACGTTCAACGTTCAATATTTCATTATACTTTTTCGCGTCTTTCAGCAGGTCGAAGGCTTGCTTGATTTCCTGATCCCGTTGGAACAGGTAGGCATTGGCGCCCTGGCTGAAATAATAGTCCTGGACGATAGCCACCTCGATGACCTGTCGGATTTCCTTTTCCCAATGGCGGTAGTCGTAGTCCTCGTTGTGTGTCAATTTGGCTTCGAGGGCTTCAAATTCGGCTTTGCTCGCTTCGCCGTAGCCTTCAAATTCGGCCATTTTGCGCAATACTTGTAGCGCCTTGACGCTTTGCTGGTCGTAGGTGAAGTGGCCTGCTTTCAGAAAGGCGATAAATTCGTCGTACTGCTGGGCGGAGAGGCGGAAATCCTGGGCGCCTGCAATCGTGGGATGCTTCGTGCGAAATTCAGCCACAAAGTCGTCGATCAAATTGGAGTTGTTCAGATAGATCAGGAGGTTGGGCAGGCTGTCCTCGGGCAGTACGATGTCGGGGCGAATACCGCCGCAGTCGCGCACGGGACGTCCACCTCGGGTATAGTAGGTCTGGGCCAGCGAATCGGGCAGGATTTTGGGTTCACCATCATCGTATTTATAGGCTTGCACACAGCGACCGCTGGGGATGTAGTATTTGCTTTCGGTGTATTTGAGCAGGGCTTCGCCGGGCAATTTCACTGTGGTTTGCACCAATCCCTTGCCATAGGTGTTTTGTCCCATGATCACGGCACGATCGTAGTCCTGTAATGTGCCGGCAGTGATTTCTGCTGCCGACGCGCTCTGACCATCGACCAATACGACCAGGGGCAGGTGTTCGAAGGTGGGACTGCCTGTGGTGCGATAGACACGATTGCCCTTGGGCGTCTTGCCACGTAGCGACACTACCTCCTTGCCACGAGGCAGGAATAGGCTGAGCATCTCGACGGCCTCGCTGATCAAACCGCCGCCGTTGCCGCGCAGATCCAACACCAGGCGGCGCATGCCCTGCTGTTGCAGAGATTGCAGCGTTTGCCTCAGATCGCGCGCAGTATGTTCGGTATAACCCGATACAGACACGTACCCTATGGAGTCGGGCGTACAGGTGCTATAGACGACACTGGGCAGCGCAATCGTGGCACGTTCGATGTCGAAGTGCAACAACTTGGGGTGTCCGGCGCGCTGCACACTGAGGCGGAACGAGGTGCCGGGTTCACCGCGCAGACAGTTGCTGACCGAGTCGTTGTAGTGTGCCACTTCGCTCAACTCGGCGGTGCGCATCTCCTTGCCGTCGATAGCCATGATCACGTCGCCGCGTCGCAGACCAGCCTTCGCTGCCGGCATGCCAGCATAGGGCTGCGAAATAATGCTGCGCTTTTTCTCCTTGTGAAAGGAAATCACGGCACCGATGCCGGCATACTTGCCCGTAGAATGTTGTCTGAACTCCTCGGCCTCCTTCGCCGTATAATAACTGGTATAGGGGTCCAGCTGATACAGCATGTAGCCGATCGTTTCCTTGAACAGCTTGCTCGTGTCGAGTGTGTCTACGAAATTGAGTTCCAATTCGCGGTAGATTTCCGCCAGGGTGTTGAGTTGTTTAGCCGATTCCAGATTGCGCTCGGTGGATTGAGCATGGCTGCTCAATATCACCAAACTTAGGACGACGGCCGTCAGGTATCTTTTCATATAGATGACTCAAATGTTTTGAGGTGAGGAAAGTTCCGAGAACTCTGAATACTCTGAGGACTCTGAGGACTCCGATTACTCCGATTTTATATTAAGCACCCAAACGTTGGCGCAGAGCGTCCCAGGTCTGATCGGCCAACTGTGTGCCGACTACTTGTATCACAGCACCAGCCACTGCGCCACCTGCTTCAAGACAGTCGGCCAATGGAGCGCCCTGTGCATGACGATACAGGAAGCCTGCGGCAAAGAAGTCGCCGGCTGCTGTCGTGTCGACCACTTGCGCTACGGGTTCTGCGGGGGCTTGTGCAAATTCCTCGCCGCGGCGTGCCATCGCACCCTCCTTGCCGGTCTTCACCACGGCTACTTCGCAGCGTTTTGCGAGTTCGTCGAGCGCCTCGCGTGGACCCTTGCCGGTGAAGGCCAAAGCCTCTTCTTCATTAGCAAAGACAATGTCGGTGTGGTCCAGCAGGTAGGAGAAAAACTCGTGCTGCGCCTCGACAATATTGTAGCTGGCCAAGTCCAGACACACCTTCAATCCTGCGGCATGTGCCATCTCGACGGCACGGCATATCAGGTCGTGGTCCTGCACCAAGTAGCCCTCGATATAGAGGTAGGCATAGCCCTCGAGCCACTCGGGACGCAGATCGTCGGCGTGAAGTGTAGCCGCTGCACCCAGGTAGGTAGCAAATGTGCGCTGACCATCTGGGGTGATGAAGGTAGAGGCTACGCCCGTGGGCAATTCACTGGGCAACAAGAAGGTCTCGATGCCCACTCTCTTGCAGTTGTCGGCAAAGAAATGGCCGTTGTCATCTTCGCTCACACGACCGATGATGCCAGGCTGTGCACCGAGTTGTGCCAACGCCAATACGGTGTTGGCTGCCGAACCGCCTGTGGCGCGCTTCACCTGCATTTGGCTCAGGCGACGGCACACGGCTTCGTAGCCCTCGGTGTCGATCAGTTGCATCGAACCTTTGGGCAGATTCATTTCTGTCAGTAGTGCTTCGTCTTGCACCTGTACCAGGGCGTCGACCAGGGCATTTCCGATGCCCAATACTCTATTTTTCATGTCTTGTATGTATGCTTATGTGTAATAAAAAGGACCTTTTACGAAAGGGGGAAGGGGAAAAAATCAATTCTTGTCGCTATGTGTGAAGGGCACAAAGTAGGTGATGAGGAAGGCGGGGATTGTGGCGAACAATACGAAGATGAAGAATGGACGATAGCCGCCCAACAGTTCCCACACCCAACCGCTGAGCATACCGGGCAGCATCACGCCGAAATTCATGATAGCGCTGGCCAGTGCGTAGTGCGACATCTGGTATTTGCCGGGAGCTATCTGTTGCATCATAAAGAGGGTCAAGCCCACAAAACCGAAACCATAGCCGAAATATTCGACGGCAATACCGCCACCGATCAACCACAATTCGGATGGCTGATAGATCGCCAGCAAAGTGTAGATGGCAAAGGGCAAGTTGAAGATACAGCAGAGCGAGAACAAAGCCTTCTTCAAGCCCAACGAAGAGACATAGTAGCCCGCCAATACCGAACCGGCGATGAAGGCAATCGAACCGCATGTGCCGTAGAGCAGACCGATGGTCTCGTTGCTCAATCCCAAACCACCTTCAGCCAAGGGGGCTTTCAGGAACAAGGGTACCATTTTCACCACAAACCCTTCGGCGAAGCGGTACAGGATGATGAAGAAAAGGTAGTAGACGATGTGTTTCTTCTTGAAGAAGTCCACGATCACCGTAGCCAGTTCCGACAGGGTCTCGTTAAGGGTCTTTTTGTCCTGAGCCGCTTGCTGATTGCCCGAGGGCAGGATGAACCAGTGATACAGACCGAGGCCGAGCAACAACACTGCGAATGTGGCCATGATATAAGTCCATGCGGTGAAGTTGGCCTGCACTTCTGTCGCACCGGGTTGTGCCTTGAAATACTCGATCAGTTTGCCTGCCAAATAGACCAGACCACCCGTTGCCACAAGTTTAGCGAGATTGTAGAAGGCGCCTTGCCAACCGATATATTGCGCCTGAGTCTTCTTGTCCAACTCCTGCATGTACAGACCGTCCAGCGCCACGTCGTGCGTCGAACCGCTCAATGCTACCACGGCAAAGAGGGCCACCGTCACAGCCCAA
>JAEIGA010016705.1_pt1 | contig 11158 bp, 8 predicted proteins | sample 9270691 | NCBI WGS metagenome assembly JAEIGA01 (sample SAMN17057246, study PRJNA624740) | gut metagenome | biome: biome; isolation source: fecal sample | host: Bos grunniens | place: China: Xizang | collected 2019
AAGTCCTAACCATTGGGCTGCCGAAATCCAACCGATCAAAATAACACCGCATATTACACCGATAACCGCATGGATATTGCGTGCCTTGCGTGCCAAATAACCTAACAGGAATAGGCCAAGCATACCACCGCTGAAGATGGAAGAGAGTTTCCACCAGGCATCGAGGATACTGTCTACATTGACTAATGCCAAAGCAACGATGATACCCAATATACCTACAACCACGCTGGAGAGTTTAAGTACGAAGAGCTTTTCGCGATCGGTTGTATTCTTACGGATACGCTGGTAATAATCTGTCAAAATGATGGTGGACGAACTGGTTACGCTGGTAGCTACTGTACTCATGCCTGCTGCGAAGATGGAGGCGATGAGCAGACCGGTAAGTCCCACTGGTAACTGATTCACGATGAATAAGGGGAATACATAGTCCGCCTTGATGCCGTCAGTTGGAAGCAACTCCGGATATACTTGATAGTAGGCATAGAGGGCTGTACCAATCAGGAAGAATACGGCTGATACAGGAATGAACAAGTACCCTCCGAACAGAGCAGAAAACTTGGCTTCTTTCTCGCTCTTGGCTGTGTGGTAACGTTGTACATAGTTCTGGTCAATACCATAGTTCTGCAAGTTGGTGAATACACCATATATCAAACATACCCAGAAAGTGGACGTGCCGATACCCCAGTCAAAGGAACCCAATGAGAATTTGTCTTCGGCGATGGCTATCTCGAAGGTCTGTACTGGTCCTTCAGGCATACTGAATAATAGGACTCCCAAACAAACTAAGGCACCACCAATGAGGATGAAACCTTGAATTGCTTCAGTCCATATTACCGCTTTGACTCCACCTAACATGGAATAAACGATGATGGCAATACTTGTTATGATGATGACCATTTGTATGTTCCATCCCATCAGAATGTTCATGGGTAGTGCCAATAGGAACAGAATAGAACCCATACGGGCTATCTGGGTGAGCAGGTAACAGGCTGATGCATACAGACGCGCCCAACTACCAAACCGTTCTTCTAAAAAACTATAGGCCGAAACACTACCTTGGCTACGATAGAAGGGTACGAAATATTTAGCTGCAAAATAAGAGGCTACGGGGATAGAAAGACTGAAGACAAAGGCGTTCCAGTCTCCGGCAAAGGCTTTGCCGGGATATCCCAAATAACTGATGCTGCTCACGTAAGTAGCGAAGATGGACATTCCCACGACCCAGCCTGGCAGACTTCTACCTGCCGAGGTGAAGTCTTCGGATGAGGCTTTTTTGTTGAAGAACGAGCATCCGAACACTACGATACCTCCTGTGAAGAGGAGAAATACGATAAGGTCAATAATATGCATAATCTGTACTTTAGAAGATTAACTTACCGTTTTTAATAGGCAGGCTTTCCAATGCCTGACGGATTTTTTCGCGCTCGGGTTCCTGGAACTTGTAGAAAGGAGAAGCTACAAAATCGTCGTTGATGATACCTAAAATAGACAGGGCGCACTTCAAGCCTTTCAGGTAACTGGAACCATACTTGCCTACAGTATAGATGCTGCTACTTATTTGCATGATGTATTGTTGTAAACGGCGTACTTCGGCCAGGTTACCGGCCTTGGCTGCGTTGTACATGCCTACGTATAGTTCAGGAAACATGTTGGCACCACCATTGATACCACCGTGTCCTCCCAAAAGTACACATTCGCCGGTAATTTCTTCCGGACCTACCAGCATGGCAAAGTCGGGACGGTCTTTCATGGCATGCATTACTGATTGGAAGTATACAGCATTAGCTGAACTGTCTTTGAAGCCCACTACCTGCGGATTCTGTGCAATGCGATGGATGGTGGCGGGAGCAAAGTTTACCTTGACATGTGAGGGCATGTTGTATAAGAACAGTGGAAGTGGCAGTTGAGCTACGAGTTCTTCATAATACATGGCCAATTCCTCCTGACTGGGAGCGAAATAATAAGGAGGTGCCGAAACTACACCCGATGCTCCACATTCGGCTGCATAGTGTGCCAAACTTACACTTTCTTCGATGGAAGTGTCGGTGATGCATACCAAAACAGGCAGACGTCCTTTGTTGATGCGGCAAGTTTCTTCTATCACTTGTTTGCGGATGCGGTAACTCAAGCTCTGTTCTTCACCGGTAGTACCTAGAATGAACAGACCGTGTACACCTCCTGCAATGAGGTGTTCTATCAACCGTTCCAAACTTTCAGTGTCTAATGTCTCGTTATCCTTCAATGGAGTAACCAAAGGAGGAATAATACCGCAAAGCGGACTTTTAAACTTGTTTTCCATATAATGATATATTTAATGTATATTCCTTATTATATAATAGAAGACGATTGAAACTTAAAAATGTAATCGGAGTTCTTTTACCGACGAATATACGTACTATTTACCGATATTTCACTATCTTTGGCACATAAAGTAAAATATATGGCTTTTATTCGCAGATATTGGAACTGGTGCAGGCGTTTCCGCCATCGTTGTGGATATGGGGTTCATTCGCCTTCCGACTTTTTTTTGATAACTTCGGTCATTTATGAAAAGTATCCTTACTATGCGTATGCCGAGTTGCAGAAGAAGCGTTTTTCTAGTTCTCTACCTCATTATCGGCAGAAGGTGAACCGTTTATTGTTCCGTTTGGTAAATTATTTGAAGCCTCAATCGTTGATAGAAGTCGGTGTGGATAATGGTGCATCCATCTGCTATATGAGAGCAGCACGGAAAAATATGCAGTGGTATACTCTTAAAGATATGGATGAAACAAAGACATTGGAGAGTAAAGCCCGGATGATAGGCGGTATCGATTTTTTACATATAGCACATACTCCTTGTTATAAAGCAGTATTCGAACAGGCACTGCCTTACGTCAAGGGAAATACCTGTTTTGTAATAGGCAGTCCTTACCTGAATAGAGAAAAGAGACTGTGGTGGAAACAGTTGCAGGATGATGAACGAGTGAGCTTGACTTTTGATTTGTATGACATAGGCTTGGTGTTTTTCGACAAAAAGCGCATCAAGCAAAATTATATTGTTAATTTTTTCTAGATACTTATGAAAAAAAGCATGGTTTACACCCGGACGGGAGACAAAGGAACCACTTCGTTAGTAGGAGGTACAAGAGTTCCGAAAACGCATATACGATTGGAAGCATACGGCACTATCGATGAGCTGGATACTCATTTGGGACTTTTATGTACGTATCTTATGGTACCTGAAGATAAAGAAATGGTTCTATGGGTGCAGCACAAGATGTTCACCATCGGTTCCTATTTGGCTACCGATCAGGAAAAGGTGGAACTTCGGGTAGAAAGCCGGATACTCGATAAAGATATAGAACGATTGGAAGATGCCATTGATGTAATAGATCATTCGCTTCCACCGTTGAAATCTTTTGTTATTCCTGGTGGAAGCCGAGAATCGGCTGTTTGTCAGATAGGTAGGACTGTATGTCGGAGGGCGGAACGACGTATCTTGGCTTTAGCTGAAGAGTGCGAAGTAGATGAGAAGGTCATTGCGTTTGTCAACCGCTTGTCTGACTATTTATTTGTTTTGGCGCGAAAATTGAACATATTGGGGCAAACAGATGAAATTTATTGGGATAAAAGTTGCAGTTGAAATTTTTTGTTATACTTTTGCGACTGAAATATAATTTGATTGTTTATTTTTATTGAGAAATACTATGTATTGGACATTAGAATTGGCTTCGAAATTGGAAGATGCTCCATGGCCGGCATCAAAGGATGAATTGGTAGACTATGCTATTCGTTCTGGTTGCCCGATGGAAGTAATCGAAAACTTGCAGGAAATGGAAGATGAAGGTGAAATCTATGAAAGTATAGAAGATATTTGGCCGGATTATCCGAGCAAGGAAGATTTCTTTTTCGATGAAGAAGAATATTAGTAATGAATATTAGTAGTGTATGTTTGGGCGGTGTAGCATCAGAAAAGATGTTACATCGTCTTTTTTTAGGAATTAAATGAACTTGTTTTGTCATAATTTGTTTATATTTGTAACGTAATAATATTAAAACATATCCTTATGAAAAAGATTCTTAGCGTTTTAGTGGTGGCCGTTGCCTTGATGATGGCGGCTCCGGTGCAGGCTCAACTGATTAAGTTTGGGGTGAAAGGTGGTTTGAATATGTCGAAATTGGACTTTAAAGCTGATAATCTAAAAGAATTTAACGATAATTCTACTGGTTTCTTCATTGGCCCGATGGCAGAATTTACCCTTCCGATTATAGGATTGGGTATTGATGGTGCCTTAATGTATTCCCAGCGTGGTAAGGGAGAACTTAAGAAACAAGGTGTCGAAATTCCGGTAAACTTGAAATATACGATTGGATTGGGTAGCATGTTGGGTGTATATTTGGCTGCAGGCCCTGATTTCTACTATAGTTTCAAAGATATAGAAATGGAAAAATTAGAGGCTAAGAAAACGAATGTAAGTCTGAATCTGGGCGCGGGGGTTAAGCTCTTGAAGAAACTTCAGGTAGGTGTGGTTTATCAAATCCCGATGGGAGATTCTTTCGATTTAAAGAACCTGGATAATAAAGTAATTGGTGAAACCAAGACTTGGCAAGTATCTGCCGCATACATTTTCTAAAAAAGAATAGCATAGAAAGAAAGGAGGATGCACGCATCCTCCTTTCTTTTTTGTACCTTTGTCGCATGAAGAAGTACGTTGATGTCATAGTACCCCTACCCATTGCCTCGCAATACACCTATTCGTTGCCTTTCCATTTGGAGGACAATGTGAAAGAAGGCTGTAGGGTCGTTGTATCGTTTGGGCGGAAGAAATTCTATACGGCGATAGTGACCAAGGTGCATTATGCGGCTCCCGAAGGTTATGAAACGAAGGATATCGAGGAAGTTCTCGATGCTATGCCCGTTATCCTTCCTCGTCAGCTTCGTTTTTGGGAATGGCTTTCTTCTTATTGTCTCTGTACGTTAGGTGATGTATACAAGGCAGCTGTTCCGTCAGGGATGAAATTGGAAAGCGAAACTATGGTGTCCTATAATGAGGAGTTCGAAGCCATAGAGCCACTGTCCGAACGTGAGCAATGCATCCTCGATCTGCTTAGTGTGGAGAAGGAGATGTGTATTACGCAGATAGAGAAAGCGAGTGGACTGAAGCATGTACTTCCTTTGGTGAAATCTTTACTCGATCGCGAAGCGGTTTTTATCAAGGAGGAGCTGAAGCGCGACTATAAACCTCGTACCGAAGCCCGTGTATGCTTGGTGGATAGAACAATGACCGAAGAAAGGCTTCGTGTTTTGTTCGATGAGTTAGGTCGAGCCAAGAAACAATTGGCGCTGCTGATGAAGTTTGTCGAGCTTTCGGGATGGATGGATGTCGGTCAGTTCTTGAATGAGGTGCCGAAAAAAAGACTGTTGGAAGAGTCGGGGGCATCGTTGTCGGTATTCAACGGCTTGGTGGAAAAGGGCATTTTTGAAGTTTGTTACCGTGAGATAGGACGTTTGGACAAGAGCGATAATATCCATACGAGACAAAGTCATACGTTGAATGAAGCGCAGCAGCGGGCTTTCAACGGAATCATGAATAGTTTTTTCCAGAAGGATGTTTGCTTGCTCCATGGTGTGACATCGAGCGGAAAAACCGAAATTTATATTCATTTGATACAAGAGGTACTGAAGACCGGTAAGCAGGTGCTTTATCTTTTGCCTGAAATCGCTCTAACCACTCAGATAACCGAACGGTTGAAACGAGTGTTCGGACATCGCTTGGGCATCTATCACTCCAAGTTTCCTGATGCAGAGCGGGTAGAAATTTGGCAGAAACAATTGGGAAATGAACCATATGACATCATTTTAGGGGTACGTTCATCAGTATTCCTTCCCTTCCAGAGGCTGGGCTTAGTCATAGTGGATGAGGAGCACGAAAATACTTACAAACAACAGGATCCAGCTCCTCGATACAATGCTCGTAACGCAGCCATTGTACTTGCTTCGATGTATGATGCCAAGGTTCTGTTAGGCACTGCTACACCTTGTGTGGAAAGCTATTACAATGCTACCGAAGGGAAATATGCCTTGGTGGAATTGAAGGAAAGATATAAAGATATTCGTTTGCCCCATATCGAGGTCGTCGACATTAAGGAACTTCTGCACCAGAAACGTATGAAGGGACCTTTTTCTCCGCAGTTGATTAAGGAAATGCGCGAAGCACTCGAACGGAAGGAACAAGTTATCTTGTTTCAAAACCGCCGCGGTTTCGCTCCGATGATAGAGTGTCACACTTGCGGATGGGTTCCCAAATGTAAGAACTGCGATGTAAGCCTTACTTATCATAAGGGGCTGAACCAGCTTACCTGCCATTACTGTGGTTATACATATCAGGTACCTCGGACATGCCCGGCGTGCGATGGTGTGGAACTTATCCACAAGGGCTTTGGTACAGAACGGATAGAAGATGACATTCGTTTGCTGTTTCCTGAAGCAAGGGTAGCGCGTATGGACCTTGACACAACTCGTACCCGGAGTGCTTATGAACGCATTATTACCGACTTCCAACAGGGCAGAACAGACATTCTTATTGGTACACAGATGGTTTCCAAAGGACTGGATTTCGACCACGTAAGTGTGGTGGGTATTTTGAATGCCGACACTATGCTGAACTACCCCGACTTCCGCAGTTATGAGCGTGCCTTTCAACTGATGGCACAAGTGGCAGGGCGTGCAGGGCGTAAGAATAAGCAGGGGTTGGTTATATTACAAACCAAATCATCAGATTTGCCGGTGATTCATCAGGTGGTGGAGAACGATTTCGAACAGATGTACTATGACCAGTTGGCTGAACGGCAACTCTTTCGTTATCCACCTTTTTACCGTCTGATTTATGTGTATCTCAAACATCGCAAGGAAGAGGTACTGAATACAGCGGCAGAGATTATGGCAATGCACCTCCGTGCTGCGTTGGGTGATCGTGTGTTAGGACCGGATAAACCACCTGTGGCACGCATACAGACATTATATATTAAGAAAATGGTTATAAAGGTGGAGCAGACCGCCTCCATGAAGAAAGTACGCAGCTATTTACAATCTGTGCAGCGTTCCATCATGGAGGATGAACGCTTCCGTTCCCTGATAGTATATTATGATGTAGACCCTCAATAAAATGAAACGAATACTGTTTGTTTGTCTAGGAAACATTTGCCGCTCGTCCTCGGCGGAAGAAATCATGAGGACTTTCGTAAAGAAAGCAGGAAGAGAACTTGAAATAGAAGTGGACTCTGCCGGGATATTAAGTTACCATGAAGGGGAGTTGCCCGATAGCCGTATGCGTATGCATGCATCTCGTCGGGGCTATAATTTGACGCATCGTTCTAGACCGGTCCGTACTTTGGACTTTTACGACTTCGATATGCTCATTGGTATGGATGACCGTAACATTCAAGATTTGAAAGACCGTGCACCTTCAATCGAAGCGGAAAAGAAAATCTATCGTATGACAGACTTTTGCCATAATAAAGTGGCGGATTACGTACCCGATCCCTACTATGGTGGAGCACAGGGGTTCGAAAATGTGCTTGATATTCTGGAAGATGCCTGTGCAGGATTGCTTATTTCTTTAGCTCCGGATAAGTAATCCGGGTATGGTACATCGTTCTCAGTTTTTCCTTGAACAAAGCCTTGACTTGGGCGATGTCTTTGAAAGTAATGGGACAATCCTTGAAGAATCCGTCGGTCACTTGTGAATCGATGATCTTGTCAACTAAGGATCCGATGCTATCTTCAGTATACTCGGAGAGGCTGCGCGAGGCAGCTTCTACTGAATCGGCCATCATTAGGATTGCTTGCTCTTTGGTGAAGGGATTTACACCCGGATAGCGGAACTTGTCGGTATTCACTTCTTCATCGGGATGTTCGTTCTGATACGAAATATAAAAGTACTTGGTGAGTCCTTCACCATGGTGCGTATAAATGAAGTCCTTGATAATCTTGGGTAGATTGTATTTGTCAGCTAATCGTAAACCGTCGGTTACGTGGCTGATGATAACTTGTGCACTCTGCTCGTAGTTGAGGCTCTTGTGCGGGTTTACGCCCGATTGGTTTTCTGTAAAGAAGGCCGGGTTCTCCATCTTCCCGATATCGTGATATAAGGCACCGGTTCTGACAAGCTGGCTTTTTGCTCCGATGCGGTTGGCGGCCTCGGCAGCCAAGTTGGACATTTGCAGCGAGTGCTGGAAGGTGCCGGGAGCTATTTCGGACATTTGGCGAAGCAAGGGATGGTTGATGTTGGACAACTCAACCAAAGTAACGTTCGAAGTAAAGCCGAAGGTCTTTTCTAAAGCGAACAATAAGGGGTAGGTGAAAAGTAACAATATGCCGTTGATGCCAAAATAGATGTACATGCGGGTATTGAGTTTCGTGAGGTCATCTTCGTGAATAAGTTCGAATGCAAAGTACAGTAGGGCATAGCATGCAAATACGATAAAGGCGGTACGGAACAATTGCGAGCGTTGCGATAATTCGCGCAAGCTGAAGATGGCAGCCATGCCGGTAAGTATCTGCAACAGGATAAACTCATGCGGATAGCGTAGTGTGATGGAACAAAGCAGGATAATGGTGACATGTGCCATGAATGCAGTGCGCGAATCAAGGAAGATACGAATGATGATGGGAATCATGGCAAACGGAATGATGTAGATGCTTGCCAGATTCTGTTCTACAATGATCGATGACAGAACTGGAAAGAAGATAATGAGCAGGAACAAAAGGGTAATGCTCCGCTTTTGCGGATAGAAGTCTTTGCGGAAAAGTTCCAGATAGAACATGAAGCAAGCAATGAATAAACCGACGAATAGGATTTGTCCGATAACGGTAAGACGTTTTTCCTGAATAGTATCGCTCCGTTTTTCCCATTCCTTTTCCAAGGAGTTCAGAATGTTATAGGTGTTTTCGTCAATGATTTCGCCCCGATCGATAATCTTCTGCCCATTCAACACATAGCCGCTGGCCCAAGATATTTTGGAGAGTAGGTCTTTCATTGTCGTTTCCGATTTTTCTTCGTCGTACACAATGTTGGGCAGGATGTAATCGTTCAAGTTACACTGCTGTAAAATCTGTTTCTTGTATTGTGCGGTGTCGGCTTCCAATAGATATTCATAGGCGGCTTTGGTACTATAAAGTCGGCTCACTTCCAGGCTGGTAGCTGTATTTTGCTTTACTAATCGGATATAACGGATGCTGTCTTCCTGTAGCTGTTTCAGTTCATCACTGGAACTTACTCCCTGTTCGTATATAGACTTTAGCGTCCGTTCGATGTGGCGTAAATATTCAGAACCAATGAGCTGTTTCAGTCCCTTGCTGTAATTCTCTCTAAGTTTTGCTAATGCATTTCTTTCCACGTCCTTATTCAGAACATAGTAAGGTTGATATGTACTCATTAGACTGTCTTCTTCAGCCTGTACTTGATGCTCGTTTTTGTAGATGGGAAAATCGAAGGAAGCTTGTAGCAAACCATATTTCCACGGGGTGTTGATGTCGAATTGGTAGTTGAATTTACCTTCCTTAGGCAGGAAGTAAACGATGACCGTAACGGTGGCGATGAAAATGAGCCCTTTATAGAGCAAATCTTTATAAGAAAAGCGTTTGTTGGCTTTGAAACTGTTCATAAGTACATAATTTTGGGCGCAAAATACGAAAAAATCGGGAAATTGAATTAATTTTGCAACGTATTTTTAGCTAAAGAACAAATGTCAGAAAGAAAAGTTAGAGTTCGCTTCGCTCCAAGTCCTACAGGAGCGTTACATATCGGTGGTGTACGTACTGCCTTGTATAACTACTTGTTTGCCCGTCAGCACGATGGTGAATTAATATTCCGTATCGAAGATACAGATTCCAACCGTTTTGTACCGGGTGCTGAAGAATATATCATAGAGTCATTCAAGTGGCTCGGTATAAAATTCGATGAGGGTGTAAGTTTTGGCGGCAATCATGGACCTTATCGTCAGTCTGAACGTCGGGATATCTATAAGCAATATGTACAGCAACTGTTGGAGAACGGTAAAGCTTATATCGCTTTCGATACGCCTGAAGAATTGGATGCCAAACGTAAGGAAGTTGCGAATTTTCAGTACGATGCATCTACCCGTATGGGTATGCGTAACTCATTGGCTATGCCGAAAGAGGAAGTGGATGCTTTGTTGGCTGAGGGAAAACAGTACGTGGTACGATTCTTGATAGAACCCAATGAAGAAGTGCATGTACATGATATAATTCGCGGTGAAGTGGTTGTAAACTCTTCGGTGTTGGATGACAAGGTGCTGTATAAGTCGGCAGACGAACTGCCTACTTATCATTTGGCTAATATTGTAGACGACCATTTGATGGAGGTTTCGCATGTAATACGTGGTGAAGAATGGTTACCATCGGCTCCGCTTCATGTTTTGCTTTACCGTGCTTTCGGTTGGGAAGATACCATGCCACAGTTCGCTCATTTGCCGTTGCTCTTGAAACCGGATGGAAATGGCAAACTGAGCAAGCGAGACGGTGATCGTTTGGGATTCCCTGTGTTCCCATTGGAATGGCACGATCCCAAGACTGGCGATGTATCTTCAGGTTACCGTGAATCGGGATATTTGCCCGAAGCGGTCATCAACTTCTTGGCGCTCTTGGGGTGGAATCCAGGCAATAATCAGGAAATCATGTCACTTGATGAATTGGTGCAATTATTCGATTTAGGCCATTGCAGCAAGGCAGGAGCCAAATTTGACTACGAAAAAGGGAAATGGTTCAACCATGAATATATCAAGATGAAGGACAATGCCGAATTGGCGGAATTGTTCATGCCTATCTTGAAGGGCAATGGAATCGAAGCTCCGAAGGATAAGGTGGTGACTGTTATTGGATTGATGAAGGACCGTGTAAGTTTTGTTAAGGAACTCTGGGATACTTGTAAGTTCTTCTTTGTAGCTCCTACTGAATACGATGAAAAGACCCGTAAGAAACGTTGGAAAGAAGATTCGCCTGCCCAAATGTTGGAATTGGCCGACTTCCTTGAAACTTTGGAGGACTTCTCTGTAGAAAATCAAGAAAAAGAAGTGATGGCTTGGATTGCAGAGAAGGGTTATCATTTGGGTAACGTTATGAATGCATTCCGATTGACATTGGTGGGTGAAGGCA
>JAEIGA010016706.1_pt1 | contig 11158 bp, 18 predicted proteins | sample 9270691 | NCBI WGS metagenome assembly JAEIGA01 (sample SAMN17057246, study PRJNA624740) | gut metagenome | biome: biome; isolation source: fecal sample | host: Bos grunniens | place: China: Xizang | collected 2019
TATAGATGTATAGAAAGAGGATGATATCAAAGATGATGGTAACTACTATACTGTGGTTGGAGCTAAAAAGGCCTTAGAAGAAGAGACCCAGAAGGAAAATCGTATAACTCAACGACTATCCAAGAAGCGGTTAGTACGTAGGTATATGAAAGCCAGAGGTATTAAGGATGATAAGAAGCAAGAAGTATTATTGAAAGTATTAAAAGAAGCCGGAGATGATAACATTTAAGTCAATACACATAGAAGGGTTCTGTAGTATAGGTAAGCTGGATTTACAGTTAAATACCAAAGGTATAACTGTTATCCGAGGTGCAAATGGCCTTGGAAAAAGTACCATCTTCTCAGCTATAGTTTGGGCTATATATGGTAAAAACCTAAAAGGTAATTCAGATGTAAATACCTGGAAGAAGTACCGTACTAAAGAATACAAAGGTACCAAGGTAGAAATATACTTTTCAGATGAAGATAGCCATATTCATAAAGTAACTCGTTGTCTTGATTATAAAGGCGAAGTAGAAGGAGCTAAGGGTGGTAATCGACTTATATATCAGATAGATGCTGAAGAGATATCAGAGAAGTCTAAACCTCAGATACAATCTAAGATATTGAAATCTGTAGGCATGTCTTACAATCTATTTCTAAACTCAGTAATGTTTGGCCAGGGTTTGAAACGACTAGTTAATGAATCCGGGGCTGAGCAGAAAAGAGTGTTTGAAGAAGTATTGAATCTTGAGTACCTTACTCAAGCTAAAGATTTAGCTTATGAACAATATAAAGAACTTGAACGAGAATATAACACTACTGACCGAAACTTGGAAACTCTTGGCACTAAACTTCAGGGAATTAGCCAAAATATCACTTCTCTTAGCCAAGTACATGAAAGGATGGAACGTGACAGAAAGGATCGTATTAAATCAACGAAAGCTCTTATATCGACTTTTGAAGAGAAGAGGAACAAAATTATGCGGGAATACGTTAAACATGAGATCCCGGAAAAGCTTGAGAAAAAGATTAAGGATACTAAAGCTAAAATATCCCAAGAAAGTGCAAATCTAAATGCCGCTAAAAAGGAAATAGGAATCCCTCTAGAGGATCTTATAGATGAAACTATAGAATTACTTGAAAATAAGAAAACAAGTACTGCGTTGAGTCGATTAAAGACCCTAAAAGAAGCATTCTTATCTCAAGATAAATACAAGAGTACTTTGGATAAATTACGTAAAGAGTTATATAAGTTGGATTCAGACTTATCTCACATACGTCACTTGGGTAATCAATTAAAATCAGCTCAGGACAATCTAGAAAGACATCAGGAAGACCTTAAGAAAATTAAGGCCAACATTAAACAAGATGATACTACTAAGGAAGTAGCTAAACTCAAGAAAGAACTCGATCAGGTTCAACAACAATACAACAAGATGTATGAGAACCTGAAGAAAATAGAAGAACGCAGAGACGTATATAAATGGGTTTATACTGACCCCCTTGGAAACAATGGTATCAAAGCTTACTTATTCGAGTCTAGCCTTGATCTTTTGAATGATACCCTTAGTTCATACTCAGATGTACTCGGCTTCCAGATTTCCTTCCAGATGGATTTGAATACTGCAAGGAAAGACTTTGAAACTCACCTCTTATTTGAAGGAGAGGAAGTACCTTATGAAGACTTATCTGGCGGTCAGAAACAATTAGTACACTTGGCTATTGCTTTTGCAATGAACACCGTTTTATCCGAATCCCAAGGTATTAACATAGCTTTCCTTGATGAAGTATTTGAATCACTAAGTTCTGATAACATAGAGATAGTGGTTGGACTTATACGAAAAGTTTATAGAGATAAAACCTTATTTCTCATAACTCATCAAGAGAACTTACCTATACCTAACTCTCGTATACTTAGAGTCACTAGAGATAAGGGGGTATCGCATTATGAATTTTAGCCAATGTACTATTAGAGATTATCCAACTTAACTACATTCGCTATGGCAACTAACAAAATCAACTCAAAGAAAAAAGGTAGCAAATTCGAAAGAACCGTTTGCAAATGGCTCCAGAATTGGACCGGCTATGAATTTAGTAGAGTACCAGCATCTGGAGGCTTGCGATGGAAGAAAGCTGATAACATTACTTCAGATGTTATCTGTACTGACCCCAAACATGCTAGGAAGTTCTGCTTTTCTGTAGAATGTAAATCCTATAACGACATACGTTTTGAACATGTACTACTTGAACTCAAAACATGTAAGATACTTTCATTTTGGGAACAAGCTTGTACTGATGCTAAGAGAGGAGGTAAATTACCTCTCCTTATCATGAAATACAATGGCATGACTAAAGGAGAAGCCTTCGTAGTCATGAACAGGAATACCTATGAAAAATGCGTTAAACCCCAAAATAAAGTTTGCTCAAAACCAAGACTAGCTTTCATGATGGACCCTCAGAAACCAGAAGAAAGTGTATTTTACATAGTTATGTTTTCTGACCTCAAAAAGATGGATTATGCAGAGTTCCACAAAGCTGCAAGAACACTCCTTAAATCTGCTAAATAAATGAAAGCTAAAACCTCATATGTATACTGTATATTCAGACTAGATAGAAAACACTGGTCTGACATTAACGATCAGCTCAAAGAAAGAGGATATAAACGTATGAGGTGTTTTGTCCCAACCGTTAGCATCATACGTAAAACCAAAAATGGTAAGAATACTACTGAAGAAGTACCAATGCTGTTTAATTTTGGTTTTATGAGAATGAGCACTAAACTAGCTTATAATCGACAATTTTTAAGAGACCTCAAGAAAGAGATACCCGGAATAAACGGCTGGATGCTTTCTCTTGAGAGTATGCACCCTAAGAGACTTCGTAAGAGAGTTGATACAGAAGACTTCGACGACTTCTCTAAAGTTGCCATAATTACCCGAGAAGAGTATAAGTACTACAAAAAACTTACGAAGAAGAATCAGGTATATACCATGAAAGATACTCTCAGAATACCACCTGGATCTTTCATAACTCTAAAAGGGTATCCTTTCAATGGTCTCGGTGCTCAGTTAGAGGATATAAACTATATGAATCGTACAGCAGTAGTAAAGATTTATCCCGGAGGTAACAGCGAATTACGTATGCAGTTACCCTTAGATAATGTACTATACACTATATACGATAATTATGAGGATCCTCTAACAGATGACTACGGTAGAGTGGATGTAAATACTTTATCTGAGCAAGATCAACCTTTTGAAGAAGCTTTTGAAGTAGAACTAGACTAACATGGAGAAATATCAAGAACAAGCTTGGGACTGTTTAACTCAGAATGAGCAGAACAGTCTCTTTTTGAATACTTCTCAAGGAATGTCAACTTGGGGAGTTGGAGAGATATTAAAACTATCTCACTATAAGTATTTAGAGCTCAAAGCAAGAGCTGAGAAATTCTTCAAACTATATTCGGATTATTTTCAACTACATCCTTCTCTGGTAAGACCTGATGCACCGATAGGACCCACTTTTAGGGACTACCTGTTTGGTACAATGATAAAAAGATTACCAAAGGAGGATGCTTTGACTTATGCCGGTGACTCATCTTTTAGGCTAAAAGAGATATCTAATAAAATCATACAAACAGATGTATTAAGACTTAAAGAGTCTCAAAATAAATGGGATAATGACCTATATAAGTTCATTATGGAATTTGATAGATGGAATAACTATCGAATACTACCAAGGTCAATGCAAGCACCATCTGCCTATGAAAGGAGGACCAACAAGAAGCATAAAACCTATATCAGATATCTACATCAGATACCAGACTTCAAAATCAAGGCTTTAGTTGATATATACTGGAAGGGTCCAAAAGGAAAACCAGAATCCAGGTATTACATATCTTTAGTCTCTACCTTCTTTGAAGATGGATATGCTGTAATACCCATTCTGAAAACAGATAAGGTAATCAAAGCTATAACGGACAATAAGATATACATTTTTGAGACTCAAGATGAAGCAGATGATTTTGGACTATTAACTGCAAGATTCTTCGAAGAGACCATAAATCAGAAAAAAGGCTTACAATTTTGGAAGAGGTACAGAGAATTGATAGAAAGTGCTATTAACTATCGAGAAATCAATAATATGGATTTTACCTCAGAGAACTTGGATATGGCCTTTGGCCTCAAACGAATACCGCTTCACAAACGCCGTAAAACGAAGACTAAGTCCGCAGAATAATTTGCATAGAAAAATAAATATATGTATATTTGCAAAAATTTTAATTTAATAATAAAATGAAAAGAACCAAGGGCAAATCCTCAAAAGACCACAGGATCTCGGGTCCAAAAGAAAAACTCCAAATGATGGGAGGAGGTCTTTCAAACATGAACTACAAAGATTGCAAACGCAGAGCTATTGCACTTGGAATGCCATTTCCAGATGCTTGTGCAGCAGACTTTGGTAGGTTACACTCTTTCATCATGAAATCTGAGAATAAACCTGATCCTTCACTCATTGATCAGTATGATGACTGGATGGATCAGCAACTTGAACTCAGAGGTTATGCTAAAGATGATCCAATGAGGTCTTATCAATTAAGGCTTGGCTTCGTGGGGGAAGATCCTGAGGGGGATGCTCCCAAAAAGAGTAAAAGGATCAAAGGTATCCCCAAACCCAAGAAGCCAAAAAGAGAAAAAACTGCAGAAGGTAGATGGAAAGGGACCAAAAAAGCCTATACCTATGAATTAACTGCAAGAGGGTTTTCATTGGAAAGGATTACCAGGAGAGTTCAGGGTAAATTTCCAGATGCAGTAGAGAAATCTATTAAACAATGGCATAGAGCCTGTCTAAGAGAGATGAAGAAGAATGGCAATGACTCATCGAGCCTATCTTAAAAAACGTAGGCTAAGGAAAAAACAACAAGAGTACCAAAAGCGATTCCAACAGATTGCCGGGGTAGATCAAAAGATATACCTATATAAGTGGTACCCTTGGAGTTATAAAAACTATATACCTACTTTAGTACTTCAAGGATGGTACGACGTAAATAGAGCTAAAAGGTTTTTCCTTAACAAGTATGGACCAGATGCCTTAAAATACGTTAAGTTTAGTAAGGGTAAAGCTATACTGGAATCTCAAGATTTTAAGGTAGGGAAAACTCTATATATCAATGGGATGTGGAGAGTAGTTAACAGTAAAACTTATATCCCTCCCGAAGATAAGCCAAGAGCACAGGGTCATAGCTGGAATACTCTTAAAATAAAACACTCTATAATGGCTAACCAGAAAAAGAGGACTAGAGGACATAACGATAGGGTTAAGTTTGACTATGATATAATATATTATCAACATGAGCGAGTGCCTATACGACAAAATACAAAGAAAGAGAATACTAAGCTACAGAAGGTTCAACAAACTAGACAGCAAAGAAAGAAGACGTTATTTGAAGAGCCCTCTTAGCCATAAGCAAAAAGACTTTGCTTTGAAGTATAAGGCCATAACCAAATGTAGTATCAAAGAGGCTTTGGCTTTTTCTAAGAAGTATTATAAAGATTACGTTAGGTATTGCTCTAGAAGAGTTAACTACATACCGGTTTATCATGAAACTAATATAGAATATATATACAAGGAATTCATATTTCAGGGCTTTATCCCAGAGGATGAATTCAAGAAAAAACGACATAGGCTTTACCTTATAAGTAATAGGCTTATCAAGGGGATAACCTTTATTTATCCAGTTCATGCTTGGCATAACATTAACTATAAATCAGAAGGAGAACCTTGGATATACGACCTACTCAATGAAGTAGGGGTACCTGGATTTACTAGAGTCAACTTAGATTATAAACTCTAATGACTATTAGATACACACATTTCAATAACTTTTTTCAAAACAATTAAAAATTATGGCACGTAAGAAAAAGACTGAAGTACCTGCAAGGCAGGAAGTAAGCCGCCAGGAAATCAATGGTAACATCATCATTACTTATGATGACGGAACAGTAACAATCATCCCTGCACCTATCGAACTTACTAAGGAGCAGGCAGAAGCTATCTTTGGTACAGAAGAGGCTGACGACGAGGAAGAAGAGGACGAGGATCCAGAAGAGGAGGATGACGATGACGATGACTCAGACGATGATGAGGACGAGGATGAAGATGAGGATGATGACGAATCCGACGACGATGATGAGGAAGAAGAGGATGACATCACTCCAGAGGCTCTTGCCGGAATGGACTTTGAGGAACTTGAAGACCTTTGCGACGACAAGGACCTTGACACCGATCCAGACGACTACGACGAGGATGACATCGAGGCTTTCCGTAAGGAGGTAGCTAAGGAATTGGGTATCACCCTCCCTAAGGCATCTAAGAAGTCTAAGAAATCAAAGAAGTAAACTTCAATTGACTATTAAACCGGGCAGGGGCTAAAAATCCCCCTGCCTATATTATCAACAACCAATAAAAACTACTTTTAAGCTTATGGCAACAAAGAAGAACAAGGCAGCTAAGACTGCTGCTCCAGCTGCTCCAGCAACAAAGGAGAACAAGAAGAAGGTAATGACTGACGCAGAGAAGGCTGCAAAGAAGGAAGCTCGCAGAGAAGCTCTCAAGAATCGCCCAGCAGGTCAGAGACCTAACTCAAAGCAGATTGACGTCATCGCTCTCGAGAAAGGCCAGGTCCTCAACTTCGCAATGCCGGTACGTAAGGTCGGCTCCCTCATCACTTCAGTAGCTCTCGACGAGAAGGGCAACGTAGTATCTACTGCGGTTACTCTAGTAGCAGGAGTTGCTCCTAAGACCAAGAAGGGTCATGGTCTCCTCGTACCTAAGACTCCGGGTATGGGAAAGAAGGCTAAGGGTGCTGCTGCAGCCGAGGCTGATGAGGACGAGGATGATGACGATGATGAGGAGGATGAGGACTAAGTTTTAACTAGTCTGACTGCTTCATACATCCATAGGTAGTCCTAATACCTAACAATTTGCTAATGGTCAAGGTCAAGGGGAGCGTAGGGATATGCTCCCCTCTTTTATTGATTTATATGGACGACGAGAAAGAGATTATTTATTTTGCACTAATAAATCAGATAGAACATTATAAAGAAGTTCTAGAAGATACCTCTAACCCCCTAAAAGGGGAAGAAAGAGAATTAGCTGAATATATATTTATGAGAACCTTGGAAATAGAAGAGAGGTTTGCTCAAGAAATATATCAAGAAAGTGATCAACCTATAAAAAGACCAACATGGCGATAAGAACTACTATAAATCGATTGAGGGATGACTACGAAACCCTTAACCGTATATCAAGAGAAATATCTAGGGTAAATCCCGGAAAACGTAGAGCTCTGCTTCAACAGAAAGTTATGATTGAACAGAGGATAAAACATAGAACTCAATGGCTCAAGGAAAAAGTATCTATGAATTCCATAAGGGCCACAATCCTAGTAGATCGGGAGGAGGGGGTGAAAAAATACTGTAGGGACTTTTATGGATTAACCCCACAGGAAGTTAAAGATCTCTTAGAGATTGAATTCTTCTATCAGGGAATCTATTTTACTCTGGTAAGCTTAGAAGAGATCACTATAAAGACTGAGTGGAGGGAAGTATTAGAAAATAACTAATCCCAACTCAATATGAAAAAGGAAGAAGATACTATTATTGGTAAATCCTCTAAGAAGGAAAAATCAGCCTTACTAAAAGCTTCTTCAAAAGCTACTATAGAAATGGCTGCTTATCTCAAGAAACACAAACTTGATCCTGATAAGGATTGGAAAGAACATCCAGTTCATGGAGAAAAGATTAAGGCTTGGGCTAAGATCATCAGAAAAGCTGAAAGAAAGCTTACTCATCTAGGAGAGCTTGATCAGCAGAGGAAAAAGAAACTGGTAAAACCTAAAACACATCCTAAGGTTGTAACAGTTAAAAAGGCCCCTAACATCTATGATTACCCAGATGTTGATGGCAAACCAATGCCAAGGGGAATGAGAAAGAAATACCGTTCAAGGATGAGAGCTCTTCTCAAAAGTAATATGCCTCAAAAGGAGGCTGAGAAAAGAGCTTTAGAAATGGCTCTAACTTGGATACCTGAGGAAGATCCTAACGAACACAGGAGATCACACTTATCAAACCCTGAATTCGAAGGAAATCCCCAAAGTATACCCTCATCTAAGCGGACTACCGAGGGCACGAAACCTCCTAAAACCAAAAAGGAGAAAAGGTCTCGGGAACACCGTAAAGAAATGGCCGAAAAAATGAAACAGAGAAAAAACATCTCTATCCGGTCAGAAGAGGATGAGGATTAAACCTGACTCCTGCTCCCTTTTTTTAGGAGTAAACATTACATATCTTCGTTCAGGTCTAACCTCTGAACAACGGAGACCCCAGCGGCAGGGCATAGGAAGACGACCCCACTCCACCACGTTATCCTCCCCACTCGCTGGGGTCTCTTACGTGAACCCTCCGATGAATTATTTGCATATATTATTTATTAGAGTTATATTTGCAAAAATTTATAAAAATAATCTACTATGGCAATACTACGGATTAACTCCCTAATAAACTACAACGATCCAAATTCCTTATTCAGGCTTTTAGTATCTATAAATATAGAAGCTTTAGAGGAACTTCTAGAGGACGAACAACTAAAAGAATGGGATTTACTCTTAGAAAACTTCCAAAGTTCTAGAACTGAGCTTAAACAGATGATTAAGCAACAGATAGAAACTTATAAAACTATTATAAATTCTAAAAACCCTCTTGTTCAAGCAAGGCTCATTCTAGTTAATTCAAAATGGAGAAATATCCTTATGGAAACTCTATATATCTTAGAAGAAGACTTCTTTGCTGAGGGGAAAGTAGAAGCTGTATCTTACTTATGGAAGATATTTTTCGAGTACTCAGAGAATGGATATTTTCAACCAGATCAGCAGTTAAAAGGACTTATACAGAATAAATACAGAAAACCATGAAATTTGAACCAGGTAAAACTATCTTGACGGATATTCAATCTACGAATGTTCAGTCAATGGAGTACAATGCTCCTACTCAAGAATTAAAGGTAAAACTTAAAACAGGGACCTACCTATACAAGGATGTACCTCAAAGAGTTTTTGATATTCTTGAATTAGCTTACTTGCAAGGTCAATCAGTAGGTCAAGCTTTCAATAAACAGATTGTAAAAGGCGGATACACTTATGAAAAGCTCTAGTACTAAAGGGTGGATGTTTTGGGTATGGCTGGGGGTAATAACCTCACCCATACTCATTGAGTGTTCACAAGGGACAGAGCCTATTCCTCATAGAGAATGCGGTTACATTGGACCCATGAGAGCTAAGGGTACTCATCTAGAAACTAAACCTACGGTTACCCCCTCTTGGGAAAAACCTGAAGTAACTTCATATTCGCATAAGAAACATTACCATACCAGTAATAAATCTGGAGTCATTCTCAAAAGGGGTAACAAGAGAATTGAAACTGGTATGACTTCAGAAGAGATTATAAACCAACTGTCTTTAGACTATCAAGATTTATACGATTACTATGGCGGAGCAGAAGAAATTTTCTAAGCTAACCTTTGAAGAAGCAATGGTTGCTCATATGTATTGCTGTCCTTACTATTCACCAGCAATGGACCGGGATAAAGAAGAAAATCCCGTAGAAGTACTGGAAAAGACTACTAGAAAGGGTAAACATATTCAAATCACCTATCAAAGCCCAAAACCAGTATGTGGAGCAAACAGAACCCAATGCGATGGAACCTGTTGGTACCTTAAACATTTTAGCGAAATCCTCACTGAACTTGAGAAGAACAAGAGCTGATTCCGCAGAAAAATTTGCATATATTAAAATTGCATAGTATATTTGCAAAAATTAAATAAATGGATATAACATTTATAAACCCTTAATACAATAAAAGCTATGGCAAAGACAAAGAACACAGCAGAAAAGCTCCAGGAGCTCATCTCTGCAAAGACAATGGAATCACTTGCAAACGTAACTGCAACTGAAGAGACCAAGGTTGAAACTCCTAAGGCAAAGGCCTCAAAGACTAAAGAATCTGAAACTCCTAAGGCCAAAGCCAAGAAGGAGATCAAGGCTCAGACTACTGCAAACCTGGTAGAGGAGGTAGTTTCCAAAAGGGAAGTCAAGTACAAGTATCCTGCAGACTGCACCGATACACTTGCAAGAAAGAAGTACAGAGCCCAGGTAAGGGCAAAGCTTCATGCTCTCGAACTGGAGATGCTCAGGATTGAGGATAAAACCTCTAAGGCTTACCAGAAGGCAGAGAAGGAATACATGGCCTTCAGGAAGAAGAATCTCAAGGAGGGGGCAGCAGCATAACCCCCTCTTCTCCAGGGTCTAACTTCCCAATAGTTTTACCAGAACTAGCCAAGAGTTAGGCCCTTCATATGGGTCCCTCGTCAAAATCTCACACATCTCATCTTGCTAGAGGGACCCTTCTTAGATTTACTTACCAAAACATTATAACAACATGGCTATCTTAGGTTTGCCCAAGAAAGAAATCAAAAAGACCGCTGAAGACCTAATAAGTCTTCATACAAGAGTGATCTTACACTGGCTAATAGAAAGGGACGTAGAATATGCAGTCAGGCGTAAATTCTGGGCTATTTACGATCACTACGTCAATCACAAAAACATCTATGATTATTTTCATCTGCCTGTGAGAGTATTCGTAATAGCTCTTATCAAGGGTGAGCTAGACTATTTTACCCAAAAGCCAAAGAAGAAATCACGTAAAAGAAAGCGCAAATAACATGTTCCACTATCAAGTAGCGTCTCTGCCTATAGAGTTTACAGGATTAAGCTTCAGAGACATCAACCAGATATTCCCTGATCTTGAATTAGATCAAACCGTAGACTATAACCCTCAAAGAAAACTTGCTGATTACCTTCATATAGAAGATATATGTACATCATGCCCAAAAGGTATAAGTTACTTTAATCCGAGTTTTTATCTTAGAGGTAGATATATACAAGGCTCTTACCATAATCAAATCTTTCAAATAGATCCCGAAGGACCTCATATGTTGATGATTACTGGAAGGCCTACTGATATGGATATAGATGAAGCCACTAAATTTAGGCTCAAAGATACTATTTATAGATATTACTGGGAGGATGGTAGGTTTGGGTATCTTACTCAAGTAGTAGAA
>JAEIGA010016707.1_pt1 | contig 11158 bp, 6 predicted proteins | sample 9270691 | NCBI WGS metagenome assembly JAEIGA01 (sample SAMN17057246, study PRJNA624740) | gut metagenome | biome: biome; isolation source: fecal sample | host: Bos grunniens | place: China: Xizang | collected 2019
CGGAAGATCGCCGTATGGAGAATCGTATGAAACGATCTTTGTCGGGAATGACGGATCATTCCCCCCGTTAGGATTAAATGTCACCGTCGAAGATTTCGCCGTCCAAAACGCATAGAGAGTTACATTTTCACCTAAATCAAAATTCCTCGCGCTTGAGCCATCATCATTATAGTACTTTACACCTGCACCATTCTTCTCTGTATAATAACCTGAAAAAGTATAGCCAAAGCGATACGGTAGACTAATTTTAGGTAAAGCTTCACCTGAATATGTCGTAACAGCAGATGTTCCGCCCGTTCCGGCATCCCTATCTAACGTTACCGTATATCCATGCTTTTCCCAATAAGCATATAACACTTTTAACGCACCTGGTTCTGCTCCTGTAAATATTGAACCCGGCACAGAAATGCTCGCGCCATCTCCAATAGACCAATTACCGCTAGCACTTGTCGCCCAACCTTTAAAATCCCACCCATTTCTTACATATTTATTTATAGGCAATGTATTTTCAGTGCCGTATGTATAACTGTTAGTCGGCATTACCCCCGTAGCATCAGGACAGTTTGGATGAAATGCAAGGCGATAGGTTACTCTCTTAAATTTCGCAGTGTAGGTGGCATTTCCCGAAACAGTAACTTTTATGCTCTGTGTCTTTGCACCATTTGACCATGAATCAAAAAGCCAACCGGTACTTGGAGTTGCTGTCAATATAACAACAGATGAATAATCATAACTGCCGCCTCCTGTAACCGAGCCGCCTCCTGTCGATGCCACATCTGCTGTTATCGTATATTTATTCACAGTCCATTGCGCAACTAATGTCATATCGTCTGTTGGCGTAACTTTAGCCTTGTCAGCATAAGTAGTAGAACCCACCTTCCAACCGGAAAATGTATAGCCAGTCCTTGTAAATCCATTGGCCGCCAATGTGCCGGAATTCGTGATCGATTGGGTTGCCATCACACCCGACCCGCCATTAGGCGAAAAAGTTATATTATATATCCAGTTCGTTTGACAATATTGTCCAAACTGATCAGTACCGAAATAATCATCATCCCAACCGCCATTTATCGCATCTTGCCCTATGTTTGACGATGCTGAAATATGCCCATCATAATACGAAGTAACAGTACCAAAATCAGGATACAAATACCGAACTCTATTGTTTTCCTGTGATTTTCTGGAAAAAGTCTCCGGAAGAGGGAAATCGGTCTTTAATACAACATCTGAAAAGGCATAAAGCTTATGCTGCCCTGGTCTTGCCGGGATTTCTACATTATCAGGAATGGTTATATAATAGTTATTCCAAACCCCAGTTGAATCACTTTCCTTAGTATACGATAAACCGGCATTGTAGGGCGACCTTAATATTGCCGATTCTATTTTAGGACTCTTAGTAGGCGCTATGTATTCAATATAAAGAGGAGTTTTTGCGGCTAAGTCATTAACGCAAAAAATCAAGCCAACTACAGAAAAAAATCTCAATAACTTTTTTTTCATCGTAGATCCCTCTTGAATTTCATATCACTCACTTGGTTCTAACACAAAAAGCGGCGCATAAATTAAGCACCGCTTTTAAAACTTATCTTAAGTCTTTATTTATTGCGCCTTGGGAGCCGGTGTAACATCCGTAGGATTGACATCGGAATTGTCTGTGCGAAGTTCACGCCCCGAAGGAGTAATAAGACGACCTGTGACAAAGATAAGGAGATTTCGCTTGCTTGTCCATTCGGAGTGACTGCGGAAGAAACGCCCGATATAAGGAATGTCACCTAAGAAGGGAACCTTATCGTCCATAGCCTTACGAGCCTCTGTGATAAGACCGCCCATAACGACTGTTGATCCAGGCGTAATTGAAACCTTAGAATCAATTGAACGCACATGGAAGAACGGCTGCTCCATCGGGGCATCATAATAAGTCATAGTATCGGAGCTGCTCTTTGAGAGATTCGCCAATGCTGAATTGGCAGCGTCAGATGCAGACATTGCCATAGCATTCCTGTCCGCATCCTTCAATGGTGCCTGAATAGCATCAAGAGCGGACGCCAAGCCTTCAAAAATACTGCCGATACCTTCAAAGCTTTCCAAAGAACTATTACCCGTAAACGGAATCTTCATGCCGTAGTTCTTCCAAGTAGGCTCGTCAACGACTTGAGGCTTAAGCTCAAGATCGATTGTTCCACCATTAGCCTCTGAATAAGTTGGCGTTACATCAAGAATTACGCCTACTTCTCTCATCGTAAAGTTCTGAGGCTCAACGATGGCGAGAACTGCTGAATTTGATCTACCCGAGCTGCTGCCGCCCGATGAAGACGAGCTTGACTGAAGCTGAACGTCGTAGTCCTGCGGGTAGATATATTCGGTTACGACCTTAATAACCGCGTTCTCGCCGGACTTCGTGACAACCTTAGGCGCGGACAAAAGATCTGTGTCGCTACGCTGAGCCAACATATGAAGAATCATAGAAAGATCAGCCGAACCGAGGAAGGCGTTCACGCGCATGAACTGATCGTTATGAGAAGCAGACTGCCCTGAAACATGATTTCCTACCGTTGAAAGATAACGATTCCCATTAGCATAACCTGACGCACCCCCAAAGCCGTCTATACCAATCTTTCCTTGAGAAAGGGGATTACCATTCATATCAGTGCGACTCCAAATCTGCTCGCCTGTTCCATTTCTATTGACAGTCGTGATCGGAGGAAGTGTTGTACCGCCACTAGTCGTACCTCTTGAAATGCTCGTAGTCTCTGTCCAGCCCTCCGTATAACCACCTTTCTTAGTACCAAGAACCTTATCAAGCCCGTTGCCGAAATCAAGTGCGTAATTAGAATTGAGAATCCATTCAAAACCGAGGGAGTTCAAATCTTCCTGAGAAACTTCGACGAAACGCGTCTCGATCTCAATAAGCTTAGGCTGGGAGCCCATCTCTTCAAGCACCTTTTCAAACTCGGCGAGATTCTCGCGCGTATTGCGAACGTAGAGCTTGCCCAAAGTCTTGATGTACATAATGGATGAGCCCTCAGGCCACTTAACACCCATCTGCTCGAAGAAGGCCTTCCAATCTTTCTCTTGGTTTTCTTCGCCTTCATTATCTTTCTGGCGCGCATTATTGCCGCCAAAGCCGGCAGAGCGCATTTCTTTCATATCGCTTGAAGCGCTCGTCATACGCTCCAAGAACGCATCAAGAACGTCATACTTGCGCGAAAGAAGTTCGGCGGTCGACATGTCTTTATGCATAACCATAACAACCGGGCCGCGAACGATAAACTTATAATCAACAGAATCACAAACGAGCTTCAGCGCTTCATAGAACGAAATGTCACTCGCTGTAATCGTCTGGATCGGCGGCAAGCCAGTTGACGAAGCATTGGCGTTATCATCGCCATCATTAGCAGCCGCGAAATCATCGCCAGTATCTTCGCTCTCCGCAGGCTGATTCTTGATAGCGCCCTGCGGCGTTTTCAAAACGAAGTTAAAGCCACGCTTTTCAATCGGAATATCAGGGCGATCATAATCCTTTGATGCAGCGCGGAAGAAATCAATGGCATCAATAATCGTAGCGGGCGGCTTAAACGAAATCGTCGGCAAGCGCATCGCTTTCATGCGAGCTTCGATCATCTGCTCTTCTGTAAGCTCAACGCCTTCGCCAGCTTTCTTCTTAATGGTCTCAGCCTCTGTTTCGGCAAGTTGCGCCGCGTTTGGAGCATAAACAGGACGCCACGCGGCATCAACATCGGCTATCATGCCCTTTCTGCTCGTCTCGCGCTCCTGCTGCAAAACAATAGCTCTCTTTTCTTGGATTCTCTTGCGGATACGAATCGCTTCCTGATTATACGGATCATTCTTAAGCACAATCTCGCACTCCTCTAAAGCCTTTTCGTACTCGTTCTGTGACATAAAGTGAGTACTGCGGCGAAGACGCTTTCTGATGCTGTCGTGCTTTTTCTTATAATCAGCTTCGCTCTTGCGATGCATCGTGTGCTTAGAATCAGCAACCTCAACGACCTTTTCACCTTCATTCATCCAACGCTCAAGAGTGCGGCGTGCTTTAGGATGGCGCATATCAAGCGCTTTTTGCATATATTCTTTAGCCTTCTCGCGGCGACCGAGATCTTCTTCTTGAAGAGCCGCCCTATAAAGACCTTCTGCAATACCCTGATCGCATTCTTTGCGCAAATTCTTCGTTGATGCACTGTCATTAAGCAATTTTTGCGCTAAGCCATAGTACCTCACCGCTTCGGTATATTCCTCGCTCTCCATGCACTTGCGGGCCTGAAGAATCTCACGGCTTGCCTGAGCGTCGCGGGCCTTACGGCGAAGCTGTTCGGTAGCTACAATGTTTACGAGTATCTCATCATCTGGGCTTACCGGCTTTTTAGGCTCTTCCAACGCGGCTAAAGCGCCCTTATTCTCTTCTTCCTTTTCGGTCGCCTCTTCCGCCTTCTGCTCATTCTCAGTAGTGGCTACTTCCTCAGCCTTCTCTTCTTGAGCAGTATTCTCGGCAGTGGCCGCAGGCTCCTCCTCTTTAGCAGCTTCTTTCACCTCTACAGGCTCAACGCTCTTCTCTTCTTGAGCCTCGACCTTAGGAATCTTGGCAGCATCAGCAGATGCAACCGGAGCTTCTGCAGCCTTTGTTTCTGCCTTCGGTGTATCTTTGCCTTCAAGATCTTGAAGCAACTTGTCAAGATCATCCTGGGCTATCGCTAAATTTCCCAATGCAGCAACGACAACGGTCGCCCCAAGGACGACGAGGTTCTTGATGTTTGTCATATTGACCCTTCTAATACTCATTTTCGTAGACATTATACTATTTATTTCCTCTTTGTTCAAGAGTGCGAAGTTTAGACTTCTTGCCGGAGAGAATGTTCTCTAAATCAATCTCGGCGCCCTTATCAAGAGGCTTGATGGATAAGACCTTCCAAGTCTCCTTGGCAAGCGGTATCTCATCTCCCGGAACTACAGTAAATTCACGAACTTTTGCTCCGCGCTGATACTTGACAACAGCCTGCACATCTACCGCTACCGGTCTTGGAGTCTTAGCTGTGTCAATGACGAGCTTAACGATCTTTCCGTCGCTTTTACGCTTCACATAAGCTTCAGAAACATCTACCGCACGCGTCAAACCCTCTCCGCCCTTGATTGTGCGGCGAACCTCTTTTTGGACATACTTCTCGACAATATATCCCGTATCTGGAATTTCTTCACCTATGCGGGCTGTAAGAGTAAGACCCTTGCGGCCATAATCGTCTTTTTTCTTAGGGTCGAAAAATTCGCATCTCCAACCGCCGGGTATCTTATTAGCTTTTCTAAAAGCGAAAGGCAGATAAGTCTCCTTCAAAGGAAGAGCAACTTTAAGCGAGTCGATGTAAGACGGGTGGCTTGAGCCGTCTCTGATGTCGGTTCCGGCGATGAATTCCTCCTTATTCGAAAAATCATCATTATCCATATCGCCGTCGGCGTCAGATGGATCTAACGGATTAAGACCGACGCTCTTTTCCCACTTGTCGGGCAATCCGTCGCCGTCGCCATCAAGAACAATCTTCTTGGCAAGCCCCTGATCTTCACCGCAGTAAAGACATTTTGGAGAAATCTCTTCTCCGTTCTCGTCTTTTTTGATCTCGATATAAATGGCCTTTTTGCACTTTTTGCAGAGAATGCGTTTTTCGCTTGCAAGAAAGTTCTGCTTTGAATCGTTTATTTCAGAAAGCACAACCGGCTTCTTCGCCATGCTCTTGGCCAAAACATACTGCGTCATCTCTGCAGGTTTAACTCCGTTCTGACTCGGCATCAGCGATTTTAGACGAGTTATTTCAGCAGATCTTTCTTCGTCCGGATCTTTGCCGGATACATTAATAAAATAAACGATAGAAAATACGAGTACGGCAACGCCGACACCGGCGGCGAGCCAATCGTAATGCGATACAAAGAAATTTTTCTTGTTAGATCCGGAAATCATTTCATATCTCCCTTCTCCTGAACACCGCCCTCAGACTTTTCTTCTGTACTTTCAAGCGTTCTGAAATCGTATATCTTAACGGCCATTGACACTACCAACGGTTCATCCGCCTGCGGGTCAGTGACGACTCCGTTTTTAACATTCTTATTTTCATCTGGTTGTACGCTCTGCTGCTGTGAAGAAGAGCGGCGACGGCGCGAAGTGCGACGCGATGTGGCTTCTTTATCCTCTTCCGCACCGAGAGCTTCCACAATAGAATCCTTCTTTCTGCTTAAAGAGATATCGCCGACGACGGAAAAACGCTCGCTCACCGCAAACGTATTCAATATCTTTACGAAAGCCGAAGGCTTCGCTTCGAATGTCACGAGCCATTCATTGACCTTAGGAAGCTTCTTCTCGTCAACATCCTGTTTCTTGGCCTTGGCACGACGCTTGTTGCGCTTTTTATTCCCAGCATCTTCATTTTCCTTCGGCGCCTCGGACACTTTGTACTGGATGTCCAATATCTCGGAGACTTGGGCTGAAGCGAGAGTTTCTACAACAAACACAATATCATCCCACTGTCTCTGCAGATTCAGCAATGAAGACTCCAAAGGCATACTGCCCGAAAACACATACTCCTTGAAAGGCCCGAACGCAAAATCCTTCTTCATGATTTTACCTTCTGCGCTCCCGGGAAGATTCTGAAGTCTTTTAGCCTCATCTACTATGTAATTCTTAAAGGCCGAGGCGGATGTCTTTTCATACACACGGTCGCCCGCGGAAACGAAACGGAAAACATCCTCTTTCCACTCAACAATTTTCGTGACGTTGGAACCTATCGCGAGAATGCTGCCATTGCCGGGATAAACCTTGGCGCGCGAAAGACTCTCGACGGCGTTAAGAGCCGATGAGAGCTCTTCCTGCAGCTCGCTTTTCTGCTGGAAGGCCGTCCACAGGAGATACGACATCACCAGCACGCCCAGAAGCGCAACGCCTCCCGTAGCCGATAAAATTATTTTAGTCTTATTCATTTAAATTTAACCTCCACAGTAAATTGTTCAATCTGATCGCCCCTATCAATCTTCGTATCGTGAGATATCGTCCTTACCTTGGTCGCGTCAACCTCACGACTACTTTTAAGAGCGTCCTCGACGCGCTCATTCGTCGTCTTGCCGGCAACGGGCTTAATGCGATCCTTCCAGGCACGAACCGTCATTCTTCCGTTTTCCCACTTTTCTATCCACGCGCCTTCAACCTTTGAGACGGCAGATTGCAAGACGCGCATTCTCTGAACTGCCGCCGCGCGGCTCGTGACGATAGCGCGCAGTTTCTGAGCCTCCTCGCTCTCGCTTTCAAACTGCTGCTCATTCGCCTTAACCTTCTTTTCAAGATTTTCAAGTCTGTTTTTCTCCGCCTGAACTACATCATAACGCGACTGAAGAACTTCAATCTCGCGATTGACACCAAGCCACACAACCGCAAGCGCGGCCACAAGAGCAACGCCGCCGGCGGCTACGAACGGAATTTTCGCTTTTTCCGCTCTCGCGTCAACGATTGACGGCGGAAGAAGATTTATGGCAAAGCGCGCCGAATCTGTCATATTGAGCGCAACGCCGACCGTGGAAGCCAAGAGAGCGGCGTCGACGCCGATAGCCTCTTCATCTATGCGGCGTGAAAGCCGCACTTTCTCGAAGGGGTTGAGAAATTCGACCTCCAAAGACAACGACTCCGCAAAGAACGTATCGATCTCGGGCAAAAGAGCCGAGCCGCCGGTCAAATACAATTTAACTGGCTGTGCGCCGTTCTGCTGTGAACGGTAAAAATTGATCGAACGCGAAATTTCCGCATTAAGTCTCGTCATTACGGCGCGGCAGACCTTAGCGACCCTGTCGACAGTTTGATCTTCATCTTCTGTCACGCCGCCGACGGAAACATAAGCGCTCTCCTGCTTGAACGCTTCAGCCTCATCAAGAGTGCAGCCAAGAGCCTGGGCTATTTCTTTCGTGATCGTTGAACCGGCAACAGGAATAGAGCGGCTATACAGTTTATCGCCCTCGACTATAACAAGCGATGTAATCTTCGAGCCGATATCAAGAGCGATGACGCACTCGTCGGGATTTTCAGAATTAAATTTGATCGCATTGACAAGAGCTATGGGCGCGGCGTCGACCTTCTCCGGCTCGAAGCCCGCACCCGCGACGGCAGATGTAATCTCTTCGATCTGCTCAACCTTGGCGGCGACAATCATAACCGATTTATCGCCCGTCTCCGTATCGCCGAGAATTTGACTGTCGCACACCATCTCATCGGCCGGGAAGGGGAAGCTCTGTTCGATCTCATAACGAACCATCTGATCGAACTTATCGCTGCCGCCGGCGCTTGGAATCGAGGCGATCTTCGGAAAGACCATCTGACCGGATACTGAAATGCCGACCTTGCCGGGCTTTATACCCTTCTCGCGAACAATCTCTAAGATAGCAGGCGTCAGAATGGTGGCGACCGAACCCGAATCAAGGGGAGCGCCGAGTTTAGCTACGCCGTAATTGACAAGAGTCAGCGCCCCCTTGCTCCCCGCCTCGTATTCGGCAAGGGCAACTGTCGACGCGCCAATATTAAGACTTAAAAATCGTGTTGCCATATTTAATGTTAGAATGTTTGAATGTTAGAATGTTTGAATGTTTGACTGTTTGACTGTTGGAATGTTGGAATGTTGGAGGTTTTCATCATTCGATCATTCTAACATTCCAACATTCAAACATTAAACCATCCCCTCCCTCACTGCATCGTCGTTTCGTAATCGTTCGGATTTACGAGCGCCCAAATGGTTTTCGCACGATCAAGAAGACCTTGTCTGCGCGCAATCATAGGCTTGCCGTCCGAAGTCTGAGCATCCATAATTTTCTGATCTTCCCAAAACTTCGTGCTTGATTTTATCCCCCTTATCTCACTCCAGCAGTCACCCTGAAGTTCTTCGCCGTTGGCGTTTGTTATAACATAACCTACCGCCTTAGGCTCGCCGTAGCGCTCAAGATACGAAGGCGGCAGTACGACGGAAGAAGCGTGTGATCCGACAGGTATATTGTAATAAGTGACCGTTGTCGTGAAGTAGCTGTACGGAGCAAGCCCTTCCTTGTTGCCTCTATTTTCCGTCGCGCTCTTCGTCTCAAGAAGAACATGCCAAGTGAATGTAAGCTGATCCTGAAATTTGGAAACGTCCGTTCCGAACGTAGCATATTTCGTCTCAAGGACAATCCAGCGGCGCGGCTTCTTATAGCACTGACCGATAATGGAGCTGCCGTCTAACGAAGGAGCCGCCAAGCAGGAAATCTGACCAAGTTTCGGCCCTTGCTCAATTAATATCTTGGCAGCTTTACCGGTTGCAACATCTTCAGCTACTGCTGCACGGCGATTGGTGCGACGCTGAGCCTCTGCAGTAAAAACCAGGCTTACTGATAGAGCTACGAATAATATCTTTTTCATTTTTGCGGCTCCTTTCTTTATTAAAGTACTTTCATTTTAGGAAGATCTTGAATATCCACCAAGCCAACGACCTTGCCGTCACGATCACAAACGGGAAGATCATCGATTTTCTTCTTTTCAAATATCTTCAGCAGCTCCGCCGCATACACATCATCGTACACGAAAAGCGGGGAGGCGGTCATAAATGACTGAATGTTTGAATTTTGGAATGTTTGAATGTTTGACTGTTCACAGTCTGTAAGAGCGCGGCGGAAGTCGCCGTCAGTGAAGATCCCCAACAGTTTTTTGTTCTCGTCAACCACGATGGCCGAGCCCGACTGCGCTTTCGTCATCGCGACGGCCGCCTCCATAATCGTAGCCTCGGGCGAAAGGAGCGCGAGCTTATCGCCCGTTCGCATGATGTCGGTCACTTTCATGACAAGCGCTCTTCCGATGGCACCGGCTGGATGGTTCATCGCATAATCCTCAATCGGGAATTTCTGAGCGTCGATCAAAACCATCGCCAGAGCATCACCCATCGCCATGGTCGCCGTCGTAGAGTTAGTCGGCGCCATACCAAAGGGGCATGCCTCCTTGCCGCAAGGTATCTCAAGATGAATATCGCTTAACGTCGCAAGCGTAGACTTAGGATTACCCGTTAGAGAAACAACTTTAAGACCATGTCGACGGATTGCGGGAATAAGTTTTATGACTTCATCCGACTCGCCCGAGAACGACAAAGCAATAAGAACATCGCGCGAGGAGACCATACCAAGGTCTCCATGCATAGCCTGAACTGGATTAAGAACTATTGAGCGCGTACCGGTCGAGGCAAAAATCGCCGACATCTTTTCGGCAATATGAAGGTTCTTGCCAACGCCAGTTACGACGACAAGGCCGCCCTTTGCGAGAGTGTCAAGAATCAAATCAATTGTCTTAATGAAGCTCTCGCCCAATGAATCGCGCACGGCTTTAAGGCCTTCGATTTCTATATCAAAGACTTGGCGAGCTCTAATAATGTTTGAATGTTCTGACATTACTTTCCCTGACTTTGCAACAATGTTACGCACGCGGTGCCGACAATATCTTCAGCGGAGCAACCGCGAGAAAGATCGTTCATCGCCTTGGCTAAACCTTGGAGGTTCGGGCCGATAGCATCTGCCCCGCCGAGACGCTGAGCGATTTTGTAGCCGATATTGCCGGCCTGAAGATCCGGGAAAATAAACACATTGGCGTTCCCCTTCACTTCACCGTTAGGATTCTTAAGCTCTCCTACCGCAGGAACGATCGCCGCGTCGAACTGAAGTTCACCGTCCATCTTGATGCCCTTCTCGGCGAAACGCGGTTTTGCAAGTTCTACGGCCTTCTGAACCTTCTCGACGAGCGGACCGCCGGCAGAGCCTTTAGTGGAAAACGAAAGATACGCGACACGCGGCTCGTTTCCGGTAAGATCGCGGTAAGTTTCAGCTGTGGCAAGACCGATATCAACGAGCTGCTCAGCCGTCGGATCTGGGATTACGGCGCAATCGCCAAACGCAAGAACGCTGTCGCCCGCAGGAGTGGGCTCTTTGAGATCCATTATGAAACAGGAGGATGCGGTCTTTACTCCCGGCTGCGTGCCAAGCGTATGGAATGCGGCGCGGAGCATATCGCCCGTTGATGCGATAGAACCTGCTACAAGGCCATTGACCTTGCCGAGTTTCACCATCATGCCGCCAAAATAAATGCGTTTAGTGCGAAGAGTCTGCTCTGAGGCCG
>JAEIGA010016708.1_pt1 | contig 11158 bp, 7 predicted proteins | sample 9270691 | NCBI WGS metagenome assembly JAEIGA01 (sample SAMN17057246, study PRJNA624740) | gut metagenome | biome: biome; isolation source: fecal sample | host: Bos grunniens | place: China: Xizang | collected 2019
CAGACATGGTTCAGTTAATACTGCTTATAGTGTACCCCCAACTGTGCCTGAAATGCTGATTTTTGCAGGCGATACTATCCGTTTTGACAGGGCGGATTTGCGTGAACGTATGGATAGAGAGTTGATAGCTTTTTCTTATATGCATACCAATTCCCATCTCATTATAAAAAGGGCTAATCGTCTGTTTCCTGTTATAGAACCTATCTTGAAAGAAAACGGTATTCCTGACGATTTGAAATACCTGATGGTTATAGAGAGCAATCTGGATCCCAAATCGCTATCATCGGCCGGAGCGGCAGGTTTGTGGCAGTTTATGCAGGCTACCGGACGTTCATACGGACTGGAAGTAAATGCTAATATTGACGAACGATATAACATTCGTAAATCTACTGTTGCTGCCTGTAAGTATCTGGCAGAAGCGTACCAAAAATATGGTAATTGGATGACTGTTGCAGCAAGTTATAATGGTGGTCAGAATGGAATCAGTCGCCGTCTGGAAGAGCAACATCAGACCAATGCTCTTGATTTATGGCTGGTTGAAGAGACCTCTCGCTATATGTTCAGAATTATGGCTGCAAAAATGTATTTTGAAAACCCGCGCAAGTTTGGTTTCTCATTTAAGGCAGAAGATTTATACCCCTATATTCCACCAAAAAGAGAAGTGGTGATAACTGATCCTGTAGAAGATCTGGTTAAGTTTGCAGAAGAGCAGGGTATAACATACGCAGATTTAAAACGGGCGAACTTGTGGCTCAGAGAATCAAAACTGAACAACAGTTCGCACCGTACATATATTATTGAAATACCCGATACCGAAGCCGAATATTACAATCCTTCAAAGACCAAAGTTCATAATCCGGCTTGGGTTAGGTAATCTCTCTTACAGAGATTTAAAGTTTTCTTCGTTAAAGATCTTTTTGCCTTCTGCTGTGTACATATAGTCTATGCGTGCAGCGTATGCTTTTTCTATCTTTCCGCGAACCATCTTCATAGTGCTGTTAATCATCTGGTTCTGTTCTGTGAATGGTTCTTTAAGCACGGCAAATGTACTTGGCAACCATCTTTCGGGGAACATAGTGCTGTACTGTCCGCCCTTTTTGAACTCTGAAATTTCACGTTCTATCTCTTTGAGTGCGGCCTCTTTGCCTTCTTGTGTGTCTAAGGTAAGACCAACGCTCTTTACAAAGGCATTCATTCGCTCTTTGTTTGGAACAATAAGTGCTGTGGTGTATGCACTCTGGTTGTTGTATAGCATTACCTGGTCTATGCAAGCTGAATAGCCCACCAATGCCTCTTCTATGCCTTCCGGACTGTATTTTTCGCCGTCGCTGCTTATTAACAGGCTCTTAAATCGACCTAAAACATACAGTAAGCCGTCTTTACCCATATAGCCTAAATCGCCGGTGTAGAGATAGCCGTTACGAACAGTGTCGGCTGTAGATTCCGGATTCTTCCAGTAACCTGCCATTACGTTTTCGCCCTTTACTACTATTTCACCCTGTTCGCCTGCAGGAAGTTCGTTTCCGTCCGGGTCACATATCTTAAGTTCAATAGGTTTAACCAATTTACCGCTTGAACCCAGTTTGAACAGATCCGGGCCGTTTGAAGATATAACAGGTGTTGCTTCACTCAAACCGTAGCCCTGATACATAGGCATACCTATTGCCATATAGAACTGCTGCATCTCTTTGTCCAGAAGAGCACCACCACCAATAAAGAATCTTAATTCTCCGCCAAAGTTCTCTCTTACCTTTGAGAAGAGGATTTTGTCGAACAGAGCTACAAGTGGCTTTAAAAAGATGCGTAATCCCTTTGATTCCAGACTGTTGTCGCCATAATATTTCTGTGCGGTTTTAAGCGCAAAATTGAACAGTTTTACTGTCTTTTCGCCCTTGGCACGAATACCCTGTTCTATGTTTTTTCTAAATGTTTTGGCCAGCGAAGGTACACTTAAAATAAAGTTTGGTTTTACCTCTCTAATGTTCAGTGGAATGTTTTTAAGTGTCTCCATTGGGGTTCTGCCCACCTGAACGGTTGCTGCTGTAGCACCTTTTGACATCATAATGTAGAAACCTACTACGTGCGCAAAGCAGTGGTCTAAAGGCAATATGATAAGTGTACGCCATGTCTGGTCGATATAAACCAATGTCGATGCCTGTTCTACGTTGGCAGTGTAGTTTCTGTGGGTTAGGATAACGCCTTTTGGATCGGCAGTTGTGCCTGATGTGTAGGTGATGGTTGCATAATCGTCGTTCTGAATGGAATTTGCCACCGCAAGAAATTCTTCTAATGTGTGGTCGGCAAGGAACTGTTTGCCGTTTTCCATTACATCGCCTACATATATCTCTTTCTCTTCGTAGTTGTCTATTTTGTCAAATACAATAATGGTCTTTAAAAGTGGAAGTTGGTCTTTTATGAGTCTAATCTTTTTCAGCTGCTGTTTAGATACCATTACGTACTGAACATCGGCATGTTTCAAACGGAAAAGCAGGTCGTTGCTCTCTTCAAGTTTAATAGATAGCGGTACGTTTATAGCACCTGCATAGAACATAGAGAGTTCGCCTATAACCCACATGTTTCTGCCTTCTGAAAGGAGTGCCATGGTTTCTCCTTTCTTTACTCCCAATGCCTGGAGTCCGGCGCCTAATTGATAGACCTTGTTTTTTACCTCTATATATGTTGTTGGTTCAAATACTTTGTCTGTTTTTTCTAATAAAAAAGTGTTGTTAGGAAACTGTTTTACAGACTGTTCGAATAAATCAACAAGCGTCATTTTCATTGTTTTCTAATTTTTAAAGTTAGTAAATGTTGCATTTTGCAAATATTTGGGTGTAAAAATACACATTATTCTCTATTCTCCAAAATGGTAAAAGAAAAACGGCGGGAATCACTTCCGGCCGTTTCCAATTCATAGTATCTTCACTAACAATCAACTAACCAAATTATATGAGAAAAAAACTATTTCGTTACACGGTTGTTTATGTATTCGAACGGAATGGTGTTAATTGCAACATCGTTCTGTTCGGTCACTAAAACTTCACTGAATCTTAGTGTATATTTTTCCTTTATGTTTTCAATTTTTTCACTCTTTTTTGCGTCATCCATTTTTTCAGATTTGCTTATGCTTTCAATTTCTGACAGTAATTTCTGGTACATAGGGATGAATTTAATTGCGTCATCCTGATTCAATTCTGCTACAACGTCCATCACTGTTGCGTTGTTCTGGTTGTTATTTACATTTTCTGCATTAACACTTGTTGTTACAAACATTGCTGCTGCGGCAGCTGCGATCAAAAACTTTTTCATTGTTCTATTGTTTTATTTGTTATACATTCTTTTTTGTTTTGAACCCCGTTTCTTGCGGCGTTCGTAATTAAGAGTGCAGAAATGGCAAAAGGTTAAGTGTGAAAGTGGTGTGTTTATCTTAAATTAACAATTGATTTAACAAATAAAATGAGTGAAAAAGTGGCTTAATAAAAAGAAAATCAAGCAAATAAATAAATTTTGCCTGATTTTCTAATTAACAAATTAAGTTGCTAAATTATCAACTTAAAATATCTTGCTTATTAAGATTTTTACAATCCGAATTCCTCTTTTATAGTCTGAACATAGTCTAATTTTTCCCAAGTGAACAGTTCAACGTCCATCTCTACAGATGGCTGATACTTGCTTACAAACTTTTTGTGTACTATGCGACAGTTCTGTCCCATGTGTCCGTATGCAGCTGTTTCACTATATATAGGATTACGTAGTTTAAGACGGTCTTCAATAGCTTTTGGTCTTAAATCGAAAAGTTTGTCTATCTTTTTGGCTATTTCGCCATCGCTCATATTAACGTGTGAACGTCCGTAGGTATTTACAAATATGTTGATAGGTTTGGCTACACCTATGGCGTATGAAATCTGAACCAACATTTCATCGGCTACACCTGCAGCAACCATGTTCTTGGCTATATGACGGGCAGCGTATGCAGCGCTTCTATCTACCTTAGATGGGTCTTTTCCACTGAATGCACCACCTCCGTGAGCACCTTTACCACCGTATGTATCTACAATAATCTTTCTGCCGGTCAAACCAGTATCGCCGTGTGGGCCGCCTATCACAAATTTACCTGTAGGATTAACGTGGTAGGTAATATCGGCATTAAACAGCTTTGCTATCTCTGCATTTCCTATCTCCTCTATAACGCGTGGCATAAGAATCTCTACCACATCCTTACGAATTATGGCAAGCATCTCTTCGTCTGCTTTAAGTGCAGCCTCTCTGCTGTCGTTGGCTGGCTGTATAAAGTCGTCGTGCTGAGTACTTACTACAATCGTGTCTATTCTTTCCGGTGTGCCGTTATCGTTATATTCAATAGTTACCTGACTCTTTGAATCGGGACGCAGATAGGTCATGTATGTTCCTTCTCGACGTATCTCTGCCAATACTCTTAATATGGTATGCGCCAAATGGAGTGGCAGTGGCATATAGTTGTCGGTTTCATTGGTTGCGTAACCGAACATCATTCCCTGGTCGCCTGCACCCTGATCTATAGGATCTTCTCTCTCTACACCACGGTTAATATCTGCGCTCTGTTCGTGTATGGCAGAGAGTACTCCGCAAGAATTACCATCAAACATATATTCGCCTTTGGTATATCCTATGCGGTTTATAACATTTCTGGCTGTCTCCTGTAGATCTACGTACGCCTTCGATTTTATTTCACCGGCTATTACTACCTGTCCTGTGGTTACCAATGTTTCACAAGCTACCTTTGAATCTTTATCAAAGGCCAAAATTCTATCAAGTATAGCGTCTGAAATCTGATCCGCTACCTTGTCCGGGTGTCCTTCCGACACCGATTCTGATGTAAATAGATATGACATATATTAAAAAATAATAACCTCACTGCTTAATAATTTTAAACAATGAGGATTCATTACAACAACTAAAATTAAAACAGAAAATTTGACTTTTAGCATTTTTTTCTGTGGTTGCAAGCTGTCGGAACATATAGTTCCAAATCTCTCCACATTGTTTTATGCTGCGAAGGTACACTCTTTTCCTGATTTGACAAAATATTGTGTGTACAAGCTATATTTCAAATGAACATTTTTCCGGTAAAATGCTCTCCATGGCTCTATTTAATCGGCTCTGTATATGTTTGAATGATGCAAACTGTGTAGAATCATTAAGTATTATCAATCTCTTTTTCTTTTTGGTTATGATATTCTCTATTCTCTCTATATTACTATCGCTTATTTCAAAGCTTATACTGTCCTTGTAAACATCGTATGGGGTAAAACAACCCTTTGCAATCTGCCAATCTCTGAACAGCCATTGGTTTATGTTATCAAAATTTCTGAACTTTGATGCACTGGTCTGTTCCAATGTATCGCCACATTTGTCCCATACCTCTTGCAGAGTGGATTTTAAGAATGCGTTAGGAAAATGCGGTTCGCTAAACTTAATAAACTCTTTGTTCGGTAAAGTTTGCAGAGTGTGCAACATACATCTGGGGTGTGTGGCATACCTTATGTTGAACCATTTATACCAGTTCCTTCTTATGCTCTCTTTTTTGTTGAAATGGCGGTTTATACAGTTTACGTTGTTTTTAATAACGTGATTGGCCATTTCAAAACCATCGTCTTCAATTATGGTGCTTCCTGCTCTGTCGCAAGGCAAGCCATTCCTGAAAAAGCGTTCCACAGGCAGATTGTTCAGAATAAAGCAGTCATCGTTAAAATAGACAAATTTGTCTGCCAGATTATCTATTCTGTGCAGGTTTATCTCTATAGGGTGGCTGCTGAATGTAGGCAGGTGTTCTGCCGGCATGTAGTCGGAATGCGAAACCAGATTCAATTTTGGTGCATTGGGATTCAGCCATTCCGGTTTCTGACCGCAGGTAACAAAGTGTACTCTGTTTACCCATGGCGCAAACTTTTCCACTCCACGAAACCAATACTTAAGCAAATCCCAATCTCTATATCTTACGGTACTGTTTTCATCAAGTCCATTTTTGCCGGAATATCTGTTATACTCCTTTTGCCATTCAGGGTCGTTACCATCTACCCATATCATTACAAAATCTATCTTATTCATAATTCCGTTTTTAGCATCCACACTCTTTTAAAAACTCTTTTGAAATCTCTCTCTTCCTGTTCAGAATTTCATCTACCTTATCCCAGCATATCTTCTTGTTCAGAATTTCGCTGTACGATGTCTGTAATACTCTGTTAGAAAGTCCTAATACATCCAATAGGGATGTTACTCTGTCGTTTCCCTTTGAAAATGCCGATTTCAACGGTAAATATACAAACTCTTTGTGCAATATGATAGATAGCATTACACCGTGGAATGATGTTGTAACAACCATTTCTGCACTATTTATTTCTCTTATCCACTCCTCTATGGTGGGGTAGATATATTTAATATCGTTGCCTAAACATTCGCTAAACGGGAAGTATCCGCTGGAAAGTGTTGCGGTAAGTTGCATACCGTTTGCACGGGCAAATTGTTTTAGTTCATCTATCTTAATTTCGCTGCCGTTTTCTATGTTGACGGCATATATAAAGATACCTTTTTCTGTTCTCTGTTTACTGCATAATGAAAGGTAATCTTCTCTCTCTAACAGGAAAACTGGGTCTAAAACCCAAGTTGCTGCAATGTTGTTCTTTTCAAAGAGTGGCAGTTTGGAATGCTCTCTAATAGAGATATGGTCTATCTCTTTAGTTAATGTTTTAAGAACATCGGGATGTGTGTTAAAGAAATCGGAACTGCCTATGCTTGCGGCGTATGCAACACGTTTTACATTTTTGTCTCCAAACTTTAAGAAGTAGGGCTGTTCTTTTGCCATAGTGGGAATTCTGCCCCAAACCTGATCGCTGCCGGTAATATACATATCTGCCACAGGTGGATTACCCATCAATTCATTGTAACTGAAATATCTCTGTGAAGAATATTCCATTTTCTGTTTGAATAGATGGAACTGGCGCAGACAGTTTTTTCTGTAGGCATTTCTCTGTTTTTTGTAATCTTTGTTATGCAGAGTCCATTTGATTATACGTTTTATAAATGGTTTCAGACCTCTCTCTTGAAAGATAGTAGGATAGGTTTTGCGCTCTTCATATCTTACTATGTATGCGCTGTGTCCTGATTTCTTCAGATAAGATTGCAGAGCATATCCTTGCAGTATTTGACCGTAATTATCGTTACTATTCCAAAATGTCAGTATAGCTATCTTCATATCATCTCTGTTTTAACTTGTCCAACATCTTGTTGCAAAAACGGCGCAAACTGGGCTTTTTCTTATGTTCAAGGCTTTTGGCAATGGCAGCCACACCTGTTTTCTTATATTGTTTCCAGAAATATGCGCTGTCTATAGTTCTCTTTGGGTTGTTCAATATACAAGCATTTCTATTGTCTGTAGCCTTTTCTATGCTGCTTTCCTGAATCTGAATATTCAATTCTTCTAACAGTTTTTTGCCCTTTTCGCTGTTGACTATAACCAAACTTACCCCATCTGCATCGGCAAATTCGGGATGCTGCTTTTCTATTCCCCAATAGTCGCCTAAAGTTATATCGCTATGGTAAAAGCCATATCTGGCAGGGCATCTGTAGCAAGAAGGGCGTAAGTAGAGATTATCCATAAACCCTTTGAAATAGAGATTCTCTCTGTATTTGTCCTTAACAATAGTATTACCCTTATTATCGGTGATTATGAAATCGGCATCTGCCCATCCACGCTCTTTTTTTCTGAAATTTATGTACCGTATATCCTGTACATTCTCTTTAACGGAATGAAGATACTCTTTCCATATTTGCGGACTTGGTACGCCGTGACATACAATATCTGTAATAAACAGATTACTGTACTTTTTCTTTAAATACAGCTTTAATCCTGCTGCCTGACAAGGTGTTCCTGAAAACAACACAGGAATATTCTGTTCAAGTAGCTGTTTTATCTCTTTGAAGCAATCTGCAATGTTACTCTGAACATATTTGCTTCCTCTTAAGCTGGATAGGTCCTGAATATTGTTAACCCCTTTGTGAACCACCTCCCAATTATTATTGAATGTGGCTCCAAACACAGTTCCTCCATCCTCTATAATCTTTTCTGCTATTGCACTGAATAGGCCACCGGATGTGCTATCCTTTCTTGTCTGGTTATTGGGATTCTTTGCTGCCAGCACCTGTAGAGAGTGGTTCTCTTTCCTGTTTATTATGGGGCAGACCTTTTCACACAGACCACATTCGGTGCAGATAGAAACATCTGTTACAGGGTACAGAAATCCTTCGCAGTCTGCTTTCATCGTAATGCAACGGTGAGGACAGGCATTGAAACAGGCACTGCATCCGCAACAGTTCTCTTTATTTTCTATCTTTATCATTTTTATGTATAAGTCTGTTTATAAGGTTTATGATGCTCTGCCTTTCTGATGTAGTCATTCCTAAATACCATACAGAAATGGCAGTTGAAACTACACATACTGTTCCAACAATTAGAAATCTTTGCAATCCCATCTCTATGGAAAATGCCAGATAAGTTGGTACTATTGCCGATGCCACAGAGACTCCTACTACAGGCAGTATCACCTTCTTTAAATAAAGTCCGATGGAAAGGCTCAAAATGCTTTTTGCAAAGTATAACCGTCCTATGTGGGCAAGTGCAGATATGCAAATTGATGCGTAGAAAACATACTCTACCGGCAGTGATGTAAATCTCTTTATGCAGATGGCTGCAGGTACTATAAGCAATAGTGTGCCCCCTACAAAAATCTGATACCATTTAACTTTTCCCGTAGCTTGTACTCCGGTGGAAATAGGGTAGGTGAACAGATCTAATAGTGAATTAATCAACATCAGTCTTGTAAATATCACAGTCTTTTCCGGTAGATTGTCTTTTAGCCAGAACTCTAAAACGTACGGTGTTTCCAACAGTAGTGGCAAGGTAATTAAGAAAGCTAGATAGAAAGAGAATTTACTGCTTTGATTTATAAGTTTCAGCATCTCCTTATGTTCGCCTCCGGAATAAGATTTAATTATCTGGGGTTTGGTTGCTGTATAGAAACTATCTATAAGTTGTGTAAGTGCGCTATATACTTTGTAGGCATAAGATCTGGCAGAATTTAACAACACTCCACCCGGGTATCCGTTTATTATCATATTCAGACCCTGGCTTCTGCACACACTTGCAAATGAACCAAACATATTCCAACCCGTATATCCCACTATCTCTTTTGCCAGATTTTTATTCCAATAAAAACTGTATCGGCACTCATTGTAATGCTTTCTGCAATAGGCATAATATAATAATGTGGTTATTACAGGCGATAAAATCATAAGCCAGGCATAGAATATCAATCTATCTGCCGATATGTGTGAAATAGCTATAGCAACCATCAGGTTAAGCATCACCTCTAAAATACTCATATAGGCAAACAGTTTCATATTTTCGTGAGCAATGGTGACTGCTCTCAAAGGAGTTGCCAAAAGAGTGAATGCAAACGATAAAACTGCACAGTGGAAAACCCATTTGGCTGCCTCCATTCTGCCATCCGGTATATTTGCCACCTTTATTAACCATAGGTAACCGAAGATTTCTATAACCACAACCAGTACCACCACTATAATTATAAATAGGGTGGTAATCAGGCTGTAGATATTCTTCATTCTTTCTTCGTTTCCGCGTCCCAATTCAAAGGCAAAGTAGCGTTGGCTGGCTCCTGCCATGGAATTACTGAGGAACGAAAACATAGCCACTGTACTACCAATAAGCCCATATATGCCAATGTCAGAGTCGCCTAATGCGTCTCTAATGACATTAACAGTATAGAATCCTACCAGCATAACGAGCAACATTCGCCCGTAAAGCAGGATGGTGTTTACTGCTATGCGCTTTTGGTTTACTTGTGACATAGATAATTACTTAAAGTGTGCTGTATTTCTTACCATAGTAAAGCTGCTGTTCCAGATAATTGTCGTTATAAACAACCTGATAATCAACAACCTTACCATCTTCTACAACAGGAACGATATCTGGGTTGATAAAGCCACCGTAAGGTTTCAGGTTAAGTGCCTCGTAACGTTCCAGAACCTCTTTATGGATAGCCGGATCAATATTTACAGCATACTTTTCTACAAGAGCCTTACCTGCTTCGTAGTCGCCTTCTGACTTGATGCGCTGTATTTCAGCAAGCAATTCTGCAAACAGAGCACGCAGTTTAACGTAGTCGTTAATTACAAAGTAGGTCTTGCCGTCGCGAACCTTCTTTTCAATTACGTTATCCTTCTTACCATTTTCATAGCACCATTCTGCTATAAGTTTGCGGTTCTGCATGTGGGCTTCTGTGTTAGGTTTACCCAATTCAATGCGGTTGAACTGAACCATCATACCATTGCGGATATAGCTTGCATACTCTGCCTTGTAAGCATCCTTATCAGGTATAATTCCAAGTTCCTGCATCTTTGGGTCGGCTGTATAATAGAGACCAAACAGGTCAGCGCGAGCCTCTTCAAGTGTAGAAGCATATTCGCCCATAGCTGTTGTAGAAACACCAGGAAGCAGCTGGCCTGAACCATGACCCAAACATTCGTGAAGGTCGGTGTGAATATCGCTTGTGAATGAACCCCATTTGCGGGCCATCTCCTTTTCTGCTTCATCGTAAGCAAATTCATCGAGAGTGTTCATTGGCGATTCTTCTGCAGCCAGATCGTATGCTTTTGTGATGTTAGCAATAGTTACAGATTTGCTGCCATACATCTTGCGAATCCAGTCAGCATTAGGCAGGTTGATACCGATAGCTGTTGCAGGGTAGGCATCGCCGGTAATACAAACTACATTCACAACTTTTGCAGATACACCTTTACACTCTTTCTTCTTGAAACGGTCATCAATAGGTGAATTATCTTCAAACCACTGAGCATTTGCACTAAGTGCGCTTGTACGTACAGATGCAGCATGATCCTTAATGTGAACATAACCTTCCCATGCACCCTTTCTGCCTAATGGGTCGTTGTAATCTTCTACAAAACCATTAATAAAGTCAACAGTTCCTATTGTGTCCTTAACCCATTCTATGTTGAATTCATCCCATAGCTTCAAATCGCCGGTCTCATAATATTTAATAAGGAGATTCAAAGCACGTTTCTGAATATCGTTTTCAGCTACTTTGGC
>JAEIGA010016709.1_pt1 | contig 11158 bp, 7 predicted proteins | sample 9270691 | NCBI WGS metagenome assembly JAEIGA01 (sample SAMN17057246, study PRJNA624740) | gut metagenome | biome: biome; isolation source: fecal sample | host: Bos grunniens | place: China: Xizang | collected 2019
AATGGTCCGCAAGTATAATAGTAGGATTGTTGTCCATCTACCGCATTGGTTACAAAGCCCTTAACGCCGTGGCTACCATCCACGGTAGTTACCGTCACATCGCAACCCAAAGCACGAAACTCCTCCTCATAGAAAACTTCGTCTTGAGTATTAAAACCAAGAACTACCTTCACCTCTTTCCCCATCTCACGCAGTTGGCGAGCCAGCATATACATTGGTGGCACGCCCACTCCACCGCCTACTAGCAGTGGCTTATCGCCTGCTTTGTTCAGGTCATAACCATTGCCCAAAACTGTCAACACATCTAGCGGTGCACCTACTGGCAAATGGCTCATCGCCTCCGTACCCACACCCACTACCTTATATATAATAGTGAGCACGCCGTCGGTAATATTGCACACCGAGATGGGGCGACGCAAGAACTGTCCCGCTATGCGGATATTCACAAACTGCCCAGGTAAGATGCCTTCTGTATCTCCTGCCAATTGCATTCGATAGACATTCTTCGCAATGCAGTCGTTTCCTTGAATTGTTAGTATCGTTTGTTTCATTTCTCTTAAATTAAATCATCCTGTAGCGTCAGCATCCTGTAGCCTCTCTTAGGCGTCCTCTAAACTGTAGGTGCAAAGCACCGTCCTCTAAACTGTAGCGGCTTTGCCGCGTCCTCTAAACACTAGGCTCCACTCACATTATACACCGTCACACCATTCACGCTTGTCTTCACGCACTTGCCATACACTTCCCAACCCTCAAATGGCATCGCTTTGCCCATCGACAAGAAGTTCTCTGGATCTATCTTGTAGCACGCATCTAAATCGAAATAGGCATATGAGTTAGTATTATCTAAACCTATGATACGAGCTGGCTTGGTGGACATGAGTTCGACGAGGTGCTCAAAAGTAATGATACCCGTTTTTACGAAGTGGGTGTACATAAGTGGGAAAGCCGTTTCTAAGCCCACGATACCAAAGGCACTTTTTTCTAGTCCCCTACTCTTCTCTTCCTCGCTATGAGGCGCGTGATCGGTGGCGATGCAGTCTATCGTTCCATCTTTGATACCCTCGATCAGGGCTAGGCGATCTTCCTCCGCACGCAATGGTGGATTCATCTTCCACTTGCCATCCTCTTGTAAGTCCTTGTCACTCAACAACAAATAATGCGGAGCTGTCTCGCAAGTCACAGGCAAACCTTTCTTCTTTGCCTCACGAATCAATGCCACACTCTCCTTCGTTGATATATGGCATATATGAAAACGACACCCTGTCTCTTCTACCAGACGGATGTCGCGTTCAATCTCTTGCCACTCGCTCTCAGACACGATGCCACGGTGACCATTCTCCTTGGCATACTCACCTGCGTGAATATAGCCGCCATTCAGTAGCGCCTCTACTTCGCAATGAGCCACCATCACACGATCTACCGCACGAATGCGCTTCATGGCCTCGCGCATCAAATCCTCATCTTGCACGCCGCGACCATCATCCGAAAAGCCCTTTACATATGGCGCAAGTGCCTCAAAGTCAACCAATTCGCCCGCACCTTTCTGTCCCATAGTGATAGACGCATAGGGATAAACACCCGTGTAGGTATCACGACGAATGATATCCAACTGCTCTTGCAGGTGCTCTACTATGTCGGGAACGGGATTCAGATTTGGCATGGTAAACACCGCGCTATAACCAGATGCAGCGGCTGCCATACTGCCAGTTAGAATAGTCTCTTTATACGAAAAACCCGGCTCACGAAAGTGGACATGAAGGTCCACAAGAGCCGGAATTTGTACTATGTTGCGTGTAATCGACATCTTTTTATGCAATTTCTTAAATTGCCTGCAAAATTACTACTTTTTTTTCACATACGCAAGCCTCCACATGTTTTTTTTCAAAAAAATACTCATCTCCATTGTCGTTCTATTTTTCTTGTTTGTTATTCATCTGCGATGCTGATCGCTTTGCTCCTTTTCTTGTGTACTATCTCGCTTCACTCTATTCTTAGGCAGCCAACACAAACTTTTGTATTAGTTAAGATTGAGCAATAGCGTATTCATCTGTTTACCCTTACCTGTCTATTACCTGTCTATTAGCTGTCTTTACTTAGTGATTAGTTAGTGATTACTTAGTTATTAGTTAGTTATTACCGAACCTATACCATACTTTCACCATACTTTTACCATTGTGATAAGATAATTTTGCCTAATTTTCTACAATTTTCGGATCGCCCTCTTCAAAAAAAAATCCTCCCTCACTTGCACATTTCAAAAAAAAGCTGTAACTTTGTGCGTTTTTTTCATAAAAAACGAAAAACTACTATCGTCAACCCCCGTACGATTATGGAACGAAGCGATTTTACCCCCGAAGAGGAGCGCCTCATAGAAAACGAATATCAGGCCCTACTCCAAGACTATCTCAACTCTATGCATAGCCAAAGAGTTGAACTTATTGAGCAAGCTTACCATCTAGCCAAGCAAGCTCACCACGGCGTGCGCCGCCTATCTGGTGAACCTTATATGATGCACCCCTTATCTGTGGCTCGCATCGTGGTCAGGGAGATCGGACTAGGTAGCACTAGCATCTGCGCCGCTTTGCTCCATGATGTAGTAGAAGATACCGACTACACCACCGAGGATATCGAGCGCATGTTTGGACACAAAATCGCCAGCATCGTAGAAGGACTTACCAAACTCTCAGGAGGTGTATTTGCTGACAAGGCTATCAAGCAGGCCGAGAATGTGCGCAAACTCGTACTGACCATGTCCGAGGATATTCGTGTAATGCTAGTCAAACTGGCCGACCGACTACACAACATGCGCACACTTGCAGCACAACGACCTGAGAAACAACGCAAGATTGCTGCCGAAACGCAGTATATCTACGCCCCTATGGCACACCGACTCGGTCTCTTCCCTATCAAGACCGAACTCGAAAACCTCAGTTTCAAATACGAATATCCCGAGGAGTACGCTAAGATAGAAGCTAAACTTCATGAAAACAAAGATGCACAAATCTCTAATTTCGAGTCGTTTGCCGAACCTATCCGACGCAAACTCAGCATGATGGGCTATACCTACAAACTCTACGCACGCACCAAGTCCGTCTATTCTATCTACAAGAAAATGACCAAGAAGGGAGTGCCCTTCGAGCAGATATACGACCTTCTAGCTGCACGCATTGTATTCGAACCAACAGCTGACTTCTCCGAGAAAGACCAATGTTGGATGATATATTCTGCTATCACAGAAATCTATCGACCACACCCAGAGCGCATTCGCGACTGGATCTCTATGCCTAAGGCCAATGGCTACGAGGCACTCCACGTCACCGTTATGGGGCAGCACGGCCAGTGGATCGAAGTACAGATCCGTACCGAACGAATGCACGAACTAGCCGAACACGGACTGGCTGCACATTGGAAATACAAGACTGGCGAGAATAGCGGAGGCGAACTAGATAAATGGCTCCAAGAGATTAAAGATGTCTTAGCTAACCCAGATCCTGATGCTATTGCTTTCTTGGATACATTCAAACTCAACCTCTTCGCGCACGAAGTATTTGTCTTTACCCCAAAAGGAGATATTCGCGCACTCGCGCAAGGAGCCACTGTTCTTGACCTAGCATACCAACTCCACTCCGAACTAGGTGAACATTGTATTGGAGCCAATGTCAACCGACACGCTCGACCTATCAGTTATATCCTGCAAAGTGGCGACCAAGTCGAGATTCTTACATCTAAAAAGCAGAAACCAGAGGTTGAATGGCTTGAAATAGCTGTCACGGCCAAAGCAAAAGATTGCCTCAAAAAATACTTTAAAAAGACCAAAGGTATATTTGACCGTGCTGAAAAAGAAACGAAAGCGCGTACCGCTAAAATCCGTATTACTGGCGACGATTCGTTTGGTGTACTCATGCGAATTCTAAGTATCATTTGCGATCACAAAGCTAATATGAAAGATTTGCATGTTACATCACAAGAAAAAATGTTTCAATGCGATGCCGAGTTGGTCATCTACAAACAGAAAGTCATCAGTCAAATATGCATGAAACTTCGCGAAATACCTGGTATTTCCGCGGTCAATATCGTTGATTTATAACATAATTAGTATATCTAAATAAACATAAACAATATGAAAAAGCTACTTTTTTTCGCTGCAATGCTTATTAGCATTTCAGCCATGGCACAACAGCCTGTTATCACTTTCAACGAAACTACCCACGACTTCGGTAAAATCAATGAAGCTGATGGTCGAGTTACTACTATCTTCGTATTTAAAAACGAAGGTATGATTCCACTCATTCTCTCTAATGTTAAAGCTAGCTGTGGATGTACTACTCCTAAGTGGACAAAAGAGCCTATCGAGCCAGGAGCTACCGGAGAAATCACCGTTACCTACAACCCTAATGGTCGTCCAGGTCGCTTCCAAAAGTCTATCACCGTTACTAGCAACGCTACCGAACCTACCGTTCGTCTTAACATAAAAGGTGAGGTTATTCCAAAGCCTGTCAATCCAGCAGAAAAATACCCTGTCAAAATGGGAGTTCTCAATCTCAAACAAAAATCTTGGAACTTTGGAATACTCAACAAAAAAGATGCTAGCAAGACTTGCAGCATCGAGTACACCAACACCACCAACGAACCTATCAACATTGGTGTAGCTACTACTCCTGAGGACCAATATCTCAAAACATCTGTCACTCTACCTGTAATCAACCCAGGAGAGACTGGCAAGATTAATATCACACTCAACATTCAAGAATGCCCTATTTGGGGTCCTATTGAACCTAAATTGTATGTAATCGTCAATGGAGAGAGAATATTCACCGATGAGTATGCTATCAAAGTCAAAGCTGATATCAGAGAAGACTTTTCTGCAATGACCGCTGAGCAAATGCAACAAGCTCCTATCCTTTCCTTGAACACAACATTCAATGCTGGCGCCGTTAAGGAGGGCAAAAAACTCAACACAAAGATTACTTTCACGAATCTAGGACTCAACCCTCTCCATGTTCGTCGCATTGTTTGCAACGACGCAAACCTCAGTATCGTTGCTCCTAAGACGGCTATTAAGGGTGGAAAGAAGTACGATGCGAATATTACTATCAACGCCTTAGGTTTAGAACCTGGCAACTACTCTCGCACCGTTACAGTCATTACCAACGACCCTAAAAAATCCGTACTCAGACTCATCATCAACTGGGTAGTTGAATAATCGTGCCAGAGGCACTTAAATAGTCCGACGACTTAAATTCTCGTGAGCAAAGCGAACCAAACAAATGAAACATCCAGAAAATAGCAACGAATACAAGGGCTTGACCGTCAACGCAGGTGTTGAAAACCTGCCTTCGGTCAATCCATATGCCACTTTCCGTCGCCGCAAGCAGGTGCTCTCTGCCGACGAGTATGTCGAGGGTATCCTCCGTGGCGATATGCGCTTGCTCAGCCAGGCCGTTACGCTCATCGAGAGCAATCTGCCTAGCGACCAAGTCATCGCCCAGCAGGTCATCGAGAAGTGCCTACCCCACGCCGGCAACGCCATTCGCCTGGGTATCACGGGTGTTCCTGGTGCTGGTAAGTCCACTTTTATCGAGGCTATCGGCACACAGCTCTGCCGTATGGGCAAGCACCTAGCCGTATTGGCTATCGACCCTTCATCCGAGCGTAGCAAAGGTAGTATCCTTGGCGATAAGACCCGTATGAACCAGCTCTCTGTGGAGAACAACGCTTTCATACGCCCTAGTCCATCTGCAGGCAGCCTAGGTGGTGTAGCGCGCAAGACGCGCGAGACGATCGTGCTCTGCGAGGCAGCGGGCTTTGATACTATCATCGTGGAGACGGTGGGTGTAGGCCAGTCGGAGACGGCTGCGCATTCGATGGTCGATTTCTTCCTTTTGTTGCAAGTCACAGGTACGGGCGACGAGCTCCAAGGTATCAAGCGTGGTATTATGGAGATGGCCGATGGTATAGCTATCAACAAATGCGACGGTGCCAATGTCGAGCGTGCGGAGGCGGCCAAGGTTAGTTTCAAGAACGCCTTAGCACTTTTCCCTCCTACCGAGTCGGGTTGGAAACCGTATGCAGTCACCTGTTCGGCTGTTGAGGGCAATGGTATCATGGATGTGTGGGATATGGTTGAGGATTATATAAGGTTCGCGCGCGAGAGTGGTTATTTGGATCATTTGCGTACCCAACAGGCCAAGTATTGGATGTACGAGACTATCAACCAGAACTTGCTAGATAGTTTCTACAAATCCGAGCAGATGGAGCAGCTCATTGCTCAGACCGAGCAGCGTGTTCTCAGCAACGAGCTCAGCAGTTTTACTGCTGCCTACGCCCTCCTCGACCGCTTCAAAGACTTAAAATAATTAGTTGAGATTGAGTGTGAAGGAGTGCGACGGAACGCACTCCGAGTATTGCGCCCGAGGACTCCCCAGTCCAAGGATAGAGCGCAATACATAGAATGGCGCGACCCTCGCGGTCACGCAGCCGTACGGCTTTAGGGTAGTGTCGTACAGGGTAGACACGACCGCCTACTACGCAAATAAGATTTATAAGATTTCTGCCCAAAGCAAGGAGATATAAAAATAATTTTAAATAATTTTGTCTAAGTTGTCTTTTATAGTTTCTCCAGTCGATACTTGCTATTATTAGTTGAGATTGAGTGATAGCGTAGTTGCTGGTCATTGAAGCAGCAACGAGCGGAACGGTGGTAATTTATTGCTACACCATACTATGCCAAAAGATTCAATAAGATTTCGCGAGCGCAGCGAGCAGGAGGAAATAAATAATTTTGCTTAATTTTGTATAATATTCTATAATTTTTGTAGTGTAAAAATCATTGTCTTTCAAAATGGCAGTAACCAATAAACGCAAAACCACCCAACCCACCATCATCAAGGTGGGTGCCAACGACCTTGGCAAACTTCCACCACAGGCTCTCGAACTCGAGGAGTCTGTCATTGGTGCTATGATGATCGAAAAGGACGCCTTCAACACGGTGGCCGATCTCCTTCGTCCAGACTCTTTCTATGCTGATAAACACCGCTTTATCTTCGAGGCGATCCGTTCACTAGCAGCCAAAGAGGCGCCTGTGGATGTCTTGTCTGTAGCCGAGGAGCTCAAGCGTAGCGGCAAGCTCGAACTCGCTGGTGGTATCATCTACCTCAGCGACCTTACTCGCCGTGTGGCATCAGCTGCCCACTTGCACTACCATGCGCAGATCGTTGCTCAGAAGGCCACAGCCCGCGACCTCATCACCATGGCGTGCCAGATCGAGGAGAAGGGCTACGATGAGACTCAGGACGTAGATGATCTCGTACAGGAAGCTACAGCTAAGATCTTCGAGATTTCACAACGTGCACAGAAGCGCGATGTCACTCATATCTACCCTGTCATCTCGGAAGCTTTCGACCGCATGCACAAGGCTGCTGCTAACGAGGGTAATATCTCTGGTATTCCTAGTGGCTTCAACGCGCTGGACAAGATCACCTCAGGTTGGCAGAAATCCGACCTCGTCATCATCGCGGCGCGTCCTGCTATGGGTAAGACCGCTTTTGTCCTATCTATGGCCAAGAATATGGCGGTCGACTTCAAGGTACCTGTGGCGATTTTCTCTTTGGAGATGAGCAATGTGCAGTTGGTCAATCGTCTTATCATGAACGTATGCGAGATCGAGGGTAGCAAGATCCGTAATGGCCGCCTTACCCAGAGCGAATGGAACCGTCTCGAAAGCCAAATCAACGTCCTTCGCGAGGCTCCTATCTACGTAGATGACACACCTGGACTTAGCGTTTACGAACTGCAGAGCAAGGCCCGCAAACTTGTGAAAGAGCATGGTATTCAGATCATTATCATCGACTACCTCCAGCTCATGAACGCCAACGGCAGTAGCTTCGGCAGCCGCGAGCAGGAGGTTAGTATCATCTCTCGTAACCTCAAGGGTCTGGCCAAGGAGTTGGATATCCCTGTTATTGCTTTGAGTCAGTTGAGTCGTGCGGTTGAGAAGCGTGATTCTAGCAATAGCAACGTCGATGGCAAGAAGCCTTTGCTCTCCGACTTGCGTGAGTCTGGTGCTATCGAGCAGGATGCGGATATGGTATGCTTCATCCACCGTCCTGAGTATTACAAGTTGTATGATGATGGCAATGGCAAGGATCTTCGTGGTTTGGGTCAGATCATTGTGGCTAAACACCGTAATGGTGCCACCGATGAGATCTGGTTGCGTTTTATTGGCAAATATACTCGCTTCCAGAACGAGGATGCGGCTTATGATGCTGATATGTACGAGGGCATACAGTATGAGACCAAGAGTAGCCGAATGAATCTAGGCCCAGTAGAATCGTCTGATAGTGCACGCCTGGATGATACTCCTACACCGTTCTAACCTCGCCTATTACTCATAAAAAAGACGCATGGAAACATCTCCATGCGTCTTTTTTGTCACTCTCCGACAGTTTTTTTACATTTTTCTGCACTGCTCTATCGCTTTCAGTTCATCTTCCGTAAAGCGTATATTGTCCACAGCCAATAGGTTGTCTTGCAATTGCGCTACGCTACTTGCGCCGATAATCACGCTAGTCACATCCTGTGCCAGCAACCATGATATAGCCATCTGAGCTAATGATTGTCCACGACTTGCGGCAATAGCTCCCAAGCGTTGTGCACGGACGATTGCCTCATCTGTCACATGTTCTGGTCGCAAAAACACATTCTTGCTTGCTCTACTGCCTGCTGGTATTCCATTCAGATAGCGATTGGTCAGAAGACCTTGTTCCAATGGCGAGAAGCAGATAAACCCTGACCCATTCTTTTGGGCTACTGGTAAGTTCTTCTCTAATGTCTCTTGGCATATTATATTTGCCTTGTACTGACTGATTAGGCATGGCACATGTGCTGCGCTGAGATAGTCGTAGCATTCTTGCTGTTTATCTGCTGGATAGTTGCTTATTCCTGCATACAATGCTTTACCAGAACGCACGATATCCACCAACGCTTGCATTGTCTCTTCTATTGGTGTATTGGGGTCATATCGGTGCGAATAGAAGATATCAAAGTACTCCAAGCCCGTTCGTTTGAGACTTTGGTCGCATGATGCGATGAGATACTTGCGCGATCCACCGTCGCCATAGGGGCCTCCCCACATACCATAACCTGCTTTCGATGAGATAATCATCTCGTCGCGATGGGCAGCTAGATCTTCGCGCAGCACTCGTCCGAAGGTTAATTCTGCTGTTCCAGGCGCAGGGCCGTAGTTATTCGCAATATCAAAGTGTGTAACACCTTTTTCCCATGCTTCCAATATCATGTCTCGCGCAACATCAAATGGGTCTTCACTTCCAAAGTTGTGCCATAATCCCAATGACACCAAGGGCAATTGTAGGCCGCTTTTTCCCGAATAACGATAATCCATAGTCAAAACATTTTAAAATTTTTGCAAAGATAAATATAATTTTACGAATATGCAAATCCTTCCCCAAAAAATCCTCCCCTCTTCCCCTCTCGCCTCTTCCCCTCTCGCCTCTTCCCCTCTCGCCTTTCGCCTTTAGCCTCTCGCCTAACTAGCCCGCTTGAGGGCGTCCCTAAACTGGTGCTCCGCGTATTCCATTACAAATTAAAGATTTATGAGATAGAACAAATCTTTTTTATAAAAAATCGCTTCTGGCTATTGCATATATCCATTTTTTTGTGTACCTTTGCAGGGTCAATTCAATGAACAACGGATAAGACTTTTAGTTTAGGCACTCTTTGAATGTGATCAAATGATTATATATCATGCATTTGGAGAGGCACAAGTAGAGCTTGCGCTTCTTTTTTCATTTTAGGGTGTTCTGCTCTATTCATTGTTTGACTAGTGAATTACGCTATTTAAACTAAAATAACACTATATACTAATACCCATGAATGACTAAGTGACTTTTTCACTGAGTCATGTTGTGGTTATTTATATATATGTACGCGCTGTATATATGCGCACCCATGCATAATACGCGCACGAAAGGCTGTCCAACAGCAAGCGGTCTTAATTTGGGGGATTTATATACCTGTTGACACTAATTGACACGAATTGTCTTTAATATATTAAAAACTATTAAACACAACCAACATTTTTTGTACCTCCATTTGTTTACCCTTGCGCTACCCTTACCGAAGGGATACGCTAGGGATAAGGATTGGATAGTTTAATATTTTTTAAAACAAATACACAATTACCAGCGGCTTAGCCGCTTATACGCCTTTAGAACAGCGAAGTGCTTAGAACTTTTAAACAGAGCGTAGCGATGAAGATAACTTATCACTCATAGTTAGTTTATCACTCATCACTCATAGCTCATAGTTAGTTTATAGCTCATAGTTAGTTTATAGCTCATAGTTCATAACTAAAGCCCCCCTTCGCGGCTCCGCCGCCCAAAAAGAAATATATGTCAGAAGACAACCAAATACAATTATTCCAAGGTCAGCAAGTTCGCTACATTTGGGACGAGGAGAAGGAGCAGTACTTCTTCTCTGTGGTGGATGTTATTCAAGTTTTAACGGATAGCACTACGCCACGTCGTTATTGGAGTGACCTCAAACGCAAGTTACAAGCAGAGGGAAGTGAAGTGTACGAAAAAATCGTACAGTTGAAACTCCCTGCTCCTGACGGAAAAATGCGCCTCACCGATGTAGCTACTACCGAGCAGTTGTTTCGCCTTATTCAATCTGTCCCAAGCAAGAAAGCTGAGCCTTTTAAGTTGTGGTTAGCAGAGGTAGGTCGTCAACGCCTAGAGCAGTTGGAACATGAGTTAGGCGGTACAGTTATTTCTAGCAAGCGTGCTATCAATGTCACCGCTCCTCCAGACGAACTCCCGCTCAACGAGGTAGAAGATACTTTATAGTTAATTATCTTTAGGCTATGTTCTCCGAGAGATGACCGAGAGACGACCGAGAGATAAGCATAGGATAAGCAATGGATCGTAGGGGTTTACTCATCACTCTACATTAGATTAGAGGTTCGCTTATCACTCGGTTATCACTCGCCACGTGACGCTCCAGTCACCTCAAAAGAAAAATATATTACACCATACACCGCGGCTCCGCCGCAACATTGAAACTTTGAAATATTGCAACACGCTTCAGCGCATACAACGTCGCCTGGCGACCCAAAAAGAATATTAACCATGACTATAGC
>JAEIGA010016710.1_pt1 | contig 11157 bp, 5 predicted proteins | sample 9270691 | NCBI WGS metagenome assembly JAEIGA01 (sample SAMN17057246, study PRJNA624740) | gut metagenome | biome: biome; isolation source: fecal sample | host: Bos grunniens | place: China: Xizang | collected 2019
CCCTGCTGATCATTCCGTGGATTCAATACTTTAATGCTGTCCGTATGGAAGGACGCTTAGGGAGAACTCTTTCGGAGTTTAAAGGTGAACCTGCCTTTTCAGTTTTCTTTACTGTGTTCAATATTGCGCTGGTCATTGGTTGTACACTGTGGTTCATTGAAACAGGTGAACCAGATGAAATGGGACTTGTTTGCGAATATGATGAATGGTGGAGAGACTTGTTGCAGATCTATGTGGCCTTTAGTTCTCCATTCTATGTTCTTTCATCGATAGCAGCGATAGCAGTCAATCATAGTAAAAACCGTGAGTTGAGAAAGGGACAATATGTTCCGGTAGATAAGCCTATAACGGTATGGCATTGGGTGGTATCCACAATTCCGTTTTTGCTGTTGGCATTGTCTGTCGTCGATGCACGTTGGAATATTTTCAGTTTTCTTTGATAATTGTACCTTCATCTGATAGATTCTCAGATACTCCGACTCTATATTGATAAAATCTAAAATCAATATGGAAAAGAAATCAAAATTCAGGGTATTCCTCACTAAGGTTGGGGCTGTTCGTTTAAGTCAGATCTGGGATAAGTTCAAGAAACCTTTCAACTTCTGTTGGAAAGCAGGTCTGGCAATTTTTGCAATTGTATTCGTGATTCAGCTGGGCGAGGCTCTGATCGATACCTGTAAAGACCATCTAGGTCTTACTCATTACTACTGGGGCGATGAAGACTTGGGTAAGAACATTGAAATCCGCCATTTCAGCAACAACCAGGAAGCGACATATAACAAGATAACTGATGAAAGGTTGTCGCCAAAGTTTCGTTGGATTTCTTGTGTTCCGGAAAGGGATTCACTGACAGTGTTCTGCGATAAAGAGGGCAAGAGAGGTTATCTGAATGTGAATACCGGCAGAGTTGTAATCGACGGTCAATATAAACACGCATGGCATTTCTCTGAAGGACTTGCTGCTGTGGTAGCTGATAATGGAAAGGTCGGTTTTATTAACTATGATAATGAGATGATAATCCCAGCGGTTTATGATTATGTAGCTGACCACGACTATATATTTGAATATGGCGTGTGCGTTTTGGTTGATGGTAAGACGAATAAGTATGGAGCAATTGACAAGCTGGGTAACATGAAACTTCCGATGGAGTATTCACGCATCTTCAAGGGGGATGGAGAAAGTACTTGGTATATTAGAAAGGATGGAAAATGCGGATTGACTGATGCAGATATGAATATTATTTTTGAGCCCATATATGATAATGTCCGATCTAATCCTAGTGAAAGAAATGCATACTTGACTGCTAATGGTGTAAAACAACTGATATCGTTCGATGGAGAGGTTATACATCCTTTTGTTATAGATGAGATCTGGCCTTTATATTATCGTGCCAATTGCGAGGACAATGAGGGTAATATGGATTTTCTGCATCCTTATCTGGTGGAGGTTATGGTTGATTATGATTGCATTGGAGTAATGGATACTAGAACAGGAAAGATGGTAATACCTGCTATATATTCGGATATCAATATGATTTCTAAGAATCTGCTTATGGCTCAATTGGATGGGGAAGAGAATAATATAATATTTACTACCTCTGGTATTATTGTTGAAAACTAAGCTTTCGTCATCTAAAATTTAAATTATCATTAACCCACCAGTCGTTGAAATTAATGGCTTGTGGGTTTCTGATGTATTATAGCAAGAACGTGCATTTTTTTATGATTGTGCTATGGTTTGGCAATTTGGTGTGCTATCTTTGTGAAAAATATGAATAGCATGCAGCAGTTTTTACGCCAGGTCGCAGAACATTACCATGGCAAAGGGGAATTTGATAGACTTTGTCTTATTTTCCCGAACAGACGTTCGATAGCCTTCTTTACGAAATACCTCAGTGATGCGGTACGCGGTTCTGACACCCCCGTAATCGCTCCGCAGATGTATACCATCAATGATTTCTTTTATAGAGTCAGCGGGGTGAACTCTATGGATAGGGTGTGTCAGCTGCTGGATCTTTATAAGTCATATACAGAGGTGTTTGCTATGCACAACACTCGTGAAGATGTCAGACCGGAGCCCCTTGATGAATTTATTTTCTGGGGAGACGTGATACTTGGCGACTTTAATGATGTGGATAAGTACCTTGTGAACCCGAAGCAGCTTTTTGCAAATGTGGCAGACTTCAAGCAGCTTCAGGACAGCTATACCTATCTTACCGAGAATCAGAGACAGGCGATCGAGGGCTTTGTCAGTCATTTCAAGGAGTTTACTGAAACAGACGTCAAGGGACGCTTCCTGATGCTGTGGAACATGCTTTATGATCTGTATTGTAACTTCAACTCACGATTAAGTGAAAAAGGGCTTGCTTATGAGGGCATGGTCTATCGAGGTCTGGCTGAGAAACTCAAGGAAACTCCTGTTTCGGATGTTCTTGGGGACACTTTTGCGGATGATGCAAAGTTTGTGTTTGTCGGTCTGAATGCTTTGAATGAATGTGAGAAGGTGCTGCTGCGTAAACTGCGTGATGCTGGTCGGGCTGAGTTCTGTTGGGACTATTCCGGAGAGATGATAAGCGATCCGCAGAACCGTTCATCTGTTTTCATGTCCGAGAATGTGGTCGAGTTCCCTCAGGCGGCCCGGTGGGACCGGGATGGAGTCGGCGTCCCGGAAATCAATGTTGTAAGCGTGCCGTCTTCGGCGGGTCAGGCCAAAAGACTTCCTGACATGCTGGGCCCTCTTGATCCGGAAGAGACTGCTGTCGTGCTGCCGGATGAAAACCTTCTGGTCCCTGTGTTGAACTCGATTCCGGAAAAGATCCGGGACATTAACGTGACAATGGGACTTCCGATGAGAGGCAGCCTGCTTTACGCTTTCATGTCGGAAGTGTCTGCTATCCAACTTCATACGATTCAGCGAAATGGCCGATGGTATTTCTACCATAAGCAGGTCTGGGACCTGTTCTCAAATGACATATTTCGTAAGGCCTCCGGACAGGATACAGCTGACGCAGTCGCACGCGTGAAGTCAGAAGCAAAATATTATATCCCTCAGGAGGAACTCCGAGGCACTCCTCTTTTGGATGCAGTCTTTAGCATCGCTGTGACAGATCCGACTCTCGCTTCCAGGGAGCAGATAAGGCAGTTCGCTCAATATCAGAAGAATGTAATCTCAGTCTTGGCTCCGGCTGTCGCTGATGATGCTTCCCTTGCATTGGAACTTGAATATGCCAAGGAATATTACCGTTGCGTCAACGTGTTGGATGAGATTGAGGATCTTGCAGTGCTTCCTATGACATATGTCAGATTGCTGGAGCAGCTGCTTTCCGGGGTGTCCGTACCGTTCAGAGGTGAGCCTCTCAAGGGACTTCAGATCATGGGACCGCTGGAGACTCGCGCCCTGGACTTCAAGAATCTTATAATCCTGTCTGCAAACGAAGGCGTCTTTCCTCGTCGTAGCGTAAGTTCGTCGTTCATACCTCCTGAGTTGAGGAAGGGATTCGGCCTTCCGACTTATGAGTACCAGGATGCTGTGTGGGCCTACTATTTCTACAGGATGATTTCTCGCGCAGAGAATGTGTGGATGCTGGTGGATTCGCGTACCGAAGGTCTCAAATCCGGAGAGGAAAGCCGTTACATAAAGCAGCTGGAGTACCATTTCAACATCCCTCTCAAACGCTATGTAGTCAAGTATGACAAGATGAAGACTGCTGTGGTGGGTGATGTGCCAAAGACTCAGGATGATGTGGAAAAGATTCGCGGGATGGCCCTTTCGGCAACCAGCATTCAAAGCTATCTGGAGTGTCCGGCAAAATTTTATTACAACTGCGTGAAGGAAATGGAGGCTGAAGATGAAGTTTCTCAGACAGTTGATTATGGCGTGTTCGGAAATGTATTTCATGAGACGATGCGTTCGCTTTATACCTCAGAGGAGGCTATGGCTGAAGACTTCTTCTTTGACTGGCGAGGGGAGAATTACAGGAAACTCAAGACTGTGCTTTTCAGGGTCACAAAAGATTACATCAACTCTTGGCTTGCAAGGCCGGATGTAATTAAAAGGAAGATCAAGTCGTTGATTGTCAGGGAGCTGAATCTGATGGAAGTGGCGGGGCGTAATATTGTGGTCACTGATGTGATTCTGAAATATGTGATGAAGACACTGCGTCGCGATCTCGAGATGATGAAGGCGGAAGGTGTTGATGGGTTTGACATTCTGGGCGGTGAGGTTCGTGTTGAAGGAAGTTTCTGCGGGCAGCGTTTCAAGGGATTTATTGACAGGCTTGACAGCTTCCATCCCGGTCAGGTGAGAATCGTTGACTACAAGACCGGAAAGGTGCTCGAGGATGATCAGAACATAGATGACGGAAATGCTGTGGCAATCGCTGAAAAGATCTTTGCTCCTGATGTTCAGGACAGGCCGAAGATAGCCCTGCAGTTCTATGTCTATGATCTTCTCCTGCCTCAGAAGAGACCTGATTGCGCAGAGAAGAAGATGTTCAACTGCGTATATTCGACATCTTCTCTATTTAAGGAAGCCCCGAGAGTGTTTCCTAAGAACGAGCTGTTTTTCCATGAGGTATCAAAAAGGCTTGAGGCACTGTTGCAGGAAATGTATGATGTGAACATTCCTTTCCGTCGAGCTGCCAGCGACAAGCCTTGTGAGTGGTGCGACTTCAAGATGATATGTGGACGTTAATGTAAGTGGAATATGCTACAATTGATGAAAGCTTCTGCCGGCTCCGGTAAGACATACAGCCTGGCAAGACAATATATATCGCTGCTTCTTAAAAGCAATGACAGGTATGCATACAGGCATATTCTCGCTGTGACCTTTACCAACAAGGCTACAGACGAGATGAAGAGCCGCATATTGAAGGAGCTGCACACGATGGCGTCGGATCCGTCAAAGTCCGGTTACAGGGATTACTTCATTCCTTCGCTTTTCCCGTCCGACGACAAACTGCAGGACAAAGCCCGTAAGGTGCTGCAGGATATACTTCATGACTATAGTGCATTCGCCGTGAGCACCATCGACAGGTTCTTTCAGCACACCCTGAAGGCGTTCTCCCGTGAAATAGGGCATTTTGCATCCTATCAGGTGGAACTGGACAAGGATTCTCTTGTGGCCGAGAGTGTGGACAGGATTCTGGATTCGCTTACCGAACAGGACAGCGGCCTGCTTTCATGGCTGACTGAGAATGTGCTTGAGCAGATCGAGCAGGGAGGTCGCTACAGCATGGATGCCAATCTTCTGGAGATGGCTGTGAGACTCAAGTCTCCTCAGCGTCAGGAGGCAATGGAGATTGCTGGTGTGAAGGCCGAAGACCTATGCTCGAAGGAACGTCTTGTGGAGATCCGCAACCGTTGCCGTGATATAATCAAGGCGTTCAGGAAGAGGGTTAAGGAGACTGCCCGTGCGGCCCTTGATATTCTGGAACAGGCTGGTGTTGACCCTGCTGAGAGCAACAGAAAGTTCATGAGCGCGCTTTATATATATGATGAACTGAAGGATACGGATTCTATTGTGGCTCCGAAGGATAGTTTTCTTCAGAAAGCGGGAAAGCCGGACGAGTGGTTTGCCAGATCGAAGGCAAAGCTTCTGATGCCGAAGGTGCATCCGTTCCTTGAGGCGCCACTTGAAGACTTCTGTGCTCTGTGGGGCAAGGAGTATGTTGTCTATAATACAGCATGCATACTTGACTCCCAGCTTTATGGATTAGGAGTCGCGGCAGAGCTGTCAAAGACTTTCGACCAGTTGATGAAAGAAAAGAATGTCCTGTGTATCGATGATTCCAATGTGCTGCTTAAGAACATAATTGACGGGTCTGATGCTCCTTTCGTTTATGAGAAACTTGGCGTGCGTTATGAACACTTCCTTCTTGATGAGTTTCAGGATACATCTCGTGTGCAGTGGCAGAATTTCTTCCCGCTGCTTCAGAACAGTGAGTCGCAGGGAGGTGAAAATCTTATCGTAGGTGACGTGAAGCAGAGCATATACCGATGGAGAGGGTCGGATTGGAAACTTCTTGACGAGACCGTACCTTCAGAGTTTGAAGGTCATAAGCAGACTGTGCTCGACACCAATTATCGAAGCCTGTCAAACATAGTAGAGTTTAACAACGAGTTCTTCAAAGCTGCTGCCAAGGTTCTGGATGACATGGATGGGGCAGGGGAGAATGGACCGATGTCCGGAATCTATGCTGATGTCGCCCAGAAGGTGGCCAGGAAGGACAAGCCGGGTGGCAATGTACGTCTGACATTCTGTCCAAAAGATCAGGAACTGCAGGAAGTGCTCAATGGTATCGGGCGCGCACGAGAGGCTGGTGCAAGACTATCCGAGATAGCTGTGCTGGTACGTAGCAATGCTTCCGGCGAGAGCGTGGCAAACTTTCTGATTGAAAACGGAATACCGGTTGTGACTGACGATTCTCTTAAGGTGAAGAATGCGTTGACAGTCCGCAGGCTGGTGTCTCTGATGGCCTATATGGATAATCCTCAGGACACAGTGGCGGGATATCTGGCTGGGATGCTGGATGTGAAGATTCCAGATGGATGCACTTCTTTGACAGATATAGCAGAATCTTTGTTCAGAAGCATATGTGAGGGTGATAAGGATCAGGTGTGGAAGGGAGAACTTCTTCATATTCAGTCCTTTATGGATTGTGTGCAAGATTATGTGTCGTCCAATGGAAACAGCCTCCGTGGCTTCCTTCGTTATTGGGATGAAAAGGACCCGTCCATCAGTTCGCCTTCTTCTGGTGACAGTGTGCGTGTGATGACTATACATAAATCCAAAGGGCTGGATTTCCCATATGTAATCATTCCGTTTGCTGAAAACATCACCTTATACAAGGCTGACAGCCATTGGTGTGCTCCTTCGCTTGTGGGGACCGCTCTTGAGGGCGTTGCGGAGGGTGTCTATGACGTGAGTCTTTCTTCAGCCTCAGCCTCGACCTTGTTTGCGGATGAATATGCAAAGGAGAATTTTCTCCAGCATGTGGATAACATCAACACCATTTATGTGGCTATGACGCGAGCCGCTCTTGGGATGCATGTCATAGCGAAGACACCTCCGGCTAAATGCATTGACGCTGTGGGTAGCGGGGTGCTTCCGGAATTCAAGGACTTCTCTCAGATTCTGTATTGGTTTGTGTCTGCCGGCACCCTTTTCAGTGACATCGCACACGGCTGCGAAAATGATGTCCTGTGGTTTGAAAAAGGCAAGATGGTGGATTTCTCTTCACTTCGCAAGGAGGATGCCGAACAGGTGGAGATATTCCCTATTGCTGAAGGTGCAGAGTTCCCATCCATACCTCTCAATCCATCTGCATCTATGGATGAGGAATCCGATGTGCGTGAAAGAGGTCGTCTGAAGTTCTCTGCAGATTCGTTGGATTTCTTCAAGGAAGACAAGACGGGAGTGTCTGCATCGAACAGAATCAGAGGCATTGTGCTGCACGATATACTTGCTCAGGTAAAAGTGCTCTCTGATATAGCTCCTGCTGTCAGAAATGCGCAGTTGACCGGCCTGCTGACAGAGGATGAAGCCCGGACAACTCTTGAACATCTGACCGAAGCCGCATCCAATGTGGCAGACAGAGGATGGTTTCCGGATAGTTCCGATGCCCTTTACAATGAGGTGTCCGTCATTGATACGGATGGTTCTGTATATAGACCGGACAGGGTGCTTGTCAATGACTCACGCGTAACTGTCGTTGATTACAAGTTCGGAGAGCACAGACGTAGTTATGAGAAGCAGGTCTTGAGATATATGGATATGTGGCGCAGGATGGGATATGCGGAAGTTTCTGGATTTCTGTGGTATGTCGACAGTGGAAATGTCGTGGAGCTTCGATAAAATTTACTATCTTTGTGGGTTGCATAAAAACGAGAAAACATGGAGAATAACGAAGTCGATACATGTAAGTTGCTATATAATACGGAGAGGGTAACTCTCTATATACCTGAATATGGAAGAAATGTCCAGAAGATGGTGGATTACCTCAAGACCATCGAGGATAGAGAAAAACGAAATGAACAGGCCAGAGCCATCATCAAGGTTATGGAAATCATCAACCCTGCTGTTCATCTCCAGGATAATTATGAGCAGAAGTTGTGGGACCATCTGCATATAATCTCTGGGTTTGCCCTGGATGTGGATTCTCCATATCCCGCTCCGGCTCCGGAAAGTCTTGACACCCGTCCGCTTCCTGTGGAGATAATCAAGACTCCTATCAAAGCTACCCATTATGGAAGGAACATCGAGAAGATGATTGACTTGATAGCGGAAAAGGAGGATGGGGATGAGAAGACGGCCATGATCCGCACCCTGGCAGTATATATGCGTCAGCAGTATCTGATCTGGAACAAGGATACGGTGGCTGACGAGACGATATTTCAGGACATAGAGAAACTGTCCGGCTATAGGATTCATATTCCTGAGGGCCTTCAGATTACCAAGGGAAGCCCGGAACAGCACTCTCACAGAAGTGGAAACACCCAGAACAAAGGTAAAGCAAATCAGCGCCATAAGAATGGCAGGAATTGGAAACAGAGAAAATAACCAAGCCATGGCTAAGGATAAAAAGACAAAGACTAAAGCCCGCAGGCGATTCAGATTGTTCGCTGGAATCACCGAGGAAAGGAAGTCCACTCTGCTTAAGTACGCGGGTTGGGCTTTGGCTGCACTTTCAGTATATATGCTTGTTTCTGTGGGCTCATACCTCTTTACATGGAAAACCGATCAGAGTCTTCTGACCTCACCGGATATGTTGAAAAAGGCTGTGGAGGTTCAGAACTGGGGTGGCAAACTGGGATATAATCTCAGTCATCTTCTTGTGTCTGACTGTTTCGGTCTGGGCTCTCTTGCGCTTATCTTTCTATTGGGCTTCCTGTCATATAGACTGATATATTGGAAGAAGAGTCTTGGTACGTTGCGTGTCACATGTCTGACTCTTGTGGCAACATTCCTTTTGTCGCTGATTCTTTCATATGGGGCATCTCAGTTTACTGATGATACATTCTTCGGTGGCGGCCTCGGTGGAGATGCGGGAACTGCTGTCATAGGCTGGATGACAAATCTTGTCGGAAATATTCCTGTCCTTCTGATTCTGGCCCTGCTTGTGGTGGGATGGCTGATTCTTGCAAGCTCAAGGTTTGAGAGATGGTTTGCGGAAATCAGCGAGAGTGCAAAGCAGGATGATGCTCCTGAAGAGTATGTTGAAGAAACATCAGAGGAAGATGAGGCGGACACCGAGGCGGATCCGGACCAGGAAAATGATCCGGAACCCGGGACAGACCCGGACCCTGAAACAGATCTGGGACTCGGAACCGACCAGGAACAAGAAAACGATCTGGAGATGGAGACGGAACCGGAGGTTGTTCCGGAACTGCTTCCTGAAGATCAGGAGGAGATGGAAGTTATAGTTGGAGAGGAACTTTCTACGGAGATTACAGAGGAACTTCCTTGGATTGATGTCAGGGACGAACTGGAGCGCTATCAGTTCCCTCCGTTGGACCTTCTGGAGGATTATGCTAACGGTAAGCATGAAGTCAGCAAAGAGGAACTGGAATCCAATAACACCAAGATCAAGACTACTCTCCTCAATTATAAGATCAAGATTGAAAAGGTGTCCGCCGTAGTCGGTCCGACTGTTACGCTCTATAAGGTCGTGCCGGCACCGGGTGTCAAGGTGTCAGCAATCGAAGGACTGCGCAAGGAGATTGGTATGGCTCTGGGTACAAAGGACGTTCGAGTGGTCACTTTGGCTGATTCAGTAGGAATCGAGGTGCCGAACAGCAAAAGGTCGATCGTGCCATTGAAGGCAACCCTGAATGATGCTGAATTCAGAAACAGCAAGGCAGAGCTCCCGATTGCCCTTGGATACACCATCACTCAGAAGGTGAAGACTTTTGACCTGGCTGACGCTCCTCACCTTCTTGTGGCCGGAGCCACCAAGCAGGGTAAGTCTGTCGGGCTTAATGTCATCATTTCGTCTCTGCTCTACGCAAAACACCCTTCAGAGCTGAAATTTGTCTTCATCGACCCTAAGATGGTGGAGTTCACAGCGTACAATGCCCTTCTCAAACACTATCTTGCAGTGCTTCCGCAGGCGATAAGCGAAGAGGATGAGCGTGCCAATGCCATCATCAAGACGCCAGACAAGGCCGAGCAGGTGCTGTCATCGCTTTGCATAGAGATGGATGAGCGCTACAAACTTCTTGCGGCCGCCGGTGTCAATGAGGTTAAATCATATAATGCGAAGTATAAGGAACGCCATCTTCTTCCGACAGAGGGACATAAGCATATGCCTTATCTTGTGGTGGTGATTGATGAGTATGCCGACTTGACAATGACTGGCGGATCCTCGGGAGATGCACGTAAGGCTGCCAACAGCATCAGCGCTTCCATTGTCCGTCTTGCTCAGAAGGGTAGAGCGGCAGGAATCCATGTGATCATTGCAACTCAGAGACCATCTGTGAATGTCATTACCGGTCTGATCAAGACCAACTTCCCGACCCGTATTGCATTCCGCGTGGTCAGCAGGGTGGATTCGCAGACCATTCTGGATGCTACAGGTGCTGAAAATCTGATCGGTAAGGGAGACATGCTCTATTATGCTGGTGTTGACACAGAACGAGTTCAGTGCTCGCTTGTGAGCATGGCGGAAATCAATAAGATCACTTCATTTATCGGTAATCAGACAGGATATAAACAGTGTTATACCACTCCATATTATCTTCCTGTCCCAGTTTCACAGGATGGAGAAGCCGGTGGCGGCACCATTGATATGCAGAACCTGGACTCTATGTTTGAGGAAGCTGCCCGTATGATAGTGACATCCCAGAGGGGCTCTACGTCGGATCTGCAGAGGCGCCTTGGCATGGGCTATGCAAGAGCGGGCCGTGTCATGGATCAGCTCGAGGCAGCCGGAATCGTGGGCCCTCAGGAGGGTTCCAAGCCACGTCAGGTGCTTGTCTCTACTCCGGGCGAATTGGAGGAGATACTGCAGGCATTTATAAAATAGTGCAAATGAAAAGACTTATCATTTCCGCATTGATGTGCGGATTATGTATAGCAGCAACTGCTCAAGGGACTTCGGCTCTTGAGCAGCTTTGTGCTAAAATGGCAGGAGAAGCTGCTGCCATGGAGTACAGATAC
>JAEIGA010016711.1_pt1 | contig 11157 bp, 26 predicted proteins | sample 9270691 | NCBI WGS metagenome assembly JAEIGA01 (sample SAMN17057246, study PRJNA624740) | gut metagenome | biome: biome; isolation source: fecal sample | host: Bos grunniens | place: China: Xizang | collected 2019
AAGCCCACATGCTTGTGCCTGTCCAGCAGGAAGAGCCGCTGCTTTACATTCGGTTCGCCGATACGCAGCTCATGGGTCATTCCGCATATTCCTCGCTGCCTGCCATGATGACCCTGATCACAGCATCATCTTCGCCATTGTCATACCGCTGGCGATCCAGTTCCAGTCGTTCCTCTGCGATGCGGATTCTCGCCGCCTCTTCCACGTTGGGCAGTCCGTACAGGTCACGGATGGTCGCCGTCAGGTCTTTCAGTGCCGTGACCACATCCTTCACGGATTTCGTGTCTGCGTTGTAGCCGTCCTCGCCATCCGCTACAAAAGCCACCCGGCCTGCGATCTCTTCCAACACCCCAGCCATTGAGGTTGCTGCGGATCTTAGACTCCCCAGGTGCTTGGCATCCTCTTTCGCCTGGTTTTTTATCAAGTTATCGACGAGCTTTTGCCTGTATGCCTTACGGGCCTTTGTCCAGCCCTCCCGCCTGCATCGGTCCTGCATCGTCCTAGCCGGGATGTCATACTTCTCGCAAAGCTCTTGGCAGCTGCACTTACCGGCGATATATTCGGCTTTGATGATATCCCACAGGGTATCGTTTTTGGATATCGCCATATTATCACCCCTTTTGGAGCGATAATAACAAATTACAACATCACATTTGCAGGGCCCCAAAAAACGAGAAAGCCCCCTGGTTTCCCCAGAGGACCTTCTTGTTGTGCGATGCGGATAAAAGAAAGAATGTTCACGTCTCCCAGCCTTGGATGCCCCGCTGCATCCATATTTATTATACCATGCCATGCAATAGAAAAATCACACGCCGCCGTCATATTTCGCCTGCATGATCGCTTCGAAGATCTCGCACGCTTCATACCTGCCGCAGCAGTAATCCCGGCAGAATGCTTTCGCCTCTTCCTCATGTCCGGCAGGCCAGGTCAGGATGATTCTCATATTATCCGTTAACCCCTCGCAGCCTATCGATGCTCGATTCTTCCTGCGCTCTCGCCAGAATGGGCATCGGATGTATTCTTCCTGCATTTTTCTTCCTCGTGCATTTCTACGGCGAAGGCGATGCGGCACAGTGCATGGGCCAGATGGTCGTTGGAGCGATCCCCAGCCAGCCACGCAAACAGATGCGTCAAAGCTCTGCCCACATGCTCTCTCATGGGAATCAACTTGTAGTTGTTCTCCTCATAGCCGTGCAGCTCCCAAGCTTCCCATCGCACCTTTGATAGTGCCAGCATTGCCCTGGGCGGCAACCACTCAGACCGATAAGGCCGCATAGATTGTCTGCCGCCACTCTTCTTGATGTCCTGTGTGCCTGTGTTTTTCTCGAGTCCCCTCACTCTTTGACCGCCTCCTTTATGATGATAGTCGTTTCCTGCCAGGATCTTTTGAAGCATTCCCGCCATCTCTCGCAGGTGCTCCCCACGCATGCCTCCCGGCAGTATCGGCAGGGATAATCCGCCCTGTCCTGTATTTTTTTTGGTTTCATCACCCGTCCTCCAGTTTTCTCAGCAACGCCTGCGTCATATCCACAACCCCGAAAATCCAGTGAACCATCTGCACCGCTTCGATGTCTTCCCTCCCGAACAGGTTGCACTCGCAGAGCAGGTCATGCTGGATCTGTAGAATCTGTTCTTTTGTCATCGTTTTTCCTTTCTCCGTAGCTGCAGAAATCGTTTTCCGTAATCTCCATGCCGCTTGCGGGGCAAATCAAAAAGCCTTTTCGGTTTACAGTGGCTTTCCTTCTATGTTCGCAGACCTTACACCGCACCACTTCCACAGCATCAATGGTGGGGGCTTCGTTCATTGTTTCAACCGCACCACAGACAGGGTCCTCCGGCGAACAAAAATGGCCGTCTTTGTATTCGCAACCTTCGCAATGTGCATCAACCCATGCATCAGCATCAATCAGTCTCATTGTCAAACCCTCCTGTTCCATTTCGCGACGGCATCGTGTTTCTTCGTGCTTACTCCGCTTTCTGCGCCGCATTGTTCACACTTAACCCACCACATATATTTTCCCCGTCTAACTGTTAGTATTTCCCCGCCGCAAAACGGGCATGGTTTCAATTCGCTTTCCATTTTCAATCCTCCATCGCCGCGATGGTGATCTCCACCCGGGGCCTGTCCTTGTCATATCGCACCCGGCTGCCGTCATGGCCTGCCACGATCCTGCTGTTGTCGTCCTCGATCACACCGTAGTGGGTCAGGATGTCGTCCGTCGCCTGGAGCAGCCCCACCAGATCCACCCGGCCCTTGGTCGGCATGTGGTACACACACTTCACGTTGACCGGCTCTGAGATCCTGCGGCCTTTGCACCGAATGTAGTACCCAGCCTTCTCCTGATAGGCTCGGAACTGATCTGACGGGATCATCCTCGGCTTTCCCCCAGCCCGGACGATCCTGCCGTGGTTCTTCTTGGTGATCGGCCTGCCGGGGATCACAATACGGATCACATCGTTCATGGCATTCCCTCCTTATTCCACAGCTCATCGAAGTGCTTGCCTGCTATAACTGCGTTTGCCCATTCCCGCTGAAATTTTTTCCAATCGGCGGACACATTCCCACGTTCATCCCGGTATAACATGGCGAAGGGAACAAAGCCAGCCCTGCACGTATCTATCAGCCGTTTTTCAGCTTTATCGAATGTGTCGCCTTTGTAGCCAATCAGGTTGTAGCACTTCATGCTGTGTCCTGAGGGATTAAATCCCACTCGCCTCAGTTTTTTTCCTGCCTCCACCAGTGGCTCATAGTCATCAGGCGTGTCGTAAGCGAAGTACATCGTCTTCGGTTTGACGCTCATAAGCAGCTCGCAATGCCAGTCCTCCAGCATCTTTGCCTCCAGGCCACCGGTAAACACTGGTCGTTCTTTTTGTGCTTTTAGCATTTCGCATACCGCCTTGATATGCTCCGGCGAGCATTGCAGCAAATTATTATCCATTACATTGTGCCCCGGTTTTATATCAAGTTCTCGCAAGGGGCCTTCTCTCTTCTGCGCCATGCAGAACCAGCATCTGTTGTTGCAGCCTCTGCTTGTGATCGTGCATCCACGCTTTATGTACATACCAGGCGTGAATTCTCCGCCCGGATCGTCGTAAGCAGGGCCGCCGATCTTCACCGGCACCCCTACCACTTCCCATTGGAAAGCCAGGTCCTCTGCGATTGGTTTGTCGTAAGTCCACGCAACCGACACATGCACTTCGTCAATCTCTGTCAGACCGATCTGCGGCAGACCGAAGAAAACCAGGTCGTCATCTGGTGTCGCTGAGGTTTTTCTCGGGAACACTCTCGCTATTCGTTTGTTGCTCACGACATTCCCTCCTGCGGATCAAAAGCCGCCAGCTTCGCAGGATCCGTCTTTATTTCGTAGGCTATGAATCTGAATTTCACGCCTCATCCACCTCCACCTCATACCAGTACCGCTTCTTCAGGCAGAATTCGCAGCCGACGATCTCCCCACCTCTGTCGATGAATAGGGTGTCCGGCTCTGCCCCACACTCCGGGCATTTGAGTTCAGTTGTTTCGTTCATGCTTTTTTCCTTTCTCCGTAGCTGCAATGCTCCAATTTGATGTATTCATACACATTCAGCTCTAAAACATGGTCACGCCGACACATTACCATGGTTCTATTACAGTCGCCGCCGTTCATGTCGTTATGTTTGCAATCCTCGCACCGCACCACATACACGGCATCAATGGTGGGCGCGTGGTCGACAACAGTTAATGCCCATGCCCACTCATATGGTGTGTCATTGCGGAATTCTTTTTCGACAAATTCGTGCAGCGCATCGGCATCAATCAGTCGCATTGCTCATCACGCAACCTTTCTAAAATCAGTTGATTGGTCTTTTCTACAATTTCAATCACGGTAGAATGCATGTAGTGATGTTTCCAATACTTTTCTCTTTTCCAGAACGGCTGTTTTCTTACATCTTGTATGACTTCCAGGCATTGTAGTGCAGCATAATACCCACAGCCTCCGTCCCAGGCCCTTTCATCGTACCATTGTATAAACTGCTTAAAGGTCATCCTTCCATTCCTCCGTCCATTCTTGCACCGCAGTTGGGGCAGTAGCTGGAAAATAAATCGTTGCCCCATTGGCTTATCGGCACAGGATTCCCGCATTCCGAACACGCATAATACCAAAAGCAATCTTCGGTTTTCTTGACCCACCGTCCATGCACCACTTCCACAGCATCAATGGTGGGTTGACTGTCGATAATCCGCATGTGTTCACAATCGCTTGGTTCGCAAGGGTCATCCGAATAAACATCGTTGCAGTATTTGCAAATATCGCGCTTCAGTGCATCGGCATCAATCAGGCGCATATCCTCGCCCCCTTACACAAAATTCAGCGAATACATCGCCAGCAGCCAGATCGCCAGGGCCAGAATCGAGCTAACCAGGATCACCCCTGCCCTGCAGATCTTCCGCCATGCCTTCACAGGCCGTGTTCTTACATCCATTTTAGCCTCCTGTATGCTGCGTTTCTCCCAGCACCGCTCAGTTTTAGCGGCAAGAACCGGTCGATCGCAATTAGATCGCTGTATATTGTTTTCCGGTCTGCCATTATGCCATATCGGCTTGCAAGCATCCGTGTGATATCTCTCAGCGCAAAAGACTCATTCTCCGATACAAACAAGTAAGTAGCGAGCAGCCTAATTTTGGCATCGTCTTTTCTGCCCTTCATCCTTCCTCCTCCAGCATTCGCTGTACCGCCGCCAGCGCAATGGGTGACACCTTCGCCGCCGGTGCTGTCTGCTGTTTATCTTTCCCTTCTCGCCTAGCCCAGCTTCTGACTGTTGCCTTCCAATCCTGCATAGGATTCTTCCCGACCTTCCAGCCGTTACCCTGGTAATAATCCCAGAAGTGTTGTGCGTCGATGCCATAACCGCCTTTTCGGCAGTATGCTGCGATCTCTTCCACAGTCGGTTTCACGAATCGGGGGCGAGCTGGCGCAGATGCGCCTCTCGTATTCGGATTCGGATTGGATTCGGATTGGATTGGATTACGGGAACATTTGCTATCGGTTGAATGCATTTGATTGCAGATGCATTCAGGTTCCGGGTATTTGCTGCGTTTTGCTCTCACGTTTTGATGCTCATTCCAAGTTGGTAGGAACAGGAACGGTTTCCCGTCTGAAGTATAGAGGGTAACCAAACCTGCTCGCGCCAGCTTATTGATGGCTGTTTCAACATTCTTGAGAGTCAAATTCTCTTTCAGCGGGAAGAGGCGGTTTTTGATCACCGCCATTCTTCCATCAAACCGCCCGAAGTCATCGCAATTCACGATTAACCGATAAAACAAAACCTCGTCAAACCAACCCAGGTGGTCCAGCGATTCGCTGGTGCAGATGCTCTCCTTAATGATTCGATTCGGCATATGCTCACCGCCTTAGAACGGGAGCTGGTCATCATCTGCGTCAGGCAGTTCTGTCAGCGAGATCGGGATGCCGGTAACCGGAGCTGCCACCGGAGCTGCCGGAGGCTTCTGTGCGTCGCTCTTGGAGTCGCCAAAGTAAACTGCGTCTGCCAAAACCTCTGCCGATCTTCGTTTGTTTCCGTCCTTGTCCGTCCAGTCTCGAATCTGGAGCCGACCGGAGATGACCGCCATGCGGCCTTTGGTGAAATACTTACTGACGAATTCCGCCGTGCTGCGCCATGCGACGATATCGACAAAGTCGGTTTCCCGTTCTCCGTTCTCAGCCTTGAAGTCTCTGTCGCAGGCGATGGAGAAGCTGGTTACAGCTACGCCGCTGCCGGTGCGCCGCAACTCAGGATCCTTGGTGAGTCTGCCCATAATGGTAATGTGATTCAGCATGTATCAAATTCCTTTCCTGTACACCAATGTCAAGTCATCCCAGCCGGGATACTTGCTTCTGAAATAGCCAGCCAGCCGCTGGCGGATGTGGTATCGGTTGATCCCCTGGTCGTAGGCTCTGTGGCAATCTGAGCATCCAGTCCAGATGTTTTCCTCGATGCCAAGCCCTGCCTGCGCTCTGGAGATGAAATGGCATACCGGCTCTCCCGGTCTGCCGCACAGGACGCACAGACCGCCGTCCCTTTCCCGGACTCGCTGCTTGACCGCAGGTGAGATCGCCAGTGCTTTTGTCCTTCGGGTCATCTGCCCCATCCTTCCTTGATGAGACTCAGCTCACGTTCGGACAAGACCTCGATGCCCTGCTCCCGGCACTCTGAGACGATGCCGTCAATGAAGATCGCCATCTCACGGCTGTCGTAGTCGCTGGAGCCTCGATAAATCTTGTAGTGTTCGTATTCCCTGCCGTTGAGCATTCCGCTGCCCAGAGGCTTTGCGTAGGGGTAGAAGTTGGTCATCGGAACACCCTTAAGGCAGCTCACCTTGACCGCCTTGCCGTCCTCGTCGCGCATGACCTGCCCATACCGGAAGATCATCTCCGCATGCATCTCGTCTTTGGAGAAGGCCATGCCTCGCACCGTCATGTGGTCAGCCAGCTTGTCCGTCAGCACCCAGGAATAGTTGTTGGCATTCAGGCTGCGCTTCTCCCGGTGCTTTTTGATTTCGATGTCGCAGTCCATATCAATGAACTTGTTAAAAACTTCCCTTGCATCCCCCTGCACCTCGATCTCCAGAATCTGATTGCCGGTACGGGAGAAGTATAAATCTCTCAGTGCGCCTCTCACTTAGGCCACCGCCCTTCCTCCAGGCATTTTTTCAGCCGCTTGAGTCGCGGCAGAAACTGCCCGATAAATTCTGCGTCATATTCCACCTCATGTCGGCTGATCCGACCTTTGTCAATGGAGTTAAAGAAATTGTTGTAGTCGGCTTCCGTCAGGCCGTAAGCTATGATCTCCGCTTTCGGGATCTTGCCCTCTTCGTGCTTCTTGGCGAATTGCTGCACGATCACTTGCTCTCGGTAGGCCCTGCTCACTTTGAACACCTTGTCGGCACTGTGGGTCTTGACCTCCCAGATCCTGCCGGGGCCATCCCCATCCAGATTGACCCGGAGCAGCAGCTCCGGGATCAATATCTGATGGTCTTTTCTCACAGCCCCTATGGCATCCAGTATCGGGTGTTCGTAATGCGTCCCCGCCTGCATTGCCCTGGAGCAGAAGCCGCCACTGCGAAGCCCCAGCTTTGTCGCCCACCAGTTTTGGAAGGTTTTGGTGTCCCAGTTGCCCATGATGACGCGGACATCCGAAGCACCGAACCAACCCGACCGGTCATGATCGGCGATCACAGCTGCATCTCCCAGATCTGCTTCTCCAGCCGTGCCAGAGAATTGTATCTGCCTTTAATGCCTCGCAGCTCTTCCACATCCATGCCCAGCCGGTCGGCGATCACATCGAGGCTGAAGCCCTGCATCAGCTTAGAGGTGATCAGTTCTTCCATCCGCTGCTTGCACTTCATGAGGCTGTGCTTGCTCAGATCTTCCGTTTCCTGCGGCATGTCATCATCGTCCAGCCAGAGGCCAAAGCCAACACCCAGCCGTTCTGCTACGCCCTTAACGAAGGCTCGTCTGACCGCATTCGCAACTCGCAGCTGATTCATTGAGTTGTCTTTGACCGGGTTGTTGCCGTTCATGACAGGGTAACAGATCGTCCACTCGTCGTTGTCTACCGTGATATGTACCTGCACTTCGTAACAGCGGTTTTCGAAACCGTTCTTGTCTTTGAAGGGCATCGCCGTCTTATGCAGGCTGCTGCCGTCTTCTGCCGGGATCGGATAGAAGTCAACCTTCTCTGCGCCATTCTTGTGCAGCAGCAGTTTGCACTTTGACCAGGGTAGGTAATCCTGCCCATCTCGCTGTTTGATGTAGGCAGACACATCGATTGCCATGCCTTCCAGCCATGTCTTATTCCACATCGGCGATAGCCTCCTTGTTCCGATTCTCTTCAAATTCAACCAGATCCAGCTCCCGGATTAACCACCGCAGGATCTCGAAATCGCTGTCTGTCACGCAGAATGTTCTTCTGATAAATTCATTTAATGATTCACTGTTCATCGTTTATCCTCCATTTAATCCGTTTGGTAGTGCTTGGGTAGCAGTGCGGCACCTCACCCTGGCTGTGCTAGGCCATCGCTTTGTATTACTCTGCCTCGCTCCGCTATGCCAATGCTTGACAGGTCATTGCCGTTTCAAAGCTCTCTTTACTCTGCCTTGGCGGCGCAAATCTGCACGGTGCTGTTCCTTTGCTTGTCCTCGCATTACTTTCCGATGCCTACGCACCGCGCCGCACTCATTGCCATTCCATAGCGGTTTATCCCGTATATGCAATCAATGCCTTCGCATTCCACGCAATGCCGATGCTATCGATGCTGCCCATTGCTTCCCACTGCCTCCGCCATCTCAAAGCAATGCCGTTCCATTGCCCTCTCTGCTGTGCTCTTCTTCGCCGTCGCAACGCTGCGCCACACAAATCCCGGCCAAGCAAAGCCGTTGCTTTTCAGCGCTCTGCCCCGCGCCGAAGTTCCGTTGCAGGCCTTAGCCGTTCGGAGCTGTCTTTGCCTCCGCTATGCCATGCTTTCTACGCTAATCCGTTGCAGTGCTAGGCTTTTCCATTGCATCTCCAAGCATGGCCAACCCGTGCCGTGGCTTTTCTGTGCTCTGCCTGCGCAAAGCCTCGCTTTGTGTTGCCACCGCCAAGCATTTCCTCTGCGATTCTATCTCAGCGTTACTATGCCAAAGCCACACGTTCCCATGCCTTTACAATGCACTGCTGTACCCTGCTATTCCACGGCGGCGATTAGCTATGCTTCGTTTTGCCTTTCTATGCCACTGCTTGGCTCACCTAGCAATGCCTACGCTTACCATCGCGCATCCACTCCTATCCCGCGCGCAGCATTTGTTTTCTCTGCCAAAGCATCGCAGCCCAATGCCGATGCTTAGTCGATTTCTTCCCACTCGAAGCGGCCCTTGCCGCTGTTGCGCCACTGCCCGATACCACGGAATTCGCCGTAATCCAGGCACTCACGGGCCAGTGCTTCCATCTCGTCAGTAAAGGCCAGGATCTCAAATTCCACCACCGTACCGGCAGGAACCGTCTCACTGTGAGCCAGTGCAACTCGTTCGCCCTGCGCTGTCTGGGCCCGAAGCGGCCTCTGACACTCACCTACAGGGCCGCTGCGCTGGAAGGGGATCATCCGGGGAGATACGAACAGCAGGCCGTCGATCTCTTTTTTATATGCCTTGATCTTGCTGGCCTTCGTGCCGGTTACCTTCCGCAGTGCCGCAGTAGAATCCTTGAAGAAGCCCTTCACCTGATAGTCGAACAGGATCGGGTCGCCGGTTTCATTTCTGGGGAAGACCGTCATGCCCTTCTCGATCACTTCGCCGATGCCCAGGGCTGCAACTTCCTCTTCTCTGCTGGCAGAATCCGGTGCCTTTGAGGCGATGAATTCATCATGGATGTTGGGGTTGTTGCTGGCAGTCCCCAGTACCTCTTCCGTAAAGGTCAGTCTGCACTTGATCTTGTGTTTTGCGTTCATCTTGATTTCCTCCATGTTATGTGATATATTGGAGGTGACCTAGCAGTCACCTTTGCCGCTGACCGATCTTGCACATCGGTTGGCGGCTTATTTTATTGGGTTCTCCAGACCAGTCACAAGACAGATCTGATCAAACATAGGTTTCCGGCTCGGGCGCATCAACGTTTTCCGGAATACCATGTTTGTGAATGTGGTCGGTGCGATACCGACAATGCGACACAAAGCTGTGATGTTTAGGTTATGTTCATTCAGCCACAGATCCAGCTCAGGCCATTGCTCCAGAAGTCCTCTGGATTGCTTGTATCGAATCTCCGTTGTGCGTTCCGGCGATTTATTCTGGATGTTACACAGCTCTTCAACTCGCTCTTCCGTCACCCGGTATTTCTTGGCGACCTCGGCAATTGATTTGCCCCAGAGATTTACCTCGATACGAAGATCGATGCGCTCATCAGGTGTGAGATGCATCCTTTGCGCCCTCCCACTTCTGGCGGAGCAGCTGGTCCTTTGCTGCCAAGCGCGCTTCCAGTTCCCGCACTTCCTGCTTCAGGTCATCGATCTGCGTGTCCTTAATCAGGTCGCGGGTGTACTGTCTGGTGCTCAACCGTGCCTCCAGCAGCTCGTTGCTGTTCCGCAGTGCCATGTTCTCCTGGGCCAGCTTGCCATTAGCGTTTCGCAGCCGCTTCATCTCCTCTCGCTTTCCGGCAAGGTTCCAGGCTGCGTCTCCAGCGATCAGTGCGATGCTGATCGAACCGATGATAATGCCAAATGTAATCATGTTTTGCCTCCCTTTAAGTAAATCATTATGTCCTGTTCGGTAAGGACACCTGCCCGGTAGAGCGACCGCAGCTCCGTGAACCGGAATCCGCCTGGATCGTTCCGCCTGTTGCACAATGTCGCCGCCGTGATTCCAATCTTTTCAGCGGCCTGATAGCCTTTCAGCCCCGATCGGACCAGGCCAATATTCAACGCTTTGACAAAGTCCTCGGCTGCGTATTTGTCTCGGAAGATCTTCGTCCTCGGCATTTCTTCACATCCTTTCTCTGCTCCAGCCCTCTGAGGGATGCCGGGGAAGATCCCCGGACACCCTATTTGAAAGGAGGAATGTGTTGGGGTCACCCACCCCTCAGAAGGCTGGAAATTTGTTGCCCATTTGGTTACCAATAGAGCAAAAAAATATTCGAGATTTTCTCCAAAGTCGAGCCGGTCGCAAGCGCAATTGCGCCCATCTCAGAAACAGAAGGCTCTTTTGCGCCATTTGTGATCTTGTTAAGACGCTGCCGGGGCCATCCCATGACCGCCGCGCACTCTGTTTCATTCTTAAACGCACCATAAATAACGCTCTTGATAGCTCTCTGCATCTTTTCTTTGTCGCTCACTGTATCACCTCCGTGTTGCCCATTTGGTTACGCCTAAAGCATACCACAGCCGTTTAGGTTTGTCAACCGTTTGGTGTCATTTTTTTCAAATAAATTATTCTTGTGTTGATTTTGGTGACAAACGGTGGTATACTGTCCTCATGAGGGAGGTGTTGTAATTGGCTATTGTTCCATTCTCTGACCGATTGAAAGAGATCCGGCTGAACCTTGGGTACTCGCAGCAAGAACTTGCTGATTTGCTCGGAACATCGAAGCAAGTTATCAGCAGATACGAAAACGGCCTCCGTTCCCCTAAGATCTCTGTTGCTGCAAAAT
>JAEIGA010016712.1_pt1 | contig 11156 bp, 9 predicted proteins | sample 9270691 | NCBI WGS metagenome assembly JAEIGA01 (sample SAMN17057246, study PRJNA624740) | gut metagenome | biome: biome; isolation source: fecal sample | host: Bos grunniens | place: China: Xizang | collected 2019
ATCTGATTCATATATTGCGGATGAAATATTGCGACAAGCTCGCGCAACAGTATGTCGGGACGGAAGGGAGTCTCGGCGTAAAACCGTTTATGGGAAAGGTTGCACACATATATATTCCGTTCGCGATAGGGCTTGAAATGGACATATCCGGCATACTCGTTCTTCAGTGTAGAATAACGTTTCTCGTCACCTGCATATTTTATAAGCCAAAAATCGGCATCGGCAGCCTTGTCGAGCACCGTTTCGAAAGATAGTGGCACAGAACCCGTCTGTTTCCACGAAGAGAAGATATAATCGGAACCGGCATCACTGTAGATGCGACCGATGGTACTACTGCCACCCGGGACATACCATGCCGAAGCTGTCTTAAGTTCGCACATCAGCGTGGGCCGATTGGCTATCATTGCAACACTATCCCTTAATGCCATATAACTGCTCTCTACAAGCGAAAAGAGAGAATCGGCCTGTAGAGCCTTTCCAATAAGACGTCCATAGAAACGCATCCACTCGGCAGCTGCAAGAGGCGAATTTTCCATATACTCGGCACACTCGACAAGCGGATATGGAAGTTTCTCGAGTTTGCCGTATCCTCCATTCTCGTATGGCATAACCCACACAGCCTGCGGTGACAGCTGCACAACCATCTCCAAATCCACATTCAATGAACTGCCGCAATCAATAACGGCCCCGCTATTAAGAGCCTCAACAATAGGCTCTTGTGTCATATATTGAGCCTCACAGACACCTTTTACTATATCGGCACAACCCAAGTCACACACAAGTTCGGCATGCACGGTCGATAAAAGAAGTATCGAATCGAGTGGTACACGAAGTGTTGTTCCTGCAGGAAGCTGCTGCGGCAACTCCTTCGATTTATCCACAAGTATATATCTGTGCAGAAGGCTCTCTTTCCATGGGTTCTTTACATCGACAACGGTATACTCCCCGCACTCGACAATAGACAACAGCGAAGCATGTCGCAACTTCAGAGTGTCACCCGACATAGGCTTACAACCGCTCACACCGCCACGGCAGGCAGCTATAGCTATTACAAGGAGCGCTGTTAGCAGCGCTCCTATAAATCTATATATGCTCTTACTTATATTCAAATCGTGCACCTGCTGTATAATATCCAACTTCAAACTCACCTTTCTGAGTGCCATCAATAGCAAAGACCTTCATTGTTCCAAGCACACCATACTCGGCATATCCTACAAATATATCACCATTATCGGGATTTACCGACAAAGAATTGACATTTTTCATTGTTTCGGCATCGAGCACTTCGCTACGCTCGCCGGTAACTACATCAAGAGCATAAAGCGGCGAAGTCACATAACCATTGACTTCATAGCTCCAAGCGTTGTTCACATAATACAATGTATTCTCATAGGCAGCAAGTGCCGAAGCTGCAAAACCCAAAGACTCGCACACATCTCCATCAGGAGAGATACGATATACAGCCGAGGGTATGTCGGAATAGTTTCCGCTATCTATTATATACACCTCACCATTGCACAGCACACTTGATGTATAGGGGTTTACCAACTCCCTTGTAATAGACTCGCCGTTATGAAGGTCTATCATCTGTACCGTCCCATTGTAGGCATACAGGTCGCCGGAGTTGTTGACAACAAGATAACCATCAATGTACGATATACCCTCGGGGCGTACACCTACGGGAATTTTCTTTATAAAATCGGCAGTAACAGCATCGTACACATATACATTGCCATCATAGTTTGTCATATACACATTATTGCCATCGGTTGCCAGCATACGGGGCGAGGCACCCTCTTGAGTGAACATATAGGGGTCGCGTATACGCTTGCCATTCTCGTCAAGCACCTCGAGTTTTTGCGAACCGCTTAATGTAATGAACAGCCTGTCCTTAATCCAAAGCATATCCTGTGCAAGGTCACCCAAGAGCGAGCCGTTCTGCAAGGCGAAGATATTCGCCTCGCTGTCACCTGCAGTTGCAAGCCCTGTAGTGAAGTCATAGTACTGGACACTTGCATCGTTACCGCCCCAGTTACCGGTATTAACGACATAACAACCCTTGCCCGATGTAACACCACCGCCATCATTGTTACCATTATCGTCACTCTCGCACGATGTAAAAAGCAGTGCCACTAAGGCCAATCCATAGAAAAGGTGATTCTTTTTCATAACATTTTGTTTTAAATCTTCAAAGTTGCAGTAATACGACAGTTACAACCCGGCATAGGATAGTAACGTATAATCTCATAGTTAATGTCAGCAATGTTAATCGCCTCTATCTTTGTAGACAAAGTAGCATTTGCAATCTTCCAGTCGCGCGACAACCACAGCGAGTGGTCGAAATATGGGTCAACCTCGGTTGATGGTATATTCTGTGCCAAACGATAGCGTTTGCCGCTCCATATAAGCGAATATCCGAAATTCACAATTGCGGTCTCAAGGGCTGCAGAAAGCGAGCCCGAATGACGCGGTGTATATACAATCTGGGAGCCTTTGAGCTGCGAGCCGCCGGTATCGTCAACCGCACACATATAGCTGTATGACGAGGCAATCTTCAACAGGCTGTGTGCTGGGAGATTTATTGTTCCCGATATATTGATGTCGGCACCCGACAGCTTTACATCGTTAACATTGCTCATTTTCCATATAAAGATACCGGGAACTGCTACAATCTTGTCCTCGACACGCCCATAGTAGCCGTCTATTGAAAAGAGCAGATTCCCTGCCGCATTGCCACTGCTCATGTATGATGCACCGATGTTTAACATGCGGCTTTTTTCGGGACGCAACTTATAGTTTCCGCTCTCGCGATAGTAGAGATCGTTGAAGGTTGGCATACGGAAAATCTCTTTATAAGAGAGGCGCAGGCTGCTGTTCCTGCCGAATGGTGAGCATGAGAACGACAACGAAGGGGAGAAACGGCTACGATCGGGGGCAGCCTCAGCATCCCTACACCATTCCGATGCGTAGCTATGCAGAAGCGATGCTGTTACCGAGAAGAGACTATTGGCAACACGCATGCTTACTGCCGATAACAATGATATACGCTGCGGAGACGAAGGCATGGTGTTATGACGGTTTGTTGTCTTCAAATTATTGTAGAAGAGTTCTTCGCTATATGCAAACGACAAAATTTCTGTTGGTGAATAGGCAACTGTATAAGACAAATCGGTCTCGTGCTGATTATATTCATTAATGGTTTTTAATGTTGGTTGCTTATTCCTATTGTATTGATAATTATGTTTCAGAGCAGCCTTCATTCTTATCCCGGACGATGGAAAACACTCATAGAAGAGCTGTCCGAAAAGGTTTCTGGTCGTGAGCCTCTCACTACTTATGGGATTATCTACTATCACGCCTCCGGGAATACCCTGCGACGAGTTATAAGCATATAATTTTGCTCTGAAAAAATTCTTTTTGTTGCCGTTCCATAAGAAACTGACATCGGCACGCAATGTCTCAATATCGGAGTTTATTCTTTTTCCATTGATCCGCTTTTCGGCATTCTCAATATCGAAGTCATAGGCACCTTGCGACGATGTATAATCGGCAAAGATTGTACTACTCCACCCCTTGCCCAACGAGCGTCCGAGCATTATATTGGCTGTATAAGTATCGAAAGAGCCGGCACGCAGGCATGCCTGAACGACATTCTCACTGGACATGGATGTTTTTATGGAGAGTGCACCTGCAGATGCCAACATTCGTGCCGGACGGTATATATCGTCACCATCGCCAATGGTCAGCTGCAACCCCTCGAGATTATCTGTCGAGAAACGTCCAAGGTCAACCATTCCGCTTTGGCAGTCACCGACAGCCACGCCATCGAAGAAAACAGCCGTATGCTGTGCACCCATTCCACGCACCGAAACAGTTTTGAGACCACCTACACCGCCATAGTCCTTGACAGTGATTCCGCTCATAAACTTCATGGCATCACCTACATTGGTGACGCCCAATTGCTTCAGTTCATCACCCGAAAATTGCTGCAACGGCACCGTACTCCCTATCTTGGGATAAGGGTTGTCATCAACAAGTAATGTATCAAGAACATACAACAGACTATCGGCTTGTGCACATACATGACAAGGGTATACAAATAGGGACATCAGCCCTATCAAACAGGGTACAACAATGCGAATTACACGCATATTAAAAATATAGGCATACAACAATGACCCGTACTCTTCCTCGAAAGTAATGTGGGCAATTGACTCGTTTTGCAGGTCTTCTGACTTACCCCTTTCATCCTCCTTCCCGCCCTAAGGCAGTGGAACCATACGATTGGATGAACTTTTACAGAGCTTACAGCAGCGGGACTGTACAGGATTTACACCTGTTTCCCTTTTAATCCTCAATCTCGAAAGAGATATCTATCGGAACAAAACGTGGCTAAGGTAATACATTTTTTTTATTTCTTTGCCTAAATAGAAAAAAAATATGATGATTTGCTTCCAATGCCCATACAACTGATGGCAATGAGTGAAAGTGCGTTATAAACAAGCGCAATAAGAGCATCAACAGAGCGGCTTATGATATTTTATTGAAGACCTGCATCGCGTTTGCCGTTGTAATGGCAGCCACTTCGTCATACGACATGCCATATATCGATGCAAGAGCCTTGACAACCTCTACCACATAAGCACTCTCGTTGCGACGGCCACGATGAGGCACAGGTGCCAGATAGGGAGAGTCGGTCTCGAGCACAATGCGGTTTAAGGGAACTGCACCGGCAAGCACTGTGGGCAATGTGCTCTTTTTATATGTAAGAGCACCGCCTATTCCCAACATAAATCCCGGGAACGTAAGCAACGCCTCGGCCTCCTCGACCGTACCGGAGAAGCAATGGAATATGCCCGAGAGCATACTGCCGCGATGGCCATCCATCACACGATAAAGTTCGTTAAAGGCTTTGCGTGAATGTATTACCAATGGAAGGTTTGCTTCCCGTGCCCATGATATCTGTTGTTCAAAAGCCTCAACCTGCTGATTGCTGTATGTTGTATCCCAATAGAAATCGAGCCCCACCTCGCCTACTGCAATATATCGTTCATCTTGCTGTAGCAAGCTATACAAACAGTCAAGCTGCTCTTTATAATCGTCAGCCACATCGGTGGGGTGCAGACCTATCATCGGATGGCACACTCCAGGGTACTTGTCGCACATGCTGTTTATGGCTGCCACACTCGATGCATTTATGCAAGGAAGACACAGATGCTTGACACCTGCTTCAAGTGCACGCGCAACAACAGCGTCGCGTTCATCATCAAACTCCTCGACAAACAGATGCGTATGTGTATCTATCAGATGTGACATGTTATAGATATATGCTTCAGGTTATTCCTGTGTATCCTTTGCCTTACGGTCGCCGCGTGTGTAATATATCACACCATAGGATGCACAGTGTTTAATTCTTTCGGAGGATTCAAGGGCCGAGAATTTTGCTTCAATCTCGCTCCATACGTCGAGGATTATCTTATCACCCTCGGGACGCATCCCTGCTATATTGCGCAAGGCATCAGATGTTCGTTGCTGCAACATCTGCTGCTGACGGTACATCTGTCTGAATGTTTCGAACTCTACCGACACACGACCCATTGTGGGATTGTATATGGGCACACCGCCTTCGGCCTGACGACGTCGCTCGCCATCTATTATACGCTGCCCCCATTCGAGCACAGCAGTCTCGGATAGTAGATTAGGAAGAGAATCCTCGTTCTCGGGCAGTCCGTAATAGGCACGTTTGGCACGCGCAATCTCGCCGCGCATTATCGACATGCTGAGTACCTGTATAAAGTGCGACACATACATACGGGCACGTTTCAAGGCTGCTTCGTATCTTTGATTACCCCTTTTCGACGATTGCTCGCTCACGCTCTTCTTATATATATCCACTTCGCGGACGAACCTTTCAAGGAATGTTTTAGCCTTGTAATATGTGTTGTGCGAGAGTACATTCATATATACTCCATTCTGCACACTGCTGTCGATAGCCATACGAAGGGTACGTATGCGTGCTTGGTCGGTCTTGGGTAGTCGACGATAAGGCATACTGTGCTATCAGAGATTTCTATTCAACAGTGAATCGACAAAGCTCTTTAGGGCCACTTTCCTCTCGGCTGGCACTGACACTGCATCAATATAGGAATCGCACTTTGCAAAAAGTTCGTTTATACGCTCTTGGCATACCTTACATATATCAAGTTCGTCGTAAACAGCCTTGATTGCAGCAATCTTCTCCTGCTCATCGAAACTCTTCTTTGACATCCACTCTTTTATTACAGCACGCTGCTCGTCAGATGCCAGTTCCATTGCCTTTATCAAGAGGAAAGTCTTTTTATTGCATACGATATCGCCACCAATCTTCTTTCCAAATACTTCGACATCACCGTATGCGTCGAGCATGTCATCCTGCAATTGGAAGGCCATACCCATTGTCTCGCCATACGCATACAGGTTGGCAAGGTCACTTTCACTTGCTCCGGCAAGAATACCACCCATTTTAAGGCATGCAGCCATGAGCACAGAAGTCTTTAGACGTATCATTTCGAGATACTCCTCTTCGCGAACTTCGTCGCGTGTTTCGAACTCCATGTCGAATTGCTGACCCTCGCCAATCTCCTTTGCTGTAGTGGTAAAGAGATTGAGCATTCCGCGCAACTTGTCATCGGGAGATTTTGCAATGAACTCATATGCAAGCACAAGCATTGTATCGCCCGAAAGGATTGCTGCATTCTCGCCCCATTTGGCAACCACAGTGGGTTTTCCTCGACGGATATCGGCGCAATCCATCACATCATCATGTATAAGGGTATAATTGTGGTATGTCTCCATTGCTACGGCAGGATACAATACATCACTGACATTATCTTTATACATATTATACGCCATTAGAAAGAGTACAGGACGTACACGCTTTCCGCTTTGCGACAATGTGTATGTTATAGGAATGTAGAGATCCTTTGGATGACGCTCTATCTCAAGATTCTGAATAAACTCGTTTACTTTTTCCCTGATTTGTTCCCAGCTATACATAATGATATAATTTTGTTTACTGAATTATTCTGTTGCCTCATTTCTGATGCCAAATGCAGCACCTGAAGTGTATTATCGCAAAATTACAATAAAGAAACGGATATTCACACCTACATGCGGATATAAATTTACAAAAATGCGCAATGGGCACTGTCAAGCCCTACAAATAGGATATTTTACAGCGTCAATATGCCAAAGCCAAGTATACACCGTATCACTCCACCTGCCAAGGAGGCAGTGTTTTCCATTCAGACACTCCCTTGCCATTTATTGTAAAAGCCATTACCTGCAACATTTTTTATATGATTTTAAACATTGCGGCATACTATAAAAGCGCCCGATGCGTTTTTATGGTAGAAAATAAAATTAGATGGAAAAATCACAAAAAGGGTGCTCAATTATCGCTTGCAACAAGAAAAAACATTATCTTCGCACTAATAATGCCCTGCGGAGAGATACCGCACCGACAGCCACCATGAATATTATAAGAAAGTTTTTTATACTGTTTCTTTTACTGCCTGCGACAATAATGGCACAAGAGACAAACGCATCATTCAAATTCCTGCGTTTGCCGGCATCGTCGCATGCTGCGGCATTGGGCGGTAACAACATCACCCTGCCCGACGATGATATAATGCTGGCTGTACACAACCCTGCACTTCTTGCCAATATATCGGACAAGTCGTTGGCACTCTCGTACATGACATATATGAGCGACAGCAAAAGTGCCGGTGCAGCATTCAATCTTATATTGGGCGAGCGTTCGTCGGCTGCCATTGCAGCACGATATGTCGACTACGGTTCGTTCGACGGATATACCCCCGATAACATATCAACCGGTGAATTCAACGCCAAGGATATTGAGATGGACTTCATCTACAGCTACCTGCTGGGTGGAAGATGGAGCGGAGGTGTCAGCGGAAAGTTCATATACTCGAAATATGAAAGCTATAGCTCAGTGGCATTGGGTGTCGACCTTGGAATCAACTATTACAACGAAGAGAATGACCTGTCACTCTCTTTTGTGCTGAAGAATTTAGGAGGAGAGATAAAAAGTTTCGAAGACAAGAACCATAAACTTCCTTTCGACCTGCAATTAGGAATCACCAAAAGACTTGCACATGCCCCAATACGCCTGTCGGCAACACTTACCAATCTGCATAAATGGAGTGCCGATGACTTTTACAATGCCGACGGCAGCGAGGACAGCTTCAGCAAACTACTGCTCAAGCATCTTGTATTCGGAGCCGATGTATTGTTGGGAAAGAGTTTCTATGCATCTATAGGTTACAACTACCGAATAAGTCAGGAACTCTCATCGGAGGGAACTGAATGGGACGGACTGACGCTTGGCGCCGGCCTGGCATTGAACAGATTCAAATTCGGAATTTCGTACAGCAAGCTGCATATCTCATCATCGTCACTAATGTTTAACGCATCATACAATCTATAATATAAACTGAAATATGAAAAAAATAATAATAGCGATTGACGGATTCTCGTCATGCGGAAAAAGCACAATGGCCAAATCATTGGCACGCAACATTGGTTATCTTTATTTCGACAGCGGTGCCATGTACCGTGCCGTTGCACTCTACTGTTTGGAGAATAACCTTGTAAGCGAAGATGGCATAGATACCGAGACATTGAAAGGCCGTATGGGTGACATTGAGATTTCATTCATTGCCGACCCTGTAACAAAAAACTCCATAACATTGCTGAATGGAAGGGATGTTGAAAAAGAGATACGCTCGATAGAGGTTTCAAAGGTTGTGAGCAAGGTTGCTGCGCTCGACTTTGTGCGCACCGACATGATAGACCAGCAGCGTCGCATGGGAGAGAGCAAAGGCATTGTGATGGACGGAAGGGATATTGGTACAACCGTATTCCCCAACGCCGAGATGAAGATATTTGTAACTGCATCGGCTGAGGTGAGAGCACAGCGCCGCTATGACGAGATAATTGCACGTGGCGACAAGGCCGACTACAACGAGATACTCGAGAATGTACAACAGCGCGACCACATTGACCAGACACGCGAAGTGAGCCCCTTGCGCAAGGCCGATGACGCACTGCTGCTCGACAACAGTCACATGACACGCGAGGAGCAGGAGGCTTGGTTGATAGCAGAATTCAAAAAGATAACCGGAGAATGTTAAAAATAGAGATAGACGAACAGTCGGGCTTCTGTTTCGGTGTAACAACCGCAATACAAAAGGCTGAAGAGGAGCTTGCAAAAGGAGCCCCTCTCTACTGTTTGGGCGACATTGTACACAACGGCAAAGAGTGCGAACGCCTTAAGCGCATGGGACTCATAACAATAGACCATGCCACATTTGCCGAACTGCACAACGCGAAAGTGCTTTTACGCGCACACGGCGAACCGCCTGAAACATACGAAACAGCAAAGCGCAACAATCTGCAGCTTATCGACGCCACATGCCCCGTAGTATTGAAGCTGCAACAAAGAATAAAGAAGAAGTGGCAGGAGAGCGCCAACGAGGAGCGACAAATCATCATACATGTCCAGTCGGGACATGCCGAGGTGCTCGGACTGGTGGGACAGACACATGGCGAGGCCATCGTAATAGAGAACACCTCGCAGCTCGACAGGATATCAACCGACAAGAATACATATATCTACTCACAAACAACAAAATCGCTCGAAGGCTACAGACAGATAGCAGAAGCCATAAAGGAACGCATAAACAGCGATAAGGAGGTAGAATACTTCGACACAGTGTGCCGCCGTGTATCAAACCGCATGAGCGGCATGAGCAAATTTGCGAGTGAGCATCAGTTGATTTTCTTTGTCAGCGGACGCAAGAGTTCTAACGGAAAGATTCTATTCGACGAATGCAAACGCACCAACAGTAATTCGTATCACATAGAAGGACCGCAAGAGATTGATTTCTCACTCATAGAAGGAGTCGAAAGTATTGGTATATGCGGTGCAACATCTACGCCGAAATGGCTGATGGAAGATTGTAGACAAGCAATTTTAAACTATAATAACAATAACGATGAAAACTAAAATCAAATGCGTCGGTGTACTCACATCGGGTGGCGATGCTCCAGGCATGAATGCAGCAATACGCGCGGTCACACGTGCATGTATCTATCACGGAATTCGCGTAAAGGGTATCTATCGCGGATACAAAGGTCTCATGACAGGTGAGATCAAGGAATTCAAGACCGAGGACGTAAGTAATATCATACAGCGTGGCGGTACAATTCTCAAGACCAGCCGTTGCCCCGAGTTCAAGACCGAGGAGGGACGCGCAAAGGCATACGAAATGCTACAAGAGCAGGAGATTGATGCATTGGTAGTAATTGGCGGTGATGGTTCTATCACCGGTGCATACAACCTTGCACGCGAATACGATATTCCCTGTATCGCTCTTCCCGGTACCATCGACAACGACCTTTATGGCACCGACACCACCATCGGATATGACACTGCGTTGAACACCATTATGGAGTGTGTCGATAAGATACGCGACACTGCATCTTCACACGAGCGTCTTTTCATCGTAGAGGTTATGGGCCGCGATGCCGGTTTCCTTGCACTCAACGGTACAATTGCTACAGGTGCCGAGGCTTGCGTACTTCCCGAGATTGACCCCGAGTTCGAGACAATAAACAAGTTTATTGCCAACGGTCTGCGTCGCACAAAGAGCAGCAGTATCGTGCTGTTTGCCGAGGGACGCGAAAAGGACTACAACATCATGGAGGTAGCTGAGGGCATGCGCGAGCGTTTCCCCGAACTCGATGTACGCGTATCTATCCTTGGTTATCTGCAGCGTGGCGGTAGCCCCACTGCCAATGACCGCATCCTTGCAAGCCGTCTTGGTGTTGCAGCTATCGACGCTCTTCTTGAGGGTCAGCGCAATGTAATGATTGGCTCCCGCAACAACGAAGTGGTATACATTCCTTTCACAAAGGCTATTAAAGTCGACAAGCCCCTCGACCGCGAGGCTGTACGCGCACAAGAAATTCTGGCATCATAACCGATTGCCACGAACAAAACAACAGTATCGGGGTGTTAATATTAACACCCCGATACTGTTGTTTTGTTCGTGGCAATCGGTTATGATGCCAGAATTTCTTGTGCGCGTACA
>JAEIGA010016713.1_pt1 | contig 11156 bp, 9 predicted proteins | sample 9270691 | NCBI WGS metagenome assembly JAEIGA01 (sample SAMN17057246, study PRJNA624740) | gut metagenome | biome: biome; isolation source: fecal sample | host: Bos grunniens | place: China: Xizang | collected 2019
ACGGCGACTTGCAAATGGAATTCGAGTTGCTTTCAGGATGAGATTCGAAGTGGATACTTGGAAATACGGAACAAAACCCTTTGAGACTGCGAAAATCGCGCAAGGCTCTCCAAGGGCTCGGTAGCATTTTCAAAAGGTGGGCCCTTCTTTCTCCTTCTTTGCATACTTGCGATGTAGGGCGAGGGTTTGGTATAATACGATAATAAAAGTTTAACCCGATAGAGGCAAAAGAAATGAATACTATTACATTCGGACAGGCATGGAGTTACGGTGGCGCGCTAATGTGGGTGTTGGCGGCGTTTTCTGTTCTCGCAGTTGCGGTAATTTTTTATCTTATGATTGCTCAAAGTACTTTCGTGTTCTTGCCGCGGGCAATCAAGCGCTTGGATGCCGCTAAAGACAAGGAGGCTGAAGGGTCCCGAATTGCCGATCGTGTGTTTATGTCGGTTGATTGGTTGAGCGATATCGCAGCTATCGCACCATTGGTGGGATTGTTGGGGACAGTTTTAGGTATGTTCCAGGCTTTTGGCGGCATTGCAACTGATGTCACTGCCGGCGCCAAGCCCATGGTTCTTGCGCAAGGAGTTTCGCAGGCAATTGTGACTACGATTTTCGGTTTAGTAGTCGCCATTCCATCTCTCGTCGCGCATGCGTATTTTCGCCGTCGCGCTACGAAGTTAATTGCGGAGTTAGAGGAAGCATACGATGAAGTTCGCGCCTAAGAAGCGTTCGGAGAGTGCGAAATTAGCACTAACGTCGATGCTCGACGTGATCTTTCTTTTGCTTTGTTTTTTCGTGACAGTGAGTGTCTTTTCCCAATGGGAATCTGAGTTATCGATTAAGTTGCCCGAGTCGCAAACCTCCGATGATCCGGATAGACTTCCTGGCGAGATTATCGCCAATGTTGCAAAAAATGGCGATGTAAGCGTTAACGGCACTAAAATAACACTTGCAGACTTAACGGAACGCTTGGCAAAAGTCGCCAAGTTCTATCCCGGTCAGGCAGTGATTGTCCGCGCTGACAAAGAAGTCCTTTATGTGAATTTAATAAAAGTCATTGATGCATGCAGGGCCGCAGGAGTTTGGAACTTCTCTCTTGCTACTGAAATGACCACTGAGAAGTGATGATGCTCTTTTCGCTTTTAGTTGCGGCACTCGCAATTTTGCCGTCTGATAGGCTGGTGATGGCCGATCGGCTTTTTAATCGCGGTGAGTATGGCCTGGCAAAGGCAGAATATACCGCGCTTAGAGGCTCATCGGAATTGGATGGTGATGCGATTCTTTTTCGTTTGGGAGAGTGCGAGCGAGCGTTGGGAAATGAAAAGGGTGCGAAATTGATTTATGAAGAATTGATCAAATCTCATCACAACTCCAAATACGTTGACCGCGCACGATTGCAAATTGCATTATCTAGTGAGGGTGCTGAGCGCGAGAAAGCTCTTAGAGTCTTGGATTCCAACGGCGTAGAAGCATCGCTTCGGGCAGAAGCACTTTATCATTTGGGGCTTATTACCGGAAATGTCGACTACTATACCCGGTCAAAAACTTTATCTGGCAAGGGAAGAATTTACAATCACGCTTTATTCCGCGAGTCGGTGATTCTTTCAGAGAAGGGCGAAACGCCTCAGATTCGCCGCAAGGCTATAGGACAGTTGTATACAATTGGACTAGATAAGTCTAACCCGCTTGCGGACGATGCGATGTATGTCGCCGCGATGCGTAGTTTTGCCGAAAAAAAGTATTCTGAAAGCTCCGCAGTTTTTGAGCAGTATGAAAAATTGTTCCCGAAGGGTAAGCATCTTGGGGAAGTTCGGGCGATGTCTGTGTGGAGCGAGTTCTTGGCTGGGAATTATGCGAAGGCACTGAGTTTATGCGGGAAGGGTGACAGTGATGATACGCTTTACATAAAAGCTGCGTGTGCACAGGCGACAGGCGACACTTCCGGAGCGTATACATTGTATAAACAGTATCTTGAGCGCTTTCCTCAAGGTAAATACCGAAATGCATCTTCGTTATATTGCGCACGAATGGACTATTCCAGATATGAGCGTGCTAAATCCTACAATCAGGCCCTTGAAGCGGCTAAACAGGCGTATGCATTATCTAAAAATCCAGGAGATCAGCTCTCTATCGCATGGGTTTACGAGAAACTTGAAAAAACTGATGATGCGCTCAGGGAGTATATCGCGATTTCCACCCAGCATCCAGGAAGCGAATATGCAGCCGAAGCGATGTTCAGAAAAGCGATGATTGATATTACCGCCAAGCGTTATGCGGCAGCTGAATTATCGTTGAAAGAAATGCTCTCTTCAAATACTATGCATAAGCGTAAGGGCGAGGCTTTATTTTGGAGGGCGGTGGCTTCTGAGCAATTAGGGCATAGTGTGGAGTCTGTTGAGTTCGCTAAGGAAGCATGTAAAGTAGGATTGTCAATCGACCGTGAGCGCGAAGCGAGGCTTATGATTGCTGACGGTGATTATAACTCCGGCAAGACCGACCTTGCGTTAAGGAGTTATGTCGATTTGATTAACGAAGGCGCAATCGAGCGGATGAGTGCTGCGAAAATACATGCAGTTGGCCGGTTTATTTTAAATAAAGGCACTAAAGACGATGTAGCGGCAGTGAAAAAATGTGCGAAAGCGCTCTCTGAAGAGGAAGATTCCGAATGGAGACAGGCCGGAGCATTTCTCGAGGGTGATGCTGAAATGTCGCTGAACGAGTTTAATGCAGCAGTTTTTGCGTATCGTCGAGGTTTCAAAGAAAATGTACGTGTTGAAGGTGCTGCGAATGCCGCACTCAGTTTAGGGGAACTTGAATCCCGTTCAGGTGAATACGATAAGGCCGATGAGACTCTGAAAGAAGCCGTGAAACTTAATGTGAACAGTCAAAACAACCGTGCGAAAGCATATTTACTTTTAGCCAGGAACGCAGAGGGAGGCGGTCGGTTAAAGGATGCCGAGGCCTATGCTACGGTCGTGATTAATTTATTCAATTATCCCGAGCTTAAAAAAGAGGCCGAAAAGATTTTGGAGAACTGCGGGAGGAAAGAGTAATGCGCAGAGAAGATCGCGGTACAGACTTTTTGATTGGAGCACTGGTGTTTTCGGTCGTCATCCATGCGGCGGTGATGATTTACATGCGTCCGCAGATAATGACTAAAATTGCGGCGGGCTTCAGGCGCTCAGATGCGAAAACGATGGTGATTACCGATACTCGTCCAATAGTGGAGCCTTTAAAGATGTCTGAACTTAAGGACATTGAGGCGAAGAAAGATGCGCCATCTTCGGTCATTGATTCACCAGTGTCGATACTCGCGCCGTCGCTTGTGGCGGTTTCGGATTCAGATGATGCTCCCAAACCGAAAGTTGAGATTCCAGATTTACTATATTCGGATGTGTCCGGCGGTGAAAATAGACCTATTATCAGGGATTCAGCATTGCTGGGTTCAGAATTCGATGTGCCTCAGCTTTCGATGGTCGCAGCCGCTTCGGAGTTGAAAAACAATAGCGCAGGAGACGAAGGCGATGCGCCAATGGTGGATTTGGCGAAAGCACCTTTAGGTGTTTCAGCGCCGGATTACTATGTTGCTATTGAAGCTCCGAAAATCGCTAAGACCGAGGTGCAGGATATTCCTGAGGAGATGACTGCAGAAAAGGGCATGGAAGTCACCGACAAAGTTCTTTCGGAGGTTGATGAAGGTCTCGTTGAAAAAACCAAAGAGGTTGTTAAGGATATGCTTAACGTTAAGGACGCAGTGGAGCTCGCGCCTTTCGTCAAGGTAAATTCCTTTTCAGCTCAAGATGAGTCGTATGTTTATTTTAAGTTCGTGTTTGCCCCTGACGATTCGGTTCTTTCGACGATCCCGAAAGATGTTGTAGTATTGTTGGATGCGTCTGGCTCAATTGGCTCAGACCGTCTGAAGAGCTGCCGTGCTGCCGCTAGGCGAATCCTTCGTACCGCGACGAATACCGGAGACAGATTTAATTTTGTGGCGTTCCGCGATCGATTTATGTATGCGTTCGACTCCTGGCAGCAATGCGATGCAGTTAGCTTTGAGCGTGCGGATAAGTGGCTGGATCGTTTGGCGGCCCACGGAAGAACGGATGTTTTTTCGACGATCCGCTCAGTGCTGACGCTCCCACGCGACCCTGTCCGTCCGCTTATCGCACTGGTTGTGACCGATGGTGATGCTAACTACGGCATTCGGGATTCGGCTGAGATCATCTCGAAGTTTTCGCGTTTGAATGATGGTTTGGTGTCTGTTTACATGTATGGCGTAAAAGAAAAAGCAAATAAAAAACTTATCGATGTTTTAACTCATGGTAACCGTGGAGATAGCTTCATATACGGCGGGAAACGCTGGAATGCAGGCTCTGGTATAGAGGGCTTGAGTGAGCGCTTTCGAGATCCGTTGTTGAGCGATTTGAGGCTCGTCTATGCGGCGAATTCTTCTAGCGTCGAAGCGTATCCGAGGTTATTAAAAAATCTTTATCGAGGTGAAGAGTTAGAGCTCTTCGGTAGAGCGCCTAAAGGCACTACGTCGGTGTCATTTTCACTCAGGGGTTTAAACAGAGGTAAGGCATACGAAGGATTCTTTACTGTCGATTTGACAAAATCAGAGTTTGATAAGTCTTTGCCTAAACTTTGGGCTGAAGAGCAGTCAATAGATGCGCTCCTTAAGTAAGATTTTTTTGACAGTTGCGGCGTCGGTTTTGTCCAGTGTCGCTTATTTCAACTTTTCAGGTGTGAAGTGTGACATTGTCTCGCTACTTGGCGGCGACAAGGTTTTGTCAGCTCTTGCAAAGAAAAACTCCAGTCGCATCAGAGTTTTGTGCATGGATGAAGAAAGCGCAGATGCATGTAGGAAGATCATCGAATTTGACGAGGGTATAGATTATAAGCGTATAGGAGAATTGCTAATAAAAAAGAGCCGCGGAATATTGGGCGAAAAGGCGCGCGAAGAATTGAGGCGCGGTGAAATAGATAAATTGAAGCGTCGGGTTTTAAGGCGTGATTATTCAGGTGTGGGGATGTTTTCAAAAGAAGAGGATCCATGGTATTTTTTGAATGATTTTATAATGGAGATAAAACCGGATGTATCCGCGGAACTGCCAGAAGGGGCTCTTATTCTTGAAAAAGAAACATCTGAAGATGATTATCCGAGGCTTTTGGAACTGAAGAAGTTAGCTGAAAAATCCGATAAGATTTTTCTCAGTGGCGCGAATTTTCACACGGCGGCAGCCTATACTTCTTCAAAGTCTGAAATTTCTTTTTTGAGTGTGGTTTCGTTAATTGTTGTAGTTCTTCTGGGATTTAGGCTTTTTAAGTCGCCGCGATTCATTATTCCGCTATCGATCGCGATTGGATTTGGGTTATTGAGTGCGAGTGTCGCGGTATTTTCACTTTTTGCCGAGCCCCACATTCTCACCTTCGTTTTCGGGACGAGCCTTATTGGGCTTGGGGTTGATTATTGCTTCCATTATCAAGCTCATGATATTGACGATAAAAAAGAACTTTTAAAAAGCATGTTGAAAGCTCTTTGTTCAACGGTGCTGGCGTTTTTACCATTGATGTTTTCAAGTGTCGATATATTACGGGAAATGGCTGTTTTTACGATGTCAGGGTTGCTTGGGGTGTTCGTGTGTGTAATATCGACGCCTAAAATGTGCACTCTTTCTAATGCAGACTTAAAGGGTGCAATAACCTCTGCTCGTGATTTCACGCTTTTGAAAATTCTGATTTTTTTAATAGCCGCGTGCGGGCTTTTTAAGTTGGATTTCGGTAATGATCTGCGGGCTTTTCATCATCCTGAAAAAGTTCTTGCTCAAGGCGAGGCTGAAGTCTCTAAATATTGCGGAACCGATAATCTTAAATTCAAGATTTTACCCTTAAAAGCCTGGCAAGAAGAAAACGCCAGATTAAAGTTGATTTTGGAAGAAGAAGCTAGAGGTGAATTTTTGACTAAAGAAGATCTTCCATCGTGGGCGACGATAGAAATAGACGGCGTTGATTATATAATTATCCCGAGTCGTAATGGACAGTCATTATCTGGGAAGATAACGTATTTGTTTAATAAACTTCAAAACGAAACGCTTTTTCTTTTAGTCATTGCTTATTTGATTTTAATTGTCGAGATGCTGATTTTATTTAGAGAAAAGTTTTTTGCCTTTTTTCTTCCTTTGTCCGCGGCGATAATTTCGACCTTAGGGATTCATGCATGGATAGGACTTAAGATTAACTTTTTCCAGTTGATATCGTTTTTCGTTCTATCGGGGCTTGGCCTTGATTATATAGTTTTTCATAAGGCGCGTTTTTCTTCGAGAGTAGTGCGATATAGTTTTCTTACTACTTTAGCGGGACTTGGCATGCTTGCATTTACTTCGTTTGGGGTGACGCGTTCGATGGGAATTACTTTCGCTATCGGGATAACGCTAATGTATTTCTTTTCACTTCCAACTCCTAATTCTCGCGGTGACGGAAAAGCCTGGTATTCCCAAAACGAACAATCTGCCGGAGTAATTAGAATGTATCTTATGTGGTATATTTATCGTTTTCTTGGGAAGTCAGCTGCGAAGATTTTGTTTTTGCCGGCGTGGATTTTCATTTATCCATTTTGCCGGGCCGGACGAAAAGCCCTCAAAAAGAATGCTGCTAACGCCGGGGTAAATATAAATCCTTTTAAGTCGATGCTTTACTTTGCATGGTCCATGCTTGATAAGACTGATGCTTGTACGTTAAAAAAGAATCTGCCTTCAATCACGGTTGAAGGTGACGATGGATGGACGAAAGGCGGAGCGTTCTTGATGTCTACTCATGTCGGGTGCATTGAAGTGTTGCCTGCGCTACAGGAAAAGCTTCTTTTGGATAATCTAGAGCGCAATCGCATTAAAGTGCATGCGTTTCAGCAACTCTCGCACAATTCAATATTCACTGATTTGTTCCTTCGCTTTTTAGATAAGGACGCGCTCTCGCTCCATGCGGTTGAAGATATAAATATTGCCACAGCGGTTGAAATGAAAGACGCTATCGATCGGGGCGAGATAGTTTTAATGGCAGCTGATAGAGTCTCTGCAGCTTCGCAGAAGGGACTTAAGACGCTGTTTTTCGGTAAGGAGTGTGTGTTCCCGAAGGGGGTATTTAAGTTTGCGAAGTTGATGGAGTGTCCTGTCTATGCGATAAGTGCGGTTAAGTCCGGATGGAACTCCTATAAGGTGAAGTCTCTTCGTCTTGAAGGGGATATCCTAAAAAGTTATGTTGCTTATCTTGAAAAGATAATAAAATCTCATCCAGAGCAGTGGTATCAGTTTTACGAAGTTTTTTAATTTTTTCGTGTGCGTAGTGCTATGTTGAGCGCTGAATTTAAGGGGTAAATTTGCGCATCCTGAAGAGGGAAAAATATGATATAATAAAAGGCAATGGCGAAACTAAAATTAACGAAAATGGAGCTTAAGGCACAGACAGATGCGCTTAAGCGATTTCAAAGGTTTCTCCCGATGTTGCAATTAAAAAAACAACAGCTTCAGGGAGAAATTGCGCTTGTTGTCGCTAAGGCTGAAGCCGTGACTGAAAAAGAAATGTCTGTGCGAAAGGATCTTGATAATTGGGTGGGGATTTTCGCGACGGATGAATCTTTGATTAGCGGATTAGTGAAAGTGAGAAGCGTTAATACGTCAGTTGCCAATGTTGCGGGAGTGACGATTCCCACGTTTGAATCGATCGAAACAGATGTAAAAGAAGTAGATATGTGGGAGACTCCAGCGTGGGTGGATTCGGCTGTGGATACTGCGACGAGAATTCTTTCTCTGCAATGCGAGCGCGCGATTTATGAAGAGCAGCGTAGACTCATCACAGAAGAACTTCATCAGACGAGCCAACGAGTAAATCTTTTTGAGAAGGTGAAAATACCTGAATGCAAAGAAGCTATTCGCATCATTAAAATCGCATTGGGGGATGAACAAACTGCGGCGGTCACGCGCGGTAAAATCGCCAAGGGCAGAGTGCCAGAAAGTGAGGATGCGGCATGATAATAAAAATGCTACATCTCGATTTGGTGACCCTTGCGAAAGAAAAGGACTCTGCGCTCGAAAAACTTAGGGATATGGGCGCAGTGCATTTGGATTTGTCTGGTGCCAATGGCGAGAGCTTCGTCAAAGCTTCGCTTGGTGTTGCCGACGCTGAAAAAGCCGTGCAATTAATCCGCCAGGCTGAAAAAGCGATTTTACTAACTTACCGCGAAGAGGTGCTTCCTAAAGAGACTGAAATTCGAAAAACCGAATTGAGCGTCGCAGAAGTTCTTGCTATCGCCGAAGACCGCGAGACCTTGAAATCTGAGTTTGAACGGCTTAACCGTGAAATTAAGTATTTTTCTCCATTCGGCGATTTCGATCCAGCGCTTGTTAAAAAGCTTGAATCTAAAGGGATAGATTTGACGAAAGTTGCTGAGATGCCTGCGCGCATGCCGGAAATGAGGCTCTCGAGAATGCGCGAGAAACTTTCGCGAATAGAAAATCGCATTAACATTAACACTGCGCGTTTGGCGTCGGGAGATGCAGAAAAGATAATAGCTCGATATCCCGTCTTAGTAGATAAGATGCGTTTTGCAGCAGCTCGTGAACTGATGGCTGAGAAGGGTGCTTTATCATATATTTCAGGATGGATCCCGGTAACCAAAGTAGCGGATGTGAAGTGCGCTTTGAAAGAAAACGGCTGGGGAGCATTGTTGCGCGAACCTGTTGAGGGTGAGACGCCTCCGACAGAAATTGAACCGCCGAAAATGTTTAAATCGCTAAAGGTGCTTTTTGACGGTCTTGGGATAGCCCCTGCTTATACAGAAGCTGATGTTTCGGTGCCGTTTATGTGCTATTTTTCTATCTTCTTCTCAATGCTCGTGGGCGATGGTGCGTATGGTGCTATCTTTCTCGCCGCGACATTGTTCGGGTGGAAGAAGTTAGGCAGTAAAGCCAGCAGTCATAGTAAAACGCTGATGCGCTCGTGGCTTATTCTGATGACAGTATTTTCGTCCGCAACGATCGTATGGGGACTTCTTTCCAATACATGGTTTGGTGCGCAGATTCCGTGGTGTGCAGATTGGCCGACAGTGAAGTGGCTTGCCGACCCGAGTTATCAGAACATGATGCTGCTTTGCTTTACCATTGGTGTGACGCACTTAATGCTTGCGCGAATATGGAACGGCATTTGTAAAATTAATGATTCTACTTGTGTTGCCGAATTCGGTTGGGCGGGGATTCTCCTTTTCATGTACTTTGTCACCAATTCAATCGTCGGAATTTTCGCTTCGATTCCTGCGGCGATGTTTTGGGTGTTTGGACTTTCGTTAGTCGCGGTATTTGGCTTTACGGTAAAACCGTCGCAATTGAAAACGCGCGGTGCAGAGCTCGGTATGCTCCCATTGAACATTATGAGCGCATTAGGTGACATCATTTCCTATGTGCGCCTTTTTGCGGTGGGGTTAGCATCGGTCAAAGTCGCTGAAAATTTCAATTCAATGGCGATTGGGCTTTTCGCTGAAGCGGACGTGTGGTATATTAAGGCGCTGATGGCCGTTTTTATGGTGGCGATTCTCGTCATTGGACATGCCCTTAATTTGGCGATGGCGGGGCTTTCGATTCTTGTTCATGCTGTCCGCCTAAACACCTTGGAATTTTCAAATCACAAAGGTATATCCTGGGCAGGATACGCCTTTAAACCATTCAAGAAATCAAAGGAGTAAACAAATGGATGCATATATGATTGTAGCAGGCGCGATTGCTTGCTTGGGATTGAGCGCTGCAGGGTCCGCATTTGGTACGGGTTTTGCCGCTTCAGCTGCCGTGGGCGCATGGAAGAAATGCTACGCCGCCAATAAGCCTGCGCCGTTTCTTCTCCTTTCTTTCGTCGGTGCACCTATCACGCAAACTCTTTACGGAATGATTCTTATGTTCATCATGCTCGGCAAGGTTGAGTTTGTCGAGAATGCCGAAGGCATCATTACAGGAATAAAGCCGCTTGTTGCCGCCGGTGCTGGACTCCCAGTGCTTGTCGCCGGCATTTTCTCAGGTCTCGGCATCGGTCTTTCGGCGCTTTTCCAGGGTCGTGCTGGTGCTGCCGCCTGCGATGCACAGGCAGAGACCAATCAGGGATTTACCAACTATCTCGCTGCGCTCGGCATTGTCGAGACAGTGGCCATTTTTACGATGGTTTTCGCGCTTATCGCTCTCGTTAAAATAGCCTAAATTCAGTTCGTTCAAATGCTTAGGCTTGATAAGCTCGTGCTTGAGTGCTATCCGGATTTTTCGCGCTCACGTATCGAAGGGCTTATCAAGTCTGGTTTTGTTAAGGTCAATGGCGAGGTTGTAACCAAAGCTGGGTTTAAGGTCGATAAAGACGATGCAATTAATGTGGAGATACCTCCGCCTGTGCCGGCAGAGCCCGAGGCGGAGGATATTCCTTTAGATATCGTTTTTGAAGATGATGATATGCTCGTCATCAATAAGGCACCAGGAATAGTCGTTCATCCGGCACCTGGACATTATACGGGAACGATCGTAAATGCCTTGTTGCACCATTGTCCTAATCTTTCAGGCATAGGAGGCGTTGCACGACCTGGAATAGTCCATCGGTTGGACCAAGATACATCTGGTCTTTTAGCGGTAGCGAAATCGCAAAAAGCAATGGATGCCTTAGTAAAGGCTTTTGCAAGTCACAAGAACATTAAAAAAACATATTTAGCTCTCGCTCACGGTCTGCCGCGGTTAGCTTCTGGTCGTATAGAGAATCTTATCGGCCGACATCCAGTAGATAGAAAAAAGATGGCGATAGTCGAGAAAAACGGAAAAGTCGCGATAACTAATTGGAGAATAGCTGACGTTACAGTGAAAGATTGTATGGCGATAACGCCGTTTGAGTGTTTGATCGAGACAGGACGCACCCATCAAATCAGAGTTCATCTATCGTCGCTTGGATGCCCCGTAATTGGCGACAAGGTCTATGGGAAGGGTGCTCTCGACCGCCGTATGAGCGTAGTTCCTGCTCGCCAAATGCTCCACGCTTGGAAGCTGGAACTTTGGCATCCGGTAAAGAACGTGCCTATGAATTTTGTTGCGCCGATACCGTCCGACATGTCCTCGTATTTGGTATAATATGTCTTCTCCTATGAT
>JAEIGA010016714.1_pt1 | contig 11156 bp, 11 predicted proteins | sample 9270691 | NCBI WGS metagenome assembly JAEIGA01 (sample SAMN17057246, study PRJNA624740) | gut metagenome | biome: biome; isolation source: fecal sample | host: Bos grunniens | place: China: Xizang | collected 2019
AAAAGAATAATAAACGAGCCGAAAAGAACGATCGGCGCTGCCTGCGTTGAGGCTATCGAGGCGATCGCCGAGAGGGAAGGGCTTTCAATGTACGAGGTGGTAAGAAGGTGCGAGGAGTATCCGCTCCTTTCAAAGAACGTCCAAAAGCTTACCGCGTTTGCAAGGATAATCGAGGACGTGAAGGCTCGCGAGCTTTTGCCATCGGATATGATAAGCGCGATTTTTGAGTCGAGCGGCTATCGCGCGATGCTTGCCGCAGAGGGCTTTGAGGGCGAGAGCAAAATCGAGATCGTCGGCGAATTCATAAGTGCCGCCGCCGAATACGAAAAGCGCGCGGCAGATTCGGGCTCTGAGCCGAGCCTTTCCGAGTTCCTTGAGGAGGTTGCGCTTATCAGTGACGTTGATAAGTATGACGAGAATGCCGACGCGGCAGTCCTCATGACGGTGCACTCGGCAAAGGGACTCGAATTCCCCGTGGTCTTTCTTGCGGGAATGGAGGACGGAATCTTCCCCTCGGAGCAGTCGAAAACCGAGCCCGAGGAGCTTCCCGAGGAGAGGCGCCTTGCATACGTTGCAATAACGAGAGCCAAGGAAAAGCTGTACATAACGCACACCCGCTCGCGCCTGATGTACGGCAAGACATGCTATAACAGGCTCTCTCAGTTTATCAGAGAGGAGCTTCCCGAGGAGCTTTTAGAGCGTGATCTTCCGAGGGTAGCGCCCCCGAAAGTGCCGCACAACAATTCAAGCTACTTCCCGCCGTCATCGAGGCAGAGAATTTCGAACGAGTTTAACCGCACGCCCGATATCGGAGCGCAAAGACTTGGGCAGCAGCAAAGGCAGAAGGGTGCTGAGAGCTTCGGCGTTGAGAAGCTTTCCCCGAATACGAGAGTCAGTCACGCAATGTTCGGGGACGGTGTCGTTTTATCGGCAAGGGACATGGGCGGCGACGTGCTCTACGAGGTCAGATTTGACTCGGGGCAGACCAAAAAGCTTATGGCGACCTTCGCCAAGCTCAAGAAAATATAAGTGGGAAAGGAACAAAAAATGATCAAGTGCTTTATGTTTGATCTTGACGGAACTTTGCTCAATACGATAGTATCTATCACGCATTACGTCAATAAAACTTTGCAAAAATACGGTATTTCTCCGATTTCGGAGCAGGATTGCAAGAGCTTTGTCGGCAACGGCGCAAAGAAGCTGGTTGACAGAACGCTTGTCTTCCGTGAAAGATATACCGAGGAGTTTGCCGAGGAATTCTATCGTGCTTACATGGCGGAGTACGATGCTGATCCGCTCTATCTCACCCACCCGTACGACGGTATACCCGAGCTTATAGGCAAGCTCAGGGAGTCGGGTGCAAGGCTCGCGGTTATATCCAACAAGCAGGACGCGTCGACCGTGCCGGTCATCAAGCATTTCTTCGGAGATGCGATCGACATCGTAAGAGGCGGCAGAGAGGGGTTCCCTCTGAAGCCGTCGCCCGAAGTACCTCTTTCAATTCTTAAGGAGCTTGGCGTATCCCCGTCCGAATGTGTTTACGTAGGTGACAGCGAGGTGGATATGCAGACCGGAAAAAATATGGGAGCGGCTCTTACAGTCGGCGTTTCATGGGGCTTTCGCTCTTTCGAGGTGCTTGTTTCCTCGGGCGCTGATACCGTGGTCGGGAGCGTAGACGAGCTATTAAAGGCGGTGGGACTATGAAATCTGTAATTTCGCTTTTTAGCGTTTTAGCGTTGCTCATCCTCACGCTTGTCGGCTGCTCGGGCAACTACACGACCCACACCTTAGGCGAAATTTCGATCGAGCTGCCGAAGCAGTACGAAAGATACGCGGACGCCGAGGAGTTATTCGATCTTTCCTTGACCGACGGCAGAGCCATCATCGGGCTTAACCGCATATCTTTTACGGATGCGATCGAATCGGGACTTGACATTACCAGAACTCCGCGCGATTTCGCCGAGTATTATATGGAGAGCGCCGACGTCGATTCCGAGGTTCTAGTCAAGGGCGACGTGCCGTATTACACCTACACCTACGACCGTTTAGACGTTAATTATTACTGTATGATTGCCTTTTACAGGACTCCGTACGCATATCATATCGCAACGCTTATGGTTAAGAACGAGTATAAAATCGAATACGAAAATGCGTTCGTCGATTATATTGATAACGTCACTATGAAACTTGAGGAGATAAAATAATGAAAAGCATGGTTTACAATTTTAGCAATAAACGCATTAAAAAGATGAATTATATCATAGACGACTCCTGCCTTGCAAGAACAGTTGGCAAGCCTGCACTTATGGTATTTCTTCACGGCGCGGGAGAGCGTGGAGAGGACTTTGAGAAGCTCTACGTTCACGGCCCCGCAAAATATATCAGAGCGGGCTTGATTGCGCCGGAGGCTATCGTGCTTTGCCCTCAGTGCCCCGACGGACTTATCTGGAATCTTCTTACCTTTGAGCTTAAGGAGCTTATCGACTCAGTCGTTTCCGAATACGGCGTTGACACCGACAGGATATCCCTGACGGGTATTTCGATGGGCGGATACGGTACTTGGGAGATGGCTATGTCATATCCCGGCTTCTTCTCGGCGATCGGTCCTATCTGCGGCGGCGGAGTTTCATGGCGTGCTAAGCTTATCGGAAAGACTCCCGTCTGGGCATTCCACGGCGATGCCGATAACGTCGTTCCCCCTATCAATTCTATTGAAATGTGCGAAAGACTTAAAAGTGTTGGCGGATCGGTAGAGCTTACGCTGCTTCACGGCGTCGGTCACGACAGCTGGAGCTTTGCTTACGAAAGAAGCAAGCTTATAGAATGGCTGATATCTCAGAAAAAATCGTAATTTGTCCTTAATCATTCCCGATTTTGTGCAATATACACAAAATCGGGGTTATTTTTTTATAGTTTTTTAGAAAAGAATTTAAAGAATAACTCTTTACTTTTAATATTTTATATGATAGAATTAAAGTACTGAATAATTTATAACAAAGGAGAAACTATGAAAAAACTGTTTTTACTAATCCTGTCTCTCTTTGCTGTGATGGCGCTTCTTGCTTCCTGCCAGCTTGGCGGCAACAACGGCGGCAACAACGGCGGCAACAACGGTGATAATAACGGTGACAATAACGGTGGCAACAATGGCGGTACAACCAAGTATCGCGTTCAGATAGTTGTCGACGAACATGCTGAGGTTGAGGGAGAAGCTATCGTAGAGGTTGAATCGGGCAAGAGCGCGGTCGTTAAGATCAACATCGCCTCGGGCTACACCTTCAACAGCACCTCTCACGGTACTTACGATTCAGTTACCGGAACTCTCACCATTGAGAACGTAACCGCTAATATCCGCGTTACCTTCACGACGACTGAGGCTGACTTCGATACGAGTAAGGAATATTACTATTCATTCAACGGCGAGGCATTGGACGAAACGTCGATTTTCGGCGGCTCTTACTTGGCGGGAACTCAGGTAACCGTCAAGGCAAACGACCAGACGCGTACCTTCCTTGGCTGGTCCTTTGGAAAGAGTGCTGCAAACGGCGGTGCTATCAAATCTACCGATAGAGTTTATACCTTTATTATGACCGACGAGGTTTCGGGCGGTGGCGCGAACATCAAGGTGTACGCTAACTACATAGATAATAACGTATTCTACTACGATGCAAACGGCGGATCAATAAGGTCGAACTCTGTCAATATGTCGAACACCACCTATTACACGGTTGCGCAGACGGGCTCTCAGGTTAAGCTCACCTATAAGTCCAACTACTTCGACGTTGTCGGAACGGCGTCCACCTTCTACGACGACGGCACCTTCTACCGTGACGGCTATGTCCTTATGGAGTACAACACCAAGCCCGACGGCACCGGCGAGGGCTTCAGCCTTGGTGCTAAGTATCAGATCGACACCACCTTAAGCAAGCCGACCCTCTACTGCATCTGGGGCAAGGCTACCGAAAGTCAGTCCTTCGCTTACACCAACGTAAATATTCCACTTCCTAAGAATGCATCCGCTACCAAAGCACCCTAGTGGGTTGCGGACGGCGTTGAGATCACCGAGTACACCGGTAACGAAAAGACGGTAGTTATTCCCGAGAAGCTCGGCGGCAAGTACGTAACCTCGATTGCGGCAGGTGCGTTTACGGGCAAGAGCGTTGAAACCGTCGTTATGGGTAAGAACATTCTAAGAATTGCGGACGGCGCGTTTGTTAACTGCCAATCCCTTAAGACGATGTATTTCCCCGACGGTGTTACCTACATGTCCGATTCCTTGATGGATAATATCACCAAGGACGGCTTCACCGATCTTCGTATGAACGCGGTAATGCCTCCCAAGCGTTCTCCGAATGCATGGGCCGGTCTGTTTGCTATCAAGCTTACCCGCGTTATGAGCACTGCAAACACCAAGCGCCTTATTATGATAGGCGGCTCGTCGATATACGAGGGCGTAAGCTCGGCTTACCTTGAGGCGCTCCTTAACGGAAACGGCAACGAATACAGCTTCATCAACTTCGGTACGACAAGAACCCTTACGATAATGCTCTATCTCGACGCCATCGACCATTACACCAAGGAAGGCGATATGGTAATAGTTTCTCCCGAGAACCATATAAGAGCCATAGGCGATACGAGCTTCGTAACCAACTCCTATGACGATGCGGAGGGTATGTACCCGAGCCTTATGCGTTACCTTGATATATCGAAGTACACCGGCGTATACTCGTCGCTTGCATCCTTCAATTCGAGCAGAATAACACAGAATCCTACCAGATATGAGGATATCTGCAAACTTGGCGGCTCCGATAAGTACGGCGACGATATTTCGGACTACACGAGAAGATCCAAGTACAGAAACGAGTCGGGCTGCATCCCTTACACCGATACCTATACGATAACCTTCAACGAGAGGGTAAAATCGACTCAGGACGCCAACTGGAACGATGAAGATGCACAGGAAGCGTCACGCGATTGGAGAGATCCGTCTAACGTTACCTGGTGCAGTATTAACGATCCGAAGTATAAGGATCAGGTCAACCGAATGACGAGGGAAATTCAGGCAACCGGCGCTGACGTTTACTTCTCGTTCGCACCGGTCGACGGCACTGGCGTTGAGGGAAGCACCTGGGGCGTAATTCCCGAGGTTAAGGAAAACCCCGTAACCATGCTTGCCGCTTACGATAAGCTTATCATCGATACCTACGAGTTCGACGGCATTATCGGAAGCTCGATTGATTACATCTATCACCATAACTACTTCTTCGACAACGCATACCACCTTAACAACTGGGGACGTCCTATAAGAACCTATCAGCTTTATCTCGACCTTTGCGAGGTCTTGGATATAAAGAATCCTTGCGGTTATACCGATCGTGGAACGAATTTCTACGGCTGTCTGTTTGAATCAGGATCTGACGGAACTCCCAAGTTCAAGGTAAGCTACCTTGAGGGCGTAAAATAAATCCATTATGGGCAAGGAGGGGTTCTTCCAACCTTGCCCCGATTTTAAGAAAGGGTATTTTATATGCAGCTTTTTGATAACCCTAAAGCGACACTGTTCGTTTTTATAGCTCTGGCTGTATTTGCTGTGCTTCACGTTCTTTCGATTTTTTTGGACGAAGAGCTTGCCAAAATACTTTCATATGTAAACATCGGTTTGCATATATGCGCGATATTTCTCTTTATGTGGCTGAATATGAGCATATTCCAAACGGTTCTCGTTTACATGATGAGCATTTTTGTATACACGCAGATAAACTTTGTGCTTTATCTTATCTCCAAGCGCCGCGAGGCTAAAAGTCAAGAGGGAGGTGAGGAGGCGTGACCTTTAATTCTTGGGAATTTCTTCTTTTCTATCCGATAGTTGCGCTTCTTTATTTTATTCTTCCCGAGAAGTGCAAGTGGCCGATGCTCCTTATTGCGAGCTACTTCTTCTACGGCTGCTATCAGTTCGAGCTTCTGCCTCTTATTGTTGCGACCACGCTCGTTTCGTGGGGCGCGTCGCATATCGTAAAGAGAACGCAGAGCAAGGCTCTCAAAAAGGCATGCCTTGCTATAACGCTTATAGTCTGCTTCGGCGTTCTATTCTTCTATAAGTACTTCGACTTCCTCTCGGTAAGCGTTACAGGTCTTATCGAGCTCTTCGGCGGAACGCCTGAGCCCTTTATGCTTAACCTGGTTCTTCCCGTAGGTATTTCGTTCTACACCTTCCAGACGCTCTCATACGTTATAGACGTATACCGTGGCGAGGTTGAGCCCGAAAAGAATTTCTTCTTCTACGCGCTCTTCGTTTCCTTCTTCCCCCAGCTCGTTGCAGGACCTATCGAGCGTCCCGGCAACCTCATACCTCAGCTCAAGACGCCGCATAAATGGTCGAACGAGAACGCTATCAAGGGTGCTAAGCACATGATAGTCGGCTTCTTCAAGAAGATCTGCGTTGCGGATATGATCTCGATCTACGTAAACGCAATATACAACAACGCTGAGGAGGCAACCGCTCTCGGTATCATCGTTGCGACGGCGCTCTTTGCGGTTCAGATCTATTGCGACTTCTCGGGTTATACCGACATCGCGATTGGCTGCTCGCGCATTATGGGCATCAAGCTTATGAAGAACTTCGATCACCCCTATATGGCGACCTCGATCAAGGAGTTCTGGGCAAGATGGCATATATCGCTCTCGAGCTGGTTCAAGGATTACCTTTACATACCGCTTGGCGGAAACCGTTGCTCAAAGGCGCGCCACCTCTTCAATATAATGGTGGTATTCCTCGTGTCGGGACTTTGGCACGGCGCGGCTTGGACCTTCGTTATCTGGGGCGCAATCCACGGCATCTATCAGATAGTCGGAACGCTCACCTGGAAAAAGAGAAACGCGCTTCTTAAGTCTGTCGGTCTTTCCGAAAAATCGGTCGGTATTGTCTGGCTGCGCCGCTTCAACACCTTCGTGCTTGCCTGCTTTGCATGGCTCTTCTTCCGCGCTAACAGCTTCTCCGATGCACTAACTCTTCTGAAGAAGCTTTTTGCGACCGGCTGGAGCTACAGCTTCTCCGAGGTTCTTGCGGGCCTTGAGCTCGACCTTGCCGCGATCCTTATGACCGTCCTTTCGATACTCACGCTTATCGCGATCGACAGGCTCGTTACCTACGAGGGCGATGGCGACGGCTCGAATGCGATCATAAGAAACGGCTCGTTTATCTACTACGTATGGATGGTGTTCTTCATGTGGGCAGTCCTTCTCTCGAAGGATATGACCAGCACGTTCATCTACTTCCAGTTCTGACGGGCAGGGAGGTAATATGAAAAGATCTAAACTTATAGTATATACCGTGGCGGCGCTCCTTGCGATAATCGCTCCTTTTGCGGCGGTTATTATCACGGCGTTTGCGCTTCCCCCGCAGTATTCAAACAGCTTTGTCGGCGAGCTTGACGATAAGATCGAGCGCTTGCAGTCGATAGAGGAGGATAAGATTGTTATAGTCGGCGGCTCGTCGGTAGCCTTTGGCATCGATAGCGAATTGATAGAGAGGTACACGGGCAAGCCCGTCGTAAACTTCGGTCTTTACGCGGCACTCGGCACGAAGGTCATGCTAGATCTTTCGCGCTCAGGCATAAAGGAGGGCGATATCGTTATAATTGCCCCCGAGCTTGACGCGCAGACGCTCTCGCTCTATTTCAGCAATGAAACCACCCTTAACGCTCTTGACGACGACCTCTCGCTCCTTCGCTATATTCCTGCGGAGCACTGGCTTGGTCTTCTCGGTGGCGCTTGGCGCTTTGCCAAGGATAAGCTTTACTACCTGCAAAACGGCGCGCCCAACCCTGAGGGAATCTATAACAGAGAGAGCTTCAACGAGTACGGCGACATCAAGGCGGGCCTTCGTCCCGACAATATTATGTGGACCTACTACGACCCGAACACCGTAGTTGACCTCTCCGAGAGCATCGTTGATCCCGAGTTCATCGATTACGTAAACGAGTATATCGATTACTGCGAGGATCTCGGCGCAACCGTTTATTATACCTGGTGCCCGGTCAACGAATCCGGACTCAAAGCAGGAACGAGCGCGGAGTCTATCGCAGCATTTGAAAGCTTTATGAAGGAGAAGATAGACTGTCCCTTCATCGGCTCGCTTAGTGACAGCGCCGCAGGCCCTATTATGGATAAGGCGTACTTCTACGATTCCAACTTCCACCTCAACGATACCGGCGTTAAAAAGCGCACGGTTGACCTCATCAACTTGCTTCTTCTCGAGCTTGGTGATTTCACCACGATCGTTGACGAGGAAATTCCCGATCCGCCCGAGCTTCCCGAGCTTGATATCCGCTATTTCGGCGAGGATGAGAACTCCAAGTACTTCACCTACGTGGAAACGAACAGCGGTCTTAAGGTTACCGGTCTTACCGAGCTCGGCAAAACGCAAAGAGAGCTTACTCTCCCGGTCGGTCACGACGGATATATCGTCAGCGAGATCGGCGCTAACGTGTTTGCGGGAAGCTCTGTTGAAACCTTCAACATTCCCGAGGACTCCGTGTGCCGCGTTATCGGAAACGACGCGTTCAAAAATTCTTCCGTAACTAAGGTATACATCTACCAGCTCTACGACGAAAATAACTGCAACGGTCCGGCAACGCTTATCTCTCCGCCGAACAGCTTCGGCGGTGCAAAGGTCTACGTTCCCAACACCTACCACTATGGCTCAAACTACGACTGGCAGACCAGATTTACGGAAACCGAGCTTAACGAGCTTCTTAAGCCGATAAGCTGAAAATGAAAAATTAAATCCACCCCCGTGCCTTGGCATAGGGGTGGATAAAGGAAAGAAAATGAAATTAAAAAGCATTATATCGGCGCTTCTTATAGCCGCGCTTGCTTTGTCACTCGTCGGATGCGGCTCGCCGGTGGGCAAGACCGTCGAGCATAAAAACGATGAGATCGGGCTTGCCTACACGCTTCCCGAAAGCATGAAATATTACCCATACGGCTCGGCTGCGAATGAGTATATCTACCGCAACACCGCAGGAAACAGCGTTTGCATCATAACCTACCATAAGGACACGGCACTTTCGGGCATCGCTGCTCTTGAGGGAGATCTCAGCCTTGAAAACTACGTAGAATACGCGCTCGAGGATATCGGTATTACGGGGCAGGTGCAGGTCGTATATAATTCTGCAAAGACCCGCGCAAGCTTTGAGGTAGCAACCGCAGAGAGTGAGAACGAAGAGCCTCAGTACAGCTACAACCTTATAATCAGAGGCGACGAGGGTATCTATATCGTTCAGATGCTCTGCCTTGCTGACGACTCGGCTGTGTATAGCGAGGAATACAAGCAGCTCGCAAAAAAGATATACACATACTGATAAACCCGATGGGCTTGTACTGTTTCGGTAAATAAACGTTTACAAAAAAATAGCAAAAAAGAGCTTAATTTTCAGAACTCACACCTTTTTAGTGCGAAACCTGATTAAGCTCTTTTTTTGTATTTTTTAGATATAAAGCTCGACTGTGATGTTCTTTTTGCCCTTTCTTGAGAGGGAGTCGTAGCCGCGGTAGATGAATCTGCCGTATCCGCGAACGCTTACCGTCTCGCCCTCCTTTGGGCAATATGAAGAGCTCTCGATCTGCCGTCCGTCAACGAAAACAAGCTTTCTTTTGAAGAGCGCGCTCGAATCGTCGCGCGAGAGATTGAACACCTTCGCGATAAGCGCGTCGACACGCTCGCCGTTCGCCTGAATGCGCCTAAACTCGGTCTTGAAAAGCTCGCCCTCGGGGATAGTATCGGCAATGCTTACCGTGACGTCGGTATGCTTGATGCGCGAAAGCTCCTCGGCGATATACTTCGCAATTGTATCCTTGGCGAATACGTAGCCAACATTGTCGAGTATCGCGATATCGCCGAGCATCGAGCGCTCAATGCCGAGATTGAGTATCGAGCCGAGAAAGTCGCGGTGGGTGAGCTTGTCGGCAAATTTCGCATTTTTCGGCGCGACCCTTAAGCAGGTGATAGGGAAGTCACAGCCGTAGCCGATCTCGTTCTCATCACCAAAGCGCACCATCACGCGCTCTGTGCCGGATGTGCCGCCGAAGAGGGTGTATTTGCAGGTAAGCTTCGTTTTTATCTCGCCAAATGTCGCCAGCTCAGAGAGTCCGAGAAAGTCGCTGAAGCAATAGATGCCAGCGCTCTCGGATTTTCTCGAAAGCTCTAAAAAACGCTTTCTTAAAAGCTCGCAGTCCTCGTTCATTACATCAAATCAACGGGGTACATAATCTTGAGCTGGTTGATCTTGCTCTCGTAAGCCTTGCGTCTTTTTTCAAGAAGAAGCGCGTTCTTGATTTCGTCCGCGATGCTTGCAAAGGGTGCTATGCTTGCTTCCTTTTTTGAGTTGAGCTTGATGAGGTGGTAGCCGAACTGAGTCTTGACGGGCTCGCGAGTGATCTCGCCCTCTGCCATATCGAAAACCGCGGTGTCGAACTCGGGAACCATCTGACCTCTGCCAAAATCGCCGAGGCTTCCGCCCGCTTCCTTAGAGGGGCAGGACGAATATTCGCGCGCCGCATCCTCGAAGCTTATCTCGCCCGCATCGATCTTTGCAAGGATCTCCTTTGCGAGCTCCTCGGTATCGACGAGAATGTGCGATGCGTTAACGCTCTCGCCCTCGTTGAACCTTTCCTTGTTCTCGTTGTAGTAGTCCTCAGCCTCCTTGTCGCTGACGGTAACGCCTGCGATAGCCTTCTCGCCTGCATAGTTTGTGAGAAGCTGATCCTTTACCTTAGCAAGCTGCTCTCTGAAAGCCGCCTCGCCCTCCATAAGGTTGCGCTTTGCGTCAAGCAAAAGAAGCTTGTTTCCGATAAGCTGCTGAAGAACGATCTTGCGTCCCTCGGGATTGTTGTAGCTCGCGCCGCGCTGACCGAGCCCCGCAAGAAATTCGTTAACGTCCTCCTCTGTAATCGGCAATCCGCCGACGTTTGCTAAAATTTTCTCCATTGTATATTTTTCCTTCCCGAGGCTCATCGCCTCTTTTTTTAAGTTTCTTTTTATTTAACCCTTAGTCCCTTAGGGTAATGGTTTTTGATAACTTCGCCGCTCGCCTTGCCGCCCCCGAGAGGAACTCCGTGGTAGCATACGCAGCACCAGCCGTTATTCTTGATATCCT
>JAEIGA010016715.1_pt1 | contig 11156 bp, 10 predicted proteins | sample 9270691 | NCBI WGS metagenome assembly JAEIGA01 (sample SAMN17057246, study PRJNA624740) | gut metagenome | biome: biome; isolation source: fecal sample | host: Bos grunniens | place: China: Xizang | collected 2019
ACACTATTTATTGTAGTTATCATAGCATTGAACAATGCTCGTATTGATGCGATTGAGCAAACTGCTGAGTTGCAAGCAAAAATTGACAAAGCAGATGAGATAAACAATGCAACTCGAGAGCTCGATACACAGCATTCGCAATACTTCCAATACTTCCCTGAATTCAAAAAGCACAAACTTGCAGTAACTGTGAATTTTAGAAGTGGAAGTGCAGATATGAATAGTCTTCCATCAAGTACAAAAGAAGATTTAAGAACGACAGGTAAGATCCTACAAGATTTTATTATTAAAACGACACAAAGTAACCCTCATATCCAGTATCTCCTTATTATTGAAGGACAAGCATCGAAAGATGGATATGCTTATAATTACGAGTTAAGCTATCAAAGAGCATTATCTCTTAAAAAATTTTGGGAAGATAACGGGTTGAATTTTAATGATAAAAATTGTGAAGTACTAATTTGTGGTAGTGGTGATGGACGTTTAAGTGGCACAGGACTTATGAGAGAATCAAAGGAAGTACTTAACCAGCGATTCCTTATACATATTCTTCCTAAACCCGGAAAAATTGGTGATTAATAAATGGGAAAAGATAAACGAACGCACTTTTGGGCAAGTTATGCAGATCTAATGACTAGTTTATTTTTCTTGATGGTTGTATTGTTCATCATATCAATCGTTGAGTTAAAACAAATTGATGCGACACCTCTTGAAGTGAAAGAATTAAAAGCAGAAAGAGACAGTTTATTGAACCTCAACTCTCGTATGGTACTTCGTCAAAAACAATATAGTGAAGAGTTGGATAGTATGCGATATCTTGCCAATGCAACACAAGCCCATATTGATAAGATAAATGAAATTAACGATGCTACCAAAAATCTCGACCAAAACTATTTTGTATACGACTCAATTAATAAAAAACACAAACTGAATTTTGTTGTACGTTTTAAAATTGATGATGATCAAATATATAACATTTCTAAAGTTGAGCGAGAAAAATTATTGTCTGTTGGTCAAGAGTTAGTAAGATTCATTCACAGTGCCGCTGAAAACACGCCGGAGGTTCAGTATCTTCTCGTGATTGAAGGTCAGGCATCAAAAGATGGAATAGATAAAATGGATTATAACTATGATTTAAGTTATCGCCGAGCAAGAAATCTTAAAAAGTTTTGGGATAATAACAATATCCATTTTGATAGAGATAATTGTGAAGTACTAATCAGTGGTAGTGGAGATGGAAGGCTCAGCGGCACAGGACTAATGAGGGAACTCGAAGAAAAAGCAAATCAAAGATTTTTGATTCATATTTTACCCAAACCAGGACAAATCCAATAATATATGAAACAAATACTATATATACTGCTCATACTACTGTTATCTGTAGGTTGCGCTCAAAAGCCAGCAGCTCCTAAGGGTAATAATAACTATCCTGTTTCTAGTCCATCTTCTCGACCAGGTTCATTCTCTAATAATGGTCGCCCACCACTACCACATCAACAAAAAGGAACTTCTCAGACAAATAAAACTTCAGATGTCGGTAATACTACAAATGGTAGAGTTTTGTCTCCAAGTGAGATCTTTGAAAAACTATCATCTGCGGTATTTAAGATTCATACATCTACTGGGTATCAAGGGTTCCAAGGTTCTGGCTTCTTCATATCTAGTAACGGTATTGCAGTAAGTAATTACCATGTTTTTCAAGGTACCGCTGTTGGCTATGAAGACATAATACTTTCCGATGGAAGTTCATATAAGGTAACGGAAGTTTACCATAAGAGTCAAGACAACGACTTTATAATATTCAAGGTTGGAGTTAGCAGAAAAGTAAACTACATTAAGATCGCAAATAATACACCAAAAGTAGGAGAAAAAATATATACTATCGGAAGTCCAAGAGGATTGGATAACACTTTTTCATCTGGCGAAATATCACAGATAAGGGAGAACGGAAAGATTCTACAGATTAGTGCTCCAATTGATCACGGAAGCAGTGGAGGTGTTTTGCTAAATTCAAAAGGAGAGGCAGTCGGTATAACATCTGGAGGAATAGACGATTCTGGTGCCAATCTCAACTATGCCTGGAATATACAACTTATAAAATCATACATCCCATAGACTATATGAAGTATTAATTATAAACCTCATACTTCAGTATGGGGTTTATATGTAAAATAGAATGAATATGAAAAGGTTTCTTATATGGATTCTTTTATTAGGTTGTCTGTTGTCAACAACAGAGTGCTTAGCTCAAAAGTTTCAAGTTAAAGTAATAAAAATTTCTGATGGTGACACTTTTGTTGGCCTAAACAGAGATAACTTGCAAATAAAATTTAGGATTTGGGGCATTGATGCTCCAGAAAAGAAACAGGCTTTTGGGACAAAAGCCAAGGATTATTTGTCAGCCCTTATTTTTGGGGATAATATTATTGTTGATGTCCAAAAACAAGATGGTTGGGGTAGATATATCGCTTATGTTTATACTCTAGAGAATAAGGATGTCGCTCTTGAAATGTTGAATGCAGGAATGGCATGGCACTATACAAAATATGACCAGTCCGAGAAATATCATAATGCAGAAATAAAAGCAAGGAATAATAAAGTGGGGCTTTGGGTAGATCCACGACGAATTGCACCATGGGATTTTAGATAGTAGTATTTGGTACACTTAGAATGCTATTTCATACATTATGAGAAATATCGCTTTGCTATGAGGAGAAACCCATATACTTTTGCTTAGAAAAACAGTCGAATGAAGAAACAATTGGTCATATCAACCTCTATTGATTTGGTTCGTATAGCGCCAGAGAAAATCGTCTACATTGCATCAGACGGTAACTATTCTACGCTTGTGCAAACCGACAATGAGGTGCGCATGTTGTCATACCAATTAGGGCAAATTGAAAAGATGATCTCTTCGCAACTTGGAAGCGAGGGCAATATATTCATTCGTATTGGTAAAAGTCTAATCATTAATCGCTCCTACATCTATTATATCAACATTCCTAAACAGAAGTTGACACTTTCAGATGTATTGTCATTTAATCATAGTGTTACTGCATCTAAAGAGGCATTAAAGCAGTTGAAGGAGCTATTAGAAAAGGAGGTTAAATAATTATGAAAGAGCTTAAGGAAATACGCGATGACCAAATTCGCATTATAGGCGAAGGAGGAAGTAAGAATCCTTTGCCCCGTAGTGTATGGATTATCATCCTTTCAATTTTAGGCATAGCGTTAGTCGGTGTTATTTTACTTTTTGTAACTCGTCAGAAGGAAGAGGAAATTCAAGAGCTGAAGGCTCCCGAACCTGCATTATTTGAACCGGTTCGTGAAGCAGAGCCAATACTGCACGAATGGATAGGCCATCAACCAGACTCGCTTGCACCTGGATATACCGAAATTAGAGATACTCTTATAAATGATATTCCAATTAGAATCTTTATACCGCACAATGCCGAGTTAACACTACATATTGGCAGAATGAATAAAGAAGATAAAAGTATCATATATGCCGCACAAGCTGCTGATGTAAGAGCTGACAATGGAGGAATTGTGGGAGCTTTTGTACTCAATGGAGAACCCAAGGCTTGGGGACTATCGAAGAAGGGATATTGCGCATCAATAAATGGTAAAGTAACTATCGGTGTAGCTGAAAACACATCTCTTTTCGAGGAAGCAACAATGAACAATGGTTATTTCTTCCGTCAGTATCCATTGGTAAGCAATGGGAAACTTGTTGAGAATGAGCCCAAAGGGAAATCGACAAGAAGAGCTATCTGTGATAGACAGGGAGAAATCTTTATGGTCGAAACTGGAACTACAGAGTCATTTCATGATTTTGCACAAGCATTGGTAGATTTAGGGGTTGATCAAGCTATATATCTTGTTGGCTCAACTGCATATGGTTGGGCAGTTGATGAGAATGGAAAGACTCATGAATTCGGAGAAGATAACTACTATACAGGTCGTAGGAAAATGCCAAAAAACACAAGCTACATTGTATGGAAAAGAAAATGAAGATTAACTCAACACAGAAGATACAATTAGCTGGTGCTTCATTATTGTTGCTATGTATCTTACCATTGCCATATGGTTTCTATACTATTGTGCGAATTGTCACTACAATAATTAGTGCATATCTAGCTTATGAGTATTACACACAACATAAAAAAGGACTTGCTATAACATTCTCTATTGTTGCAGTGCTTTTTCAGCCTTTTATAAAGTTTACTCTCGGTCGGGAGATTTGGTTAATCGTAGATATATTAGTTGGGGGATTTTTATTGGCATTAGTATTTAAAGATAAACTTATAAAAAAACAGCAGAAAGAGCTAATAGAACCTAAAGCAAATTCTATTCAAATACCCATCTTGGCAGATGAAGAAATAGAGGACGTCAGGAATTTTGCTCTATCCGGATGGGTGTTAGGAGAAACTCATGGATTGTCACATTGGCAAAGGGTGGAACGAAATGGAATTATACTAAGTATGGAAAACGGAAGATTTCGTGAAGACATAAATATTAAGGTTGTCCGCTTCTTTGCATATTTACATGATAAATGTCGTTTGAATGATTGGGCAGATTTAGATCATGGAGTAAGATCTGCTGATATGCTAGTAACCATTAGGGATACTATATTGAAGGACTTTACTGATGAAGAAGTTTCTTTATTGGAAAAGGCTTGTAGGTATCATACTACCGAACTGCGCACTGGAATCCCAACTATTGATGTCTGCTTTGATGCTGACAGACTAGATTTGTGTAGAGTTGGCATTACTCCTAATCCAAAGTTAATGGCATCCAAAGAAGGTGCTTACTATGCAACAAATATCCATTTACTTAACTCTGTAAGTCATAATTCACATGAATACTAGATTTTTTATATTATTCTGTGTCTTATTTATGTGTTTAAGTGCCTGTAAACAAAATAGGCCAGTTTCTAATCATCAAACCTCTATCAGGGATTCTGTTCTTATATACAAGACACAAGGTCTAAAAGAGTTCATCAAGGTAGCAGACTATTGGGGTGACGATACGGAATCATATTGGGCTTTTGAACAGGCCAATAATATTCTTGACTCTATTACTGATTATAGTAAATATGAGGAATCTCTTGCACGCATTTATGCAGCTACAAGCTATGTTAGTTATGGACTTTCGTATGTCCCCTCTGTATTAGAAGCAAGTAGACAATACCATTTAGGAGAATCTAATACATTTCCTAAAGTTGGAGTTAAAGAATCTGGAGAAATAATAATTGAGGACTTTAATCTTCCTTCCAATGATACATTATACAATGTTTCTCGTCTAGAGTTTAGGGCATTGTATAGTATGTTGTATTTCTATAAAGCCATAAATCTAGAAAATTTCGAAGAACGATTACTACACAATTATGATCGAAGCATGGCCTATGAAGAATTATATTCTCAGTGTGATCCTAAATTGGCGTATCGAATTAGTTCTATCTTGAATATGCAGGCATGGTACAATTATATTATCACATGCGCCCAGCTAGCATATTGGGAGAACAATGGTCAAGCCGCAGATATAAAAGTAATGCCATGGAAGGAGTTCATTGAACTTGCATATTGGCATGACTCTTTAATCAATGATATCGAACAATATGAAAATATGGATGATGAAACATTTCATCGCATAGAAGCTAAAGCTGCATATACTCAATATATTATACTATCGCATATTGCGAAAAATCTGGGAGAATTAAAGGAAAAGTAAATCATAATACTCGAAAAGTTTCAGTGATGTCTGAAGATTATTTCATTAAAGTTATTGATTGTACATTAGGGATATGCAAATGGCTTATTTTGCAAATATCCCTATACTTCCTAATGCCGTATATATGGAATTATGAGTACGCTATCGGTACAATTGTATTGATATGTTTATATACATCATTATATGCAACATACTGGAACTTGATTGATGAATCTAAGCGTGCTCGATGGATTTTTGCGCCATATCTGTTATACTTACCAATAGCAATTATCTTGTCTTTGAGTATTAATAATTGGGTTACTTCATTATGGTTGGGTGTATTCTTGCCTATTTATGGACTCATATGTTTCTTGTGTGTTAAACAATTAAGAAAATATTCAAAAAGACTACGGAAAAGAATCAGATATGGAAAAGTAATTACCTATACAATCGTAATAGTTTTCTTTTTAGCATTAAAGACCTTAAGTGTTCTTTGGGTTTGTCAGGAACATAAATCCTTGGATAGTGAGAAAATTGATATTATTGAGAGAAAGAACTATTTGGTTGACAAGCTGGTCACATCACCCCGAAATGTGCTCAATGAAATGCCTTCTGCAATTGGTGTTCAATTTCAAGGAGAGTGGGCTTTATACTCTTGCTCCATGCTATCTGCTGCATTGGTAAACCTTTCTAATCTTTATCCCGAAACAAAGGAAGAAAATATTTCATATATTGATAGCCTCATAAACATTGTCTTGTCTCCCGAAATTCGCTATTATGACACAATGAGATGGGGGGAAGACCCATTGGAAAGTTTAGACGAGGATAATAGCCATATTTCGTATTTAAGTCACTTGGCATGGATGATATGCGGTTATAGAGAGATTAGTGGAAATCATAAATATGATGAATTGCTCACTGACCTTTGCGAAACGATGAATCGTAGAATTCTAAGTAGCAAGAGTATGAATTTACCAACATATCCAGGAGAATCAATATATGTACCGGATATGCTTGTCGCTATTGTCGCATTGAATCAGTACGCAGATACACATAAAGGTAAATATCGTTCAACAGTAAAGAAATGGGTTGCAAAAGCACAGAAAGATTGGTTAGATAAAGAAACTGGATTATTGGCGTCATTCATAGACGAGAATGGTTTTCTATATGATGATGCACCAATTAAAGGTTCTTATTCTGCACTAAATTGTTATTATCTTACATTAATTGATGAAGCCTTTGCGAAAACACAATACCATCAATTAAAAGCCTTATTTTGGAAAGATGGTATAATTTCAGGATTAAAGGAGTATTGGGACAGAACTTGTTATGTTGGACTTGATATTGATGCCGGCCCAATTGTTTTTGAATTGGGACCATCTGGAACGGCATTCTTTGCGGGAAGTTCTACCTATTTCGGTGATTATAATGTGAGAAAAGAGATATTGGTCACAGCAGAAATGGCAGGCCACACTATAAAGATAGGTAATAAAAGACACTACCTATTAGCAAACGTAGCGTTAGTAGGCGAATCAATAATGTTGGCAATGCGTACACATATTAAACATTAGAATTTCAAGATTTAGGTTGGATGAAATTAACAACGTTTGTGTGTTTCATACACCAACAAAATGATTTCGTACAGTGGAGAAAAAAACTCTCGGCTGTACGATTTCTTTTTATGAAATTTGCATATAGAAACAATCATTAAAGCTTATGAAACAGATAGTCAAAGTCCTATTCTTATTGATTGTAGTTGCTGTTTTTACAGGTTGTGGAGATTGCAGAAATTCCACAGCAAACAGTAATGCCAATCATTGTACAAAACAGAATTCTATTTACTATTGGAAAACAGTATTTGAGTTAGATTCAGTAGAACTGTCATTCTTGCAAAAGCATGACATTGATCGTATCTATTTACGTATGTTCGATGTTGCAACTGAACCTGATTTTCTGAATGGAACAACACAAATAGTTCCTATTGCGACAACCAAGTTCATATCTCCTATTCCTGACAATGTAGAAATAGTTCCTGTTACATATATAACTATAGATGCACTTAGAGCAATGGCTGGTAGAGAAGCTGAGTTTGCCTCACTCATTGTTGAAAGACTTTTGGTTATGTCTTCATATAACGAATGTGGGGATATAAAAGAAGTTCAACTTGACTGCGACTGGACAAGTACAACTAGGGATAGTTATAGTAAAATGTGTAAAGTGGTAAAAGATTCACTATCAACAAAAGGAATAGATTTAAGCATAACCGTAAGATTGCACCAATTGCAAGAGACACCACCTCCTGCAGACAAAGGCGTATTGATGATTTATAATACTGGTGCATTAAAGAACCCTGAAACATATAATTCTATCCTTCACATAGACGATGTGGAACCATATATAAAACGAAAACAATATGCAATTCCATTAGATTACGCATTTCCGGTATTTGGATGGGGGGTGAAGTTTGAGAATAATAAATTTGTATCTATAGTATCCTATGAGTGTAAGGAAATCTCAGAAAAAGAAAATATTAGATATGAAAGGCCTACGTTAGAAGATATTCTTGAGGTAAAAGCATTAGTAGAAGAAAATTTAGGCAAACCTGCAACTGGCAACATCCTTTATCATCTTGATTATTCACAACTAAAACATTATGCAGACAATGAAATCTCTCAGATATTTATGTATTAGTCTTATACTACTGACTATCACAAATGAGGCTGTAGCTTGTTGGGGACCATGGTATACCCCCAAAGGATATTATATGTATAGAGTTTATAATAATCTTCCAGATCCGACAATTGACATAGAAAAACAAAATCCTAATGAAGGAAAGAACTGTGAAGAATGGCAGAAACTTACTTCTGAAACGATTCCATTAGAGGATATATATCAAGTCGTATACAAAATGGATTTAGAAAGTTTTGAAGCTTTATATGACAATAGAGGAGATAGTCATGAAAACAAATTTATTGAATGGATTACCCAAAAGGATACCGCAATCCTTGATTTTCTACTTCTAGCAAAGACTAATGAATACATACGTCTAAAACGTAATTCTCGTTGGTATTATCCGTCAATGAAAATCGGAGCTAGAATGACATTGGAAGAAATAGCAGATAGTGCTATATCAATAAAAGATTCTAGACTGAGAGACAGATATTTATTACAAGGAGTAAGGGCTTTGTTCTCCTTGTCTAAATATGAAAGGTGTATTGAGTTGTGGGAAAACGAAATATCTCATTGGTCTGACGAAAACCTTATGAGACAACTTATCCAACCATATATAGCAGGAGCAGAATTTCATATAAAGCGTTCTGAAAAAGCCATTGAATACTTTGCTCAGTTAGGAGATATTCAATCTATGTTGTTTTGTCTTGGACGTTCAGGTGAAAAACTTTCCATTATAGATGCTTTAGAGTTTGTATGTGAATATGCACCCAATAGTAGATTTATAGAGGAAACATTGCAGAAGTATATCAGAGAAATCGAGCCTCTAGGTGAATTCTATTGGGAAGATGAACTGGAAAAAACGCCAGAATTGGACAAATTGTATAATCTATGTTTAAAAATGGCTCGCTGTGGTAAAAGCAATAATCCTGCAATGTGGTATTATACTGCTGCATTTCTTGAGGATTTATATGGCAATACTGCCAGTGCGTCACGATTATTAAGTTTGGCTGAAAAAAGTAGGTCTTCGGATTATATAAAAGAATCAATTAAAATCTTTAGAATATATTTAGACGCTAAGCTGTTACCATACGATTCTTATTATGAAAACCGTTTATTTGGTCAGCTAAAGTGGCTAGATTCAAAAATTCAATCTAATATAGATGATAAAGTCCGCAATGAGACTGCTCGTGGTTATATGCTATTCAATTGTGAAAGTTACTACTATTGGAATGATATGATGCGTAGAATCCTATTAGCTGAAGTTTGTCCTCGCATGATAAAATCAGGTAAAACTACCCGTGCATTACAACTTGCTAATATGGCAGATAACAGATTACTTAATATAGTAAACAGGCATGAAATATGTGATTGGATGGATGATAAAGTTGTACATTCGTACACAATGTCAAGTTATCGATATTCAACAAATTTTAATCCACACGATTATAGCAATAGTTTTTTTGAAATGATAGATAGCCTTGGAGTAAATGAAGCTATAAGATATGTTGAACGAGTAGATAAACCACAGAATGAATTTGATAGATTTCTGAATAATTGTGGTTATATCGGAAGTGATTATTTGAATGATATTGTAGGTACACAGTGTCTTCGTTATATGCGGTATCAAGAAGCTTTAGAATATCTAGGAAAAGTTAGTGAATCATATAAAACCCATCATAACGTATATATGGCATATGATCCATTTAGTGCTGAACCGAAAGCAATTAAAATGAAGACGGATTTCAGGTATGACTTTGCAAGGGAAATGCACTCATTGGAACGAGGAATCAATCTCACAACAGAGCCAAATCGGAAAGCATTGCTGATGGTTAAATATGCTATCGGTATAAGGAATTCCTTTGATTGGTGTTGGGGGTTGACACAATATTATCGAGGAACAAGTTATTGGGGACAAGTGTGTGAAAAGCGTGATTGGGAAAACGATGAAAATACCAAAGCTGCTATAGGGAAAGTAGAAGAGTTGATAAATCTTGCATGTGATATTGTAACAGATGATGAAACTGGGGCAAATATTCAGTATATGCTTTGTAATTTTAAGACTGTAGCTCGTAATTATCCAAATACAGAGAAAGGACAGTTAGTTAGAGGTAAATGTGATAATCTCTATGACTACCATGCCGATCAATCATATAGAAGTCGATAAGACTTCTATATGATTGTTAGGTCTATCCTATTTGCACCTGCTTAGTCTGCCACTTTTGATGTGCTACAATAACATCTTGTCGCTCTTTCTCAAGCAGAACTTCCGTTTCTGGAGTGTAGCCAAGGAACTCGATGCAGCCTCCATTGTAGCCTGTGAGTTTGCAGCGGATGCCGGCTTTCTCCAATTTATCCATTCGCTTTTGTGCGGTTTTGGCACTGGAGTATGATAGTGGCCAGAAGTATTTGTCGCCACTATGTCCGTAGGAATCTTCACCGAGTACCATTTTACCTTGCAATCGCTGGCTGTTATGGAAGCTAAAGTATGCACCGCCTAATGCCTGACGTATTGCCTTGTGTGCAGCACCCTCGGGGTGCTTGAACACATCGGGCTTCTTGCCTTTGCAATCTAATTTCGGCAGTTCTACCTTGTATGGTTTTTTGTAGGTTCCAACTCCCAATGTAAGGTAGAAGTTCGTGCAGAAGTAGTCGGTCATCGGATCGCTGTCATCGAAGTTGTACGACATCACAAAGTCGCAGACATTCTTCATCACCTCCTTGGCTCTATCGGTGAGCGTCTGGTCTCCATCAATGTTATAATGGTTCACATC
>JAEIGA010016716.1_pt1 | contig 11156 bp, 22 predicted proteins | sample 9270691 | NCBI WGS metagenome assembly JAEIGA01 (sample SAMN17057246, study PRJNA624740) | gut metagenome | biome: biome; isolation source: fecal sample | host: Bos grunniens | place: China: Xizang | collected 2019
GGAACTTAATAATATTTATCACGGAGATTGTATGAGTTATCTGCCCAGCATGGTGGATAATAGCGTTAATCTTACATTAACTGATATTCCTTATGGAGAAGTCAATAGAGCAGACAACGGCTTGCGTACACTCTCTAAGGGTGGGGCAGATGAGCTGACATTTGACCTTGATAAATTTCTCGAAGAATTATATAGAGTGACAAATGGCACAATCATAATCTTCTGTGGAAAACAGCAGATGAGCAATATACATAGATTCTTTCAAGAGAAACAAGACAAACATCAAGGAACTGTAAGGCAACTAATATGGGAGAAATCAAATCCGTCACCTATGAATGGTCAGCACATATATTTGTCAGGCATCGAAAATGCTGTTTGGTTTAAGAAGCGTGGTTCTGTATTTAATGCTCATTGCAAAAATACAGTGTTTAAATATCCCTGTGGAAGAAGTAAAATTCACCCAACGGAGAAGAACCATGACCTACTTAAAGAATTAATTACAGATAATAGCAATGAAGGTGATATTGTATTTGATCCTTGTTGCGGTAGTGGCTCTCATTTATTAGTGGCTAAACAATGTGGTCGCAAATATCTTGGAATAGAACTCGATGACACTTGGTTTGAAACGGCAAAAAACAGAATCGAGACAGCCTAAATTTGGCTATTCTACGTAGGGGTAAATAGAAGAAACATTTCAAGCGAGGTGACTTATGACCGACAAAACCAAGAAAGCCTTTAATAATGCTATTGCAAGCGCAAGAATGGAAGGCTTTGATTTTACAGATGAGCAGATTGAAAGTCTTGCAAACATCATCGAGCAAGTAGATGATGGCAAAATGACTTGGCAAGAAGCCATAGATTCTCTTGTTGAAAAGTATAGAAAGGGAGAGAAATGAGAGGATATTTTTTAACGATAGCACTTTGCTTTGTTGTAGGTTGTATTCTGGCGTATATTTTCAAAACAGACCCTACAGTTGAAACAACATTTCTCATAGCCTGTTGTGCATTGTATAGATGTTATGATAAGGAGGAGTAATTAATGATTGTAAGAGCCGAGAAACCCATAACCAAAGAACAGTATGATAGGGCGCAGCTCAACAACGGTTTTATCCCAACCGAGGATATGGATAAGATATTCACAACGGCTGAGATTTGTGGCTATGGAGTTTACAATCCGATTGCCCGTATTCAATACGGCAAGGATTCCGATGAAGTTATGTACGTTGTTAGATACCTGACTTCAAACAATTGTGATTAAATAAGGAGGAATAACTTAATGAATAAGGCAAAGAACTATTATATTAATTCACGGAACATGATGGTTCACAGAACAAGCCAGTACAATGCTGTTCGCAAAGAATTAATAGAGAAGCCAGCAATTCCGTTTCACGCCAAGTTAAAAGTTACTGGTCTTGGCCGGCTGAATAGTGGTATACTTTTTTATCTTGAAGATGAAAATGGTACTACCTATGTAATGAACGATGCAATGATGTGTGAATATATCGATAACACTGATATTGGTATATTTGTCGAAGGAGATTGGGATTTTTATCAGCAAGGTGCTTCATATAGCATTGGACTTGCAAGTAAAAAGGAGGAATATTAAATGAAAATACCTAATATAACAATGGAAGATGCTATGTACGCTACGAACCAATGGGCAAGGGTAGCCCATAGCACTTTCGATGCCAATGAAGAAATTGCTCTAATTAAAATGAACCCATGTCTAAGTTTCCTACAAAAGAGAAAGCTTATACGAATTATCAAGAAATCTATAAAATAACTCAAATATTTTTAAAAAAGTACTTGACAAAAGAAAAATAATATGGTATAATATAATTATAGAATACAGGACAGTATTCTATACTTCAATCAAACAAAAAACACAGCATTTCCCTCGTGTTGTGTAACGGAAAGGAACAAGGTGATAATAATGAAGAATAACAACAATTCTAAAAAGGTACGAAGTCTCCTCGTGAGAGGAGGAGAGGCATTAGCTATTACATCTGTTTTATTAGCAATCGTGGGCTGCTCACCAAATAAAACGGACACAGACAATTCAAGCAGTAAGATGGAGATGGTTACAGAATGTACGACACCGACAACAACAATAGTCACCAGTACCACTACACAAAGTACGACTACGAATACAACTACTACCGTTATAATGACGGAATCGAAGATGATGAATACACAGATAACGACGACTGTGCAGGAGAATATAGTTCAGACTGAACCTGTTGAATACGAATACGAATATGAGTACGAAAGTAATAATATAATAATAGAGGAAACCGAATCAAGTCCAGTTGTAGAATCATATTTGCCTATTACAGAATATGAAAGAACCTTACTCATCAACTTGGTAGCAAATGAGGCTGGCTCGAATTGGATTGGCATTTATGACAAAGCCTGTGTGGTTGCTTGTGTTATGAATAGACTGAATAGTCCAGATTTTCCTAACACGATAGAAGGGGTTCTTACGCAGCCATATCAGTTTAGTGGCTATTACGCAAGTTCATATTACTACTCTACCGTAACAGATGCTTGCATTGAAGCTGTTGATTATTATTTTAATCATCCAAGTGAGTTTGGCTCATGGTTGTATTTTGAAGGAAACGGTACAAATAATTACTTCCATTAATTAAACAGAAAGGAAACTAAATGAATGTCAATTCCAGCTAACACATATATGGAGCGTTGTTACGCAGAATTAAATAAAGATACAGTTGCAATGAATCACAAAAATTCATTGCAACCAGTCTATACAAGAAAACTAACAAAGGAAGAAATTGAAAAATTATCTTCTAACCCAGACTACATCAAAGAAATAAATAGAGAACATGATAATCAGGAGTGGCAACGTGTTGTAAGAAAGCACGTTGTCATAAATGATGTAGAAAAATTTTTTAATGCAGTAAAACAGTTTAAGAATCAAGCTGTTTTATACGATGGGATATTAAGTCTCAATGCGAAATCATTAAAAAATATACAGAGCTTCAGTTCCAAAGGTTCGGTGATTATAGAGTTTTTGGAATCCGAAAACGATTTAGCTGAAAATATATTAGATAATTTTTATGTGAGGTAAACAAATGAAAGTAGAAAATGTAAAAGTCTACGGACTTGAAAATGCTGTGCGATGTAGTAAATTTCCTATGCAGACGGACACAAGCCTTTGCACCACAGAAGTGACTAAGACTACTGACAAGCTTGCAATGTGTGGCTTAGGTGAAGCCCACGATAATTTCCTTAATGGCATAATTGTGCAGTTTGATTTAACCTTTAGCAACAAAGCTTGGGTTGAACTGCAAAGGTATCACTTCATCGACTTCATTTCAAGTCAATCCACAATGCACCGCATTACAAAGTTTAATCTTGACGAAGTCTATAATGAATATGTAGATCGGCGAGTGATTGATATTATGAAGAAACTCGTGACTGAGTATAATAGTAAAGATTTGGCTGACCGTACAACAGAAGATTATTTACGAATATTATATAGTAATCCCGCAGGTTTTGAATTAACCGCAGGAATGACTACTAATTATAGGCAGCTTAAAACGATATACAGACAACGCAAGTCGCATCGACTCCCTGAGTGGAGAGAATTTTGCAACTGGATAAAGAAGTTGCCATATTCGGATTGGATTACAGGTGAGAGCAATGAGTAAACCATTGTTAATTACACTAACAGGACGTAGTGGGTGCGGTAAATCAACTATTGCGGAACGCCTACATAGAAAATATGGTTATCTACAAGCAATGTCATATACTACAAGACCTATACGTACAGAATGTGAGGGTGATGAACTCACACATACTTTTATTACAAAAGATGATGTTGACAGCTATAAAGATGATATAGTTGCTTATAACGAATATAATAATAATATTTATTTCGCTACTCGTGCAATGCTTAATCTTGCACAGATTTATGTAGTAGATAGGGAAGGATTGATTCAGCTTTATAAAAATTACCACGATAAAGACATTCTTTCAATTTATATTGATTGCGATAGCTCAATTGCAAGTCGCAGAATGGCAGAACGTGGGGACACCGATGAGCAAATAATGAAGCGATTACAGTATGATGAAAAAGCTTTCGCCAATTGTAAAGAACTCTGCGATTTTGTTATTCTAAACGAAGCACAGAACGGTGTGAACGATATTGTCGATTGGATTGATGGTCTGTACAGATACTATCGAGTAAGAAATAAAAATAATGATTGAAAAGGAGTAATAATCATGATTAAAATTCTTATAGGAATCATAATTGCGTCCAATTTATTATTAGCTTTTTCTTTATGCAAAGTTGCAGGAGAGACAGATGAGGTAAATAAATGCAAGTAATAGTATATACGAGCGAAATTATTAATGGTAGGACTATTGAATTATTGGAATCCTTAGACGGTAAGGATATTCCATATGAAGTTCAACAGGTTGACACAACATGGGTAGTAGTCAATAAAGCAAAGTCCCTACCAATGGTAGAGATAAATGGAGAGCTAATGACAGCAAAGAAAGCCATGAAGAAATTAAAAAGAGGGTGACAGAGATGGTAATATTATACACAACACATTGTCCAAAATGCGTAATCTTAGAAAAAAAATTATTTGAAGCAAATCTTGATTATAAAATTTGTGAAGATAAAAACCTTATGATAAATAAAGGTTTTGACTTTTTGCCTGTATTAGAAGTAGACGGACAGACTATGGGTTTTAAAGAAGCGGTTAAATGGGTAAATGATAGAACGGAGTGATTAAAATGTACGCAGAAAAATACGAAAAATATCGTGATAAAATAAATTTTATCAATGACTATAGAAAAGCAAGCAATGCAGCAACAGGTTCTAAATATGATAGTAATGCGAACGTAGAACATAAAAACATTTGCACCTGTGCAGGAGAACTCGTGAAGGGTGATAAGATAGGCGTTAATCGCTTACTTATGATAGACAAGATAACAGAGATGTGGGGCAAAGAACTCGCAGATGAATACATTAGACAGCTTGAAATGCACGAGTTATACAAACACGATGAAACTAACATATCACCGTACTGCGTTGCTATAACAATGTATCCGTTCCTTCTTAATGGCTTAAAAGAACTTGGTGGTGTGTCGAAATCACCAAAGCATATTGAGTCATTTTGTGGTGAATTTATTAATCTTGTTTATGCAATAGCAGCTCAGTTCGCAGGTGCGGTGGCAACCCCCGAAGTCCTTCTTTATATGGATTATTTTATAAGAAAAGATTTTGGAGATGATTATTTAAACCATTTAGATGAATATATTACTCCACCTTTTGCTAAAAAGCCTAAAACACTTAAAGAGTTAATAGAAGGATATTTTCAGCAGATAGTTCACAGTATCAATCAACCAGCAGCAGCAAGAGATTATCAATCGTGTTTTTGGAATGTGTCTTATTTTGACAGACCTTATTTTGACGGTATGTTTGGAGAGTTTCTTTTCCCAGACGAGACAGAGCCTATATGGGAGACTTTTAATTGGCTACAGAAAGACTTCATGATTTGGCTTAATAACGAAAGACTTCACTACGATCTTTCTTTCCCCGTCGAGACAGTTAATCTTCTCAACGACGGAGAAGATTTTGTGGATAAGGATTGGGGCAATTTTCAAGCAGAAATGTATGCAAAGGGAGCTTCGTTCTTTACATACACGAGTGATACGGTTGACAGCCTCAGTTCTTGTTGTAGACTTCGCAATGAAGTTAATGAAAATACATTTAGTTTTACTCTTGGTGCTGGCGGTGTAGCCACTGGTTCAAAGGGAGTAATGACCATTAACATAAACAGACTCGTACAAAATGCTGTACGTAATGGTAAGGATATCTCCGAAGCTGTCAGAGAACAGGTTAAAAAGGTTCACAAGTATCTTGCATCTTACAATGAAATAGTTTGGGATAGCTTTAAGGCTAATATGCTTACAGTATATAAAGCTGGATTTATTGACCTTGATAAACAGTATCTCACAATTGGTATAAATGGATTCGTGGAAGGCGCAGAATTTCTTGGCATTGAAATCTCACCCAATGATGCTTATTTTGAATACGGCGAAAAGATATTAAAGCCCATTTATGAAGAAAATAAAAAAGCAAGAGCAGAACACCTAATGTTTAACACAGAGTTCGTTCCTGCTGAGAATCTTGGAGTAAAGAACGCCAAATGGGATAGAGAAGATGGATATGTAGTTCCAAGAGATTGCTATAATTCTTATTTCTACATTGTAGAAGATGAAACAATGGATGTCCTTTCCAAGTTTGAACTTCATGGTAAAAAACTCACAAAGTATCTCGATGGAGGTAGCGCACAGCATAATAATCTTGCAGAGCATCTTACAAAGGAACAGTATAAGGCTCTAAATAAAAAAGCCATTAAGGAAGGCTGTTCGTATTGGACGTACAATGTAAAGAATACAGTTTGCAATAAATGTGACTACCGTTCTAAGCATACACTTGATATTTGTCCTCGGTGCGGAAGTCGTGACCTTGATTATATAACAAGAATTATAGGCTACACAAAAAGAATATCTTCTTTTGCAGAGCCGAGACAAAACGAAGAAGGTAGAAGATTTTATGGCAAATATACAAAGGCTTAAATATCTCGGTCATTCAATTGTGTTTCAGGAAGTTCCCAATGAGATAAGTCTTGCCATAAATATTAGTGGTTGCCCTTACAAATGTAAGGGCTGCCACAGCTCTTATTTGTGGGAATATGAGGGTAGATACATAAGTGATGATATTGAAGCTTTAATAAATAAACACGATGGTATCACCTGCGTTTGTTTTATGGGTGGCGACCAGAACCCACAAGAACTCAATAGACTAATCGATTATGTTCACTTAAGAGGGTTAAAAGTTTGTTTATATACTGGGTCAGACAACATCCCAAAAGATATATTTCATTTAGACTATCTTAAAACAGGTCACTACTCAGAAAAACTTGGGGGACTTGACAAATCAACAACCAATCAACGATTTTATATAGTTCATAACGACGAAGAATATTTTGATATGACTATTATGTTTAGAAAGGAAATGCAAAATGTCATTAAAGATAATCAAGAATCCTGATGAAGAAACCTTTAAATCTGTAATCGCAGAGGTAAGAGCAAATGATGGTTACTGTCCATGTCGTCTTGAAAGGACACCTTCGACCAAATGTCCTTGCAAAGAATTTCGTGAGCAGACCACAGATGGCGAATGTCATTGTGGTGCGTATTGTAAGATAAATGCCGATGAATGATACCATTACAACGCCATTCCAGTTTGATGAAACATTGTTTTTGTGGCTAACTTACACAACTGAAACAAATCAAGTTTGGTATATTACATCAGATATCACCAGACGAACATATCAACTTTGGAAGGGCAAGAAGAAAACAAAGTGGTCAAGTGACAACCCACTTGATTTAAACAAATATATTAAATAAAAGGAGAATGAAAATGGAAACAACAGCAGAACAGATTAAGAAGCTTGAACAGGAACTTGCAGCTCTTAAAGAAAAGGAGCGAGTAGAACGTGAAGAAACTCGTAAGAAAAAGAGAAAAGAACAGAAGGCAGACCTTGAAAGGCTTAACAAATTAATAGCCGAGTTTAATGCTAAATACGATGACACAATTTGTTTACGCAGATTAGACGATGTTTTTAAGGAATTATTTTCGTGGATGTGAGGTGTAACTCTTGAAAATTGGCATCGATATAGACAACACTATTTGCAACACCAGCGAATGTGTTTTAAATTATGTTAACCAAAAGATAGGGACTAATCTTTGTATTAAAGATATCAAAGAATATTACATGGAAAGGTTTATTCCTGAAGAACACAAACATCTAATCTTACAAGCGTTTCACGATAAAGAAATGTGGAAGAATGTTTCTTTATTCCCAACGGCTAAATATTATATTGATAAATTAACAAACGAAGGATATGACATTTACTTTGTTACCGCAACAACATTTGCCAATATAGATAAAAAATCATCATTTCTTAAGCGAAATTTCCCAAGAATAAATATTAATGACAAACTTATTAATATAAAATATAAACAACTTTTAAACTTAGATATCATGATTGATGACTTTCTTGAAAATCTAATTGGTGAAAGAACATATTACAGTATATGTCTCGACTATGCATGGAATCAAACTAATGAACTAATTCCATGTTTTAGTAGAGCAACAGGATGGAATGACATATATAACAAAGTGAAAATGGTTGAAAATTTATTAAAGGAGAACGAGAACGATGTGGTTACATCCTGATTTACTACCAACATCTGCTGACCCCGAAGGTTCAAAAAGATACGAACATATACGTATCATTCATTTTATTGTACCATGTCGAGAATCTAAGGTTATAATGCAATGGTGCAATAATATGTTCATTATATACGATAGTTCACCAGATTATAAACAAACATCTGTAGATTCCTTTATAGGAACAGTTTTACACGAAATAGATGGTTCGTATTCTTGGTGGCGGTCAATAGTACAGAGAGGAAATAATAATAATGAAGATACAGATTAAATACTTTGATAAAGAGATAGACAAGATTCAGCGAGTTGACAAAGGCGATTGGATAGACCTTAGAGCTGCTGAAACTGTTGAACTAAAGGCTGGCGAGTACAAACTTATTCCGCTTGGCATAGGAATGATACTGCCAGATGGTTACGAAGCCAACATTGTTCCGAGGTCAAGCACCTTTAAGAATTATGGTATTATTCAAACCAACCATTATGGCGTTATCGACAACTCGTATTCAGGAGACAACGACCAGTGGCGTTTTCCTGCATATGCAACAAGAGATACAATCATTAACAAGAATGACCGTATATGTCAGTTTCGCATAAACAAGAAGCAACCAACTTTTGATTTTGAGGAAGTGGAGCATTTAAACGAGACTGACCGAGGCGGATTTGGTTCTACTGGCACAAAGTAAAAAAAAATAAGGGTATGTACTAAGCCAATTAAGACCTAATACATACCCTTATAATTTTATATTCCAAAAAAATCTTTAATCTTTTGCCATAATGTTTTCTTTTTATCTGTAGACATTAACCGTGTTGCTTTTGTTGTTTTCTTTCTCCAGTATTTCTTCTTGGTTTCTGTATATTTCTGCCCCATTCGTTTTCACCTCATCCCCATTCGGCAATACAACTGTGTTATGTCCGTTACAGTCCTGTTCAATTTGTATATCTGTTTCTTCCACATATTCAAAACCATTAATAAATCTTTGTGTTCTGATTACCATACAGGCAGTAACAAATACACACAGTATCATGACAGTGACCATGATAACAAATCCGATTGTCAATCCCACTAATACCTTGTCAAATCTTTGCTGTGCTAATAAATAATGTTCTTTCCACTTTTGGTTCTCACACGCTTTGCAATCGGTAAGCATCTGTTATCACCTCACTTCAATATTAGCTTCATAATCGCAGCTATAATAGCTGTACCTACAGCTCCTAACTCAGCAGCATTTATTTTAATAAGCATACCAAGCTGAGTGTTTATTTTAGTTTGAGAAATAGTAAGTTCACTTATCTCTTTTGCTGTATCTGAATGTCTGTCATTACAATCATCTTTAAGTACATATCGATTGTCGAGCTGTGCAAAATCTTCCTGAGTAAGCATATATTACACCCCCTCCTAATTATGTCTGCAACCATAAATCACAAAGAGCTTGAAACATTGCATTGGTGGTATTATTACCTATGATGCCATCGGCTAAGCCACAATTAAAGCCCTTGTTATTTAATTTGTTTTGTAATTCTTTTACATCATTTATGTTATTAATACTAAATGTACGCTTAATTTTTTCCAATTCAACCCAACCCAATCCAGATTTAAGCCTACCATATTTAACATTGTTAACTGTCTTTTCCTCGACAATAGTATATTTTGTGGTTGTAGCAATAGTACCAGTTTTTGATTTTCCGATTTCAGCATAAATAGGAGTGCCATTATTTAAGATTTTAGTATAACCCATGGGAGAAATTTGCTCTTTAATCTCAGCACTAAGTTGAGCATTAACCTTATCACAAATATCTTGTGTATGATTTCTAATCCATGTTGCAGGACAAGCTGTTGCAGCAAACATATAATGATATGTAAGCGACCCATTTTTATCACCAGTAAATTCAAGTTTTTTAATGCCATTACGCTTGCAAATATCAACACAAAGTTTTATAAGAGATGCGTACACTTTATCGGATATAGCCCACGGTTCACCAATTTGACAATTTGAAACTTCAATTGTAATAGCTCTATTATCATTCCATGCACTGGAACTACACCAAGACCTATCCGACTCAGGACAAAACAAACCAATTCTTCCATCCGAACCTATACAATAATTACTGGACATTTCCCTTGCAGGATTTGCAACAAGATTACCAAACTGCTCTACTGACATAATACCTGCCATATGGTGAATTGTAATCTTAGAAATAGGTTGGTTTCTCGGTGAATTTCTATTGGGTGATATTTGTGTATAAGATACCAAAGATGAGTTTGTAAAAGCCATACTCACACCTCCGTTTCATCATTTCCCTTGCCATTCGAGAGTTCTTCTTCTGCTTCTGTACTAAGTAAAATATCTTTATCGTCCATTACTCAATCCTCCTTGTCTATATTTGTCTTTTTATTATTTTGATAACTAAAGAAAAACGTGAACGCCATAGTACAAACTGTAAGATAATCTTTGACATTTACCCTACCTTGTAAAAAGGCGATAGACAAACAAATCGCAAAAAGCAAACTAATTAGACTTTTTACATCAATGAGTTTTGCTATTTTTTGTAATAACACTTTCATATTATCACCCCTTGTAAAAAATAGGGTGGTGGCAAAACCACCACCCCTTATTCAATTACTTCATTTCCATCATGAGTCTTTCAAATTTCTTACGAGTTGCTTCGTCGGGAGCTTCATCCATAAGCTCCTCGAATCTATCCATAAAATCATCACGAGACTCCATACGAGTGTAACCTCTACGATTGCTACGTCCACGCTCATAAGAGTTGCCTCTACGAGCATAAGAGTTACCACGGTTTGACCTACCGCCACGACCGCCTCTTGCCATAGACATATCATCATCATAGTAATAGTTACCAGAATAACCTTCTTCCTCA
>JAEIGA010016717.1_pt1 | contig 11154 bp, 9 predicted proteins | sample 9270691 | NCBI WGS metagenome assembly JAEIGA01 (sample SAMN17057246, study PRJNA624740) | gut metagenome | biome: biome; isolation source: fecal sample | host: Bos grunniens | place: China: Xizang | collected 2019
ATGATTTCTATTTTATCCTCATCATCAGTACCTACTAAAATTTTAGATAAATGGAGAAAATTTTTTTCTTCTCTAAAAAAGAGTATCACTAAAGTGATACTCACTCTTTGGGGGTGAGCGAGCGATTGGGTAAAAGACCGGCACCCCGGAGGGCTTTTCTCGGAAGAGTTGTTCATTTTTGCCATTATATTCGTACCTTTATGCCAAAATACGAAACAACCATGAACTACCTCCTTCTACTCTCCCTCTACGGTCTAATTCCGGCCGGCGTGATTTGGCTCTGCCGAAGATTTCGTTGGCTCGGGAAACTCGGCCCGATCATGGTGCTCTACGCAATCGGCATGGCGATCGGAAACCTCCCCTTCCACCCGGCCGAGATGGGCGTATTGCAAGAGTTGTTGCCCAACATTTGTGTCCCCCTGGCCATCCCAATGATGCTCTTCGGGTGTCAGTTCTCACGCCAAGAGGCGGGTCTGCAGGTCAAACTCTGCCTGAGCGGATTCCTCTCGGTCTTCGTGGCCATCGTGGTGGGCTACCTGCTCTTTGGTGCTCAGGTGGATCAGGGCGACCAGATCGGAGGAATCATGGGCGGTATGTACACGGGAGGCATGGTGAATGCTGCCGCCCTGCAGGCTATTTTTCAGATCAAGAGCGAGAACTACATCTTGATGAGCTCCTACGACATTATCATCTCGTTCCTCTACCTGGTATTCCTCTTCAGCGTGGGGATTCGCCTCTTCCGCTGGCTCTTCGGCCAACGCGAACAAGCAATTGCGCAAGAGGAGCTGGAGGAGCTGGATCGCCAAATCGAAAAGATGAAGGAGAACCCCTACCGCAAGTTACTCACACGCGAGGGGCTACGACAGACAGGAAAAGCACTTTCACTCACCCTCGGTATTGTGGGACTCTCGGGCGGTGTGGCCCTCATGATGCCCAAATCGTGGTTCATGGTGGTCTTTATCCTGCTGCTGAGCACCCTGGGTGCCCTCTGCTCGTTCTTGCCCTCCGTACGCCGTTGGGAGGGGAGCTACGATGTCGGCATGTATCTGATCTACATCTTCAGCCTGGCCATTGCCTCAATGGCCGACTTCTCGAACCTTCAATTGGCCGGAGGAATGAACCTGATCGGATATCTCACAATGGCCGTCTTTGGGTCGCTCCTCATTCACGCCCTCCTTTGCCGTTTGATGGGGGTCGATGCCGACTCGATGATGGTCTCGTCGGTGGCCTTTATCAACTCGCCACCCTTCGTACCGATGGCCTCGGCCGCGCTACGCAACAAGCGAACCCTGGTAACGGGCCTCGCGGCGGGAATCGTCGGCTACGCCTTAGGCACCCACTTCGGCGTATTGATGGCCGAATTGCTATCGAAACTCTAAGCTCCCCCTGCAAAAAAAGACCGGCAACGCTTTTCGCGTTGCCGGTCTTTTTCATTCCCGATCAAGGGGTTAGAAGAGGTAGCCCGTATTGATATAGAAGGCACCATTGCCATCCTGCTTGCTGTACTTACCGACCGGCTTGCCATACTCGAAGCAGACGATGAAGTTCTGATTCATGATAAAGCGCAGACCGACACCCACGGCGATGTGGGGACGATCCTCCGAGGTACCCTTCTTCACATAGGAGTCATACTCCATGTAGGCCTCCTCGTAAGCGGCCGGCGAGGCGAACTCCTCGGCCGTGCGGCCAAACGACATGTCATAGCCTTTGGTCACCATCGTACCATCGCTGAAGAGGTTCAGCGCAAAGGCGATGTTCTGCTTCCAGAGGGTGAAGGTAACGAATCGCCAACGGAACTCGGCATTATAGGAGGCCATGTCGTAGCCCTGGACACGATTACGCATAATACCACGCACGGAGCGGAAACCACCCATACCGTCGCGGTCATACATCGGGCCCATGGTCGTCAGGAAGGGGAGGACATAGTAGGGGGCCTGGCGACCGAAAGTACCCTCGTAGTTCAGACGATAGGCAAAGGTGAGGCGGTCGCGATCGACAATAGGCACATAGTGGCGGAAGGTGGCCGAGTACTTGTAGTAGGGATCGGAGGTTCCGAGCCACTTGGGGGCCAGGATCAAGTGAGCCTCGGCCCAAATACCGCGCGAGGGGGCACCCTCCTTGTCGCGCGAGTCGTAGAGCATACCCAGGCGCAGTGCACTGCTGAAGCCGCCGTCGGCCTCACTATCCTTGATGATACCCCAGGTACGATACTGCTCGAAGAGCGTAGGCTCCGAGTCGGGGAACTTCTTGTTGTCGGCCTTGTTTTTGTTGATCTTGTCGCGGTCGATGGCCCCCTGGTCGTAATAGCCCAGATGGTAGCCCGCCTCCCACGAAAATTTGCTATCGCCGATCTTGCCCACGAAATCGGCCTTATACGAGATGGCCAAGCGATTCATGCGATACTTCGGCGTATAGAGAAACATCTCGTCGCTCTTTTTGCCCAACTTCACCAGGTCGAAGTCGTAGAACGACTCATAACCATTGAAGCCGTAGAAGTCCATCGCCTTGTCGTTGGTGATATTCAAAGCCGTCGAGAAGCGAACCCCGGGAATCCAAAATCGGTTGTCGTACGAAACGACATACTGCTGCGATCCCTTGGTAAAGAACGAAGCCTCCAAGTACCACTGCTGGCGCGTATTCGGGTAGGTCGAGCCATCACCGAAGTCGTAGATATTGAGCACGGCACCGAGCTGAATACCCTTATCGGCATCGAAAGCCAAGGCAGGCAGTGGGCCGAAGTTATAACCGGTCTTGACAATCTCCTTTTTATTCTTTCCCGCGAGTGAATCACTCTTCTCGACCTTTCGTGCCTGAGCCGACACCGCGAGGAGCATTGCGATGCATAAAACAAAAAACTTTCTCATACTCAACACCAATGATTTATTTTTCAAATATAATTTCACGAATCTTCTTATATTTCTTGCGCAACTTCTTGTTCATCAAAAGGCGGATATCGGAAATGACCAATCGGATCAGTCGCCAGGTCTCATGGGCCACGATCGGGGCCGGCAACATGGCCAACGTCACGGGAAGTGCCCACTGCCACGGCAGGAGCACATAGGCCACAATCGAGTAAAGGATCATCAACACGGGCCACAAAATCAGGTTAAGCAGATAACGCACCGAATTGCGGAAGGCGTGATCCTTCATCTTACGGAAGATCAAGCGGCACAGCGCCTCGATCGGCAACGTAAAGAGCGAAACCGAAAGACAATAAGGCAGGGCCACGATCAGGATGATGAGCTTCAGCAGACGCGACCAGAAGGGGTATTTGATCGAGACCGAGGCCAAGCTGATGTGGTCGGCATGGCGCAACTTGGCCGCCTCGCGACCCAACTCAAGCAACTTGGCGGCACGCTCGGGCTCGCTCTCCTTCATCTGCGAAAGCTGCCATACGGTGAGGTTGTTGGCCTCGAAATGGATGTCGAGCGGGTGGCGACGGGCACTCTTCGGGAGCTTCTCCATCGAGCGAACGCGCTGCTTGACCACCGCGGCGCAAATCTCGTAGGTGGCTGCATAGTGCTCATCGTCGGGGATGTAGAAGATCGAGAGCTTCATGCGCTCGGCAAGCATATCGCGGAGCAGGTTGATCTGAATCTGCGGCTCATAGAGCGAGTGCTCGGCAAGGAAGTTCCCGACATGGATCGGCTCGCCGATCTGCACACGCACCGTGGAGCGGAAACGGAAGAAGCTACCATAACGGATTCCCACAGGGACGATGTAGAGGGGCATATCGGGCATCAACTCCTGGGCCTGAAAGGCGATGCGGAAAATACCCTTCGAGAGGGGCAGCGAGGAGTATTTGGCCTGATGCGTACCCTCGGGAAAGATGCAGAAGGGGACGCGATCACGCAACACATCGACCGCCTTCGAGATCGTCTCGTTGTTCTTCTTCACCTCGTCGATTCCATCGCGCATACGCATGATGGGCATGATCTTCAGGAAGTGGAAAATCTTCGCCAGGGTGGGATTTTTGAAGATATCGGCACGCGCCACAAAGACCTTGGCCTTGCGATCCATGGCCAGGATCACCATCGCATCCATCAGGGCGTTGGTGTGGTTGGGGGCGTAGATTACAGCTCCGTCCTGCGGCACTCGCTCCAAGCCGACGTAACGCACATTGCGGTACGAGAGCTTCAGGCAGAGGTCCACATAGTATCGCAGGAAACTATAAAGCCCGTTGTAATCCTGGATCTTCTTCTCTTTTCGCTTGCTCATAACCCGTTATTCGGTAAGAGGGGTTCGACGGAAGAGGGAGGAGACCGTAAGGCCCGAGATGATGTGCCAAATACCCCACCAGGCCGTGATGAAGAGCATGCCGCCATAGTGGCCGTGCCAAATCTCGGGCGGGAAGATGGCCGGATTGAAGAGCAGCACCAGGCCGAGTCCCGAGTTCTGGATACCGATCTCGATGGTCAGCGAGCGACGATCGGCCTGCGAAACCTTGGCCAACTTGGCCCCCAAATAACCGGAACCCAACGCCGCGGCATTGTGAATCAAGACAATAAAGAAGACATAGAAGATATTGTCGAGGAAGAGTTGGAAATTCTGCGAGAACGAAACGATCACCATACCCAGGAAGAGCAGGATCGAGAACACCTGGGCCGGCTTGGTAATCTTCTTGGTCGCATTGGGGAAGTAGCGGGCGAAGATCAGACCCAGCACGATGGGTACTCCCAACAAGAGCAGGATCTGCTCCAGCATCGGGAAGAAGGGGATGACCAAGGTCGGAATATCGCTTCGCAAACTAACCACCTGGCTGTAGAGCGTACCCCAAAAGAAGAAATTGAAGGGGGTGATCAGCGGAGCAAAGGCGGTCGAGATAGCCGACATCGAGATCGAGAGCTCCACATTCCCTCGCGAGAGCGACGACATAAAGTTCGAGATATTGCCTCCCGGGCACGAAGCCACAAGCAACATACCCAACGCGATCATCGGGGTGATCATCGGGCTCAGGGCCAGCGCGATCAAGAAGGTGACGGCCGGTAATGCGATCCACTGCAACAGCACACCGACGATTACCGATTTGGGATTCTTCAGAAGATCTTTGAACGTCCCCGGTTTGATACCGAGGGCTACACCGAACATCACAAACGCAAGGATGATGTTCACAATCATCATACCGCCCTCTCCGAAATTCAGGATGACGGAGTTTAATGCCTCCAACTGCTCTTTCATAATAAAACCAAATGTGCGATTCTTGCCGCACAATTTTTAAGTGTGGGTTAAATTTTCGCTGTTTTTGGCCTTTTTGGCGCATAAAAACAGCCTCTTTTTCTACTTTTAGTTTAAAAAAGTCGCATAAAGGTACAAAAAAGCCTTTAATTATGATTCAAAAATCACGATTTCCATTAAAATATAGGTATATATACTTAACGAATTGGAGCAAAAAGTGGCGGAATGGAGAAAATTCTATTGCCAAGGGGCCCTAAAATCGGGGCTTCACCCCGCAAAAAAAAGGCACCGAGCCGGCCGCCAAAAAAGCAACGCCGACTCGATGCCGTATCGGGGCTGGTGGTCACACGCTCGTCCCTCTATTGAACAGAGAAACGGAAGCGGATCGTGCGGTGATACTCCTCTCCGGGGCGCAACTCGGTCGAGGGGAAGTGGGGCTTGTTGGGTGAGTCGGGGAAATCCTGGCACTCGATCGCCACGCCATCGTAGTCGGCATAACGCCCACCGGCCTTGTTGGTCAACTCGCCATGGCCGAGCCAATTGCCCGTATAGACCTGTACGCCCGGTTGGTCGCTCTCCACGGTCATCAGACGGCCTGAGGCGGGATCGAAGAGTTCGGCCACGCGGCAGCGCTTTCCGGGCTCCCAGCCATCCACCACCCAACAGTTGTCGTAGCCCTTTCCAAATTTCAAGGCGGGGAAGTCGGCCCCCAGATCGCGGCCCAGGGGTTTCGATTGGGTGAAATCCATCGGGGTGCCCGCCACCGGCTGCAACTCGCCCGTGGGGATCAGCGTCGGATCGGTCGGAAGCCACTTGGCGGCATGGAGTTTCAGTTCGTGATTCAGGGCCGTACCCGCGCCAATACCCGAGAGGTTCCAATAGGCGTGGTTCGTGAGGTTGACTACCGTCAGGGCATCAGTCGTGGCCGAAAGCTCGATGCGGAGCTCATTTTCGGCCGTAAAGGTATAACGCACGCGGGCCTCCAGGTTGCCAGGGTAATTCTCATCCCCATCGGGGCTGCACATCACGAAGGTTACCCCCTCTGCATCGGGCTCCGAGAGCCACAAACGACGCGAATAATTCGTTGGGCCTCCATGCAGGTGGTTGGGGCCGTTATTGATGGCGAGTTGGTAACTCTTTCCGCCGAGAGTCAGCTCCCCCTTGGCAATGCGGTTGGCATAGCGACCCGGAGTCTTCCCATAGCAGGCCGTATCGACCATAAAATCGCTGTAGGCCTTGAATCCCAGGGCCACATCATCCACGCGCCCCGCACGGTCGGGAACGGCCACGGCCACGATTCCCGCCCCCATGTTCGATACCTCGGCCCAGGCTCCCGAGCCGTTGCTCAAGCGAAAGACCTCGATCGTCCCTTCGCCCCACTCTTCGGTGTGTACTCTCTCTACACTCATCTTTCTCACGCTATGTTTGGTTGGTTGAAATCCCCCTCAAAAAGAATCGGCAAATTCCAGACACCAAAGATAAAAATTTTCGGGTAAAATCGCAAACTCCACCCTCGCAGGAGGCGACTACATTTTGATTTTTCATACCATTTTTGTATCTTTGTGCGTTAAGTAACCCCAAAGAAAACAAATATGGAGATCAAAATTACAGACAAAATCAAATACATCGGTGTCGACGATACCGATTTGGACCTCTTCGAAGGACAATACATCATTCCGAACGGAATCTCCTACAACTCCTACCTGATCCTGGACGAGAAGGTGGCCATCATGGATACGGTGGATGGTCGCAAGGGTCAAGCCTGGTGGGAGAACCTGGAGCGCGAACTCGCAGGTCGCACCCCCGACTACCTGGTGGTGCAGCACATGGAGCCCGACCACGCCTCGCTGATCGCCGAGGCTGTGGCCAAGTTCCCCGCCATGCAGGTCGTAGCCACCGCCAAGGCGCTCGACATGATGCCCCACTTCTTCGAGGGGATCTCGCTCGAGGGTCGCACAATGGCTGTTAAGGAGGGCGACACCCTGCCCCTCGGCCACCACACCCTGCAATTCTTTATGGCCCCGATGGTCCACTGGCCCGAGGTGATGGTTACCTACGAGCAGAGCGAGAAGATCGTCTTTGCGGCCGACGGCTTCGGTAAGTTCGGCGCCCTCGCCCACGAGGAGGATTGGGCTTGCGAGGCTCGCCGCTACTACTTCAACATCTGTGGTAAGTATGGCGCCCCGGTGCAGGCCCTGCTCAAGAAACTCGCGACGCTCGACGTGAAGTGCATCTGCCCGCTCCACGGCCCCATCCTGAAGGAGAACCTGGGCTACTACATCGGCCTCTACGACACCTGGAGCAAGTATGAGGTGGAGACCGAAGGGGTCTTCGTGGCCTACGCCTCGATCCACGGTGGCACGGCCGTAGTGGCTCGCAAGATGGCCGAAATCCTCCAAGCCAAGGGGGCACCGAAGGTATCCATTGCCGACCTGTGCCGCGATGACATGGCCGAGGCAGTAGAGGATGCCTTCCGCATGGGCAAGCTCCTGGTAGCCGCCCCCTCCTACGATGGCGACCTCTTCCCCCCGATGCACGACTTCCTGCACCACCTCAAGTTGAAGACCTTCCAGAAACGTCGCGTGGGTATCATCGAGAACGGCTCATGGGCCCCGACGGCCGGCCGCGTAATGAAGGGCATGCTCTCCGAGATGAAGGAGATCGAGATCGTGGAGCCGATGATCACCATCCGCTCGCGCATGAAGCAGAGCGACCTCGCCTCCATGGAGGCCTTGGCCGATGCCCTGTTGGCCGAATAAACTACCCCTTGTCGGCCACGAAGTCGAATCCCCCAAAAGTACGCCCTCGGTCACTCGAGGGCCTACTTTTTGGAGCCATTTCTCGAATAGCAATAGAAAAAAGAGAGAAAAAACGGAATATTTTTTGCATTTTGCAGAAATGTTTGTATATTTGCACACCCAAATGGGAAATTTTGGTCTGATGGCCGAGTGGCTAGGCAAAGGTCTGCAAAACCTTGTACAGCGGTTCGAATCCGCTTCAGACCTCAAATATGCAGAACAGACGACTTAAAAAGTCGTCTGTTTTTGTTTTGTCTGCCGCGTTCCTGAGCAAGCTCAGAACGCGATGGCAAAACAAAACCGCCTCCTAGCGGTTGGTTCTGCAGCGCACTGCTCACCTGGAGAAAAGGGGTTGCGAGGATAGGAAATCTCATGGCTCGGGCTTGCGCCCTCCGCTATAAGGAATCCTCGCGAGCGGCGGGCGTTACGCCCTTGCTTCGAATCCGCTTCAGACCTCAAATATACAGAACAGACGACTTCTTTAGTCGTCTGTTTTTGTTTTATCGGCCGAAGAAAAAAATATGATAAAGGGGTGTGAATTTTAAAAGTTCACACCCCTTTATCATATACCACGGTCTCCAATTTCTCCCAACCTCCGTTAGAGGCCGAGATTCCTCTTGTAGCACTGAATCGTATTCTCCATCAGGCAAGTAATGGTCATGGGGCCCACACCGCCCGGCACGGGGGTGATGTGCGAAGCGATGGGCTCAATCGTGGCGAAATCCACATCACCGCACAACTTGCCGCTCTCAGGATCACGATTTACACCCACGTCGATCACCACAGCCCCAGGGGCAACCATATCGGCCGTTACGAACTTCGGGCGACCAATGGCTACCACCAGGATCTCGGCTCCAAGGCATACCTCCTTAAGGTTCTGCGTGCGGCTGTGGGCAATGGTTACCGTTGCGTTGTTATCCAAGAGGAGTTTTGCCACGGGGAGGCCTACGATGTTGCTTCGACCGATCACCACGGCACGCTTGCCGGCGATCTCCACCCCTGCGGCCTTCAGCAACTTGATGATTCCCTTCGGGGTACAGGGCAGGATGCAACGCTCCTTCTGCCAGAGGGCTGCCACGTTGAGCGGATGGAAACCATCGACATCCTTCTCCTTGCGGATGGTGGCGATCACCTTCTCCTCCGAGATGTGCTTGGGCAGGGGAAGTTGCACGAGAATGCCATCCACCGTCGTATCGTCGTTCAACTCGCGGATCAGCGAGAGGATCTCCTCCTCGGAGGCCGTCTCGGGACGACGGATTGTTGTATTTCGCATGCCGAGGGCGGTGCAGGCCTGGGCCTTGCCCGTCACATAGCTCACGCTACCCGGATCCTCGCCCACCAGGATCACCACCAAGTGGGGCGCACGACCGTTTTGGGCCGTCAGTTCGGCCACCTCGACAGCCATCTCGGCCTTCAGCTTGGCCGAAAGTTCTTTGCCTGAAATAATCATAACTCTACTATCTTTTTAATCCTAATAATCCTATACCAAATTTCGTTTTCGCTTGCTCAGGTCGCTCTAAAGCGCCCAATGACCGATATCGGTGCGGTGGAAGAGGTTCTCACACTCCACCTTCTCCACCTCGGCGAGGGCATGCTGCTGCGCCTCCTTGAGCGTCGCACCACAACCCACCACGAAGAGGACACGGCCTCCGTTCGTGAGGATCTTGCCCTCCTTGGCCGTCGTTCCCATGTGATAGACCTTCGAAAGGTGTTCGAGGCCCTTGATCTCATAGCCCTTCTCATAGGCCTCGGGGTAACCCTTCGAAGCCAAGACGATGCCGAGCGTCGCAAAATCGTGCCACTCCAACTCTCCCTCCTTGGCACAAGCAGGCACCTCGCCCTTGGCCAACGCATCGAAGACCTCCACGATATCGCTCTTCAGACGGGGCAGCACCACCTCAGTCTCGGGATCGCCGAAGCGGGCGTTGAACTCGATGACCTTGATTCCCTGCGGGGTCTTCATCAGACCGCCATAGAGCACGCCCGTGAAGGGACATCCCTCCTCAACCATCGCCTTGGCCGTGGGACGCATCACATGCTCCAGGGCCCACTGACGCTCCTCCTCGGAGATGAAGGGCAGGGGCGAATAGGCACCCATACCGCCCGTGTTGGGGCCCTTGTCGCCGTCATAAGCACGCTTGTGATCCTGCGAGAGCACCATCGGATAGACCTGCTCGCCCGAAACGAAGCAGAGGAACGAGAACTCGGGGCCAGTGAGGAAATCCTCGATCACCACCTTGCCCTTACCAAACTTGTCGTCCTGGAGCATATCCTTCAGGGCAGCATCGGCCTCCTCCATCGTCTCGGCAATGACCACACCCTTGCCGGCGGCCAGGCCGTCGTACTTCAACACGGCGGGCAGCGGACGGCTCTTCACATAGGCCAAAGCCTCCTCGTAGAGCGTAAAGGAGCGGAATCCAGCCGTCGGGATCTCGTACTTCTGCATCAACTCCTTGGCAAACTCCTTCGAGGACTCGATGCGAGTAGCGGCCTTCGTCGGGCCGAAAATCGTCAGTCCCTCGGCTTGGAAGCGATCTACCACACCCACAGCCAGCGCTGCCTCGGGGCCTACGACCGTAAGGTCGATCTGCTCCTTTTTGGCAAAGGCCAACAGCCCCTCTACATCGGTATCTTTCAAGTTTACACACTCGGCCTGGCGGGCGATTCCCGCATTGCCCGGAGCGCAATAGATCTTCTCGGCCTTGGGCGAACGAGCCAAGGCATCCACAATGGCGTGCTCACGGCCGCCCGAACCTATAACAAGTATTTTCATCAATTCAAAATTCAAAAATCAAAATTCAAAATGGGGCGATGGTATGAAATTTTCATTTTGCGCAGGAAGATCCGGATGGCCAAGGTGCAAAGGTTCCACGCAAAATGGAAATTTAATGCTTGAAATGTCTTTCGCCGGTAAATACCATCGAAATACCCATCTCGTCGGCCTTCTTGATCGAATCCTCGTCGCGCACCGAACCTCCGGGCTGGACAATGGCGGCCACACCGCGCTGGGCAGCAAGCGTTACGCAATCATCGAAGGGGAAGAAGCCGTCCGAAGCGAGGACAATACCCTCCTTCACCCCCTTTTCGTTGGCCTGATTCAGGGCGATCTCGGCCGAACCGATGCGATTCATCTGACCGGCACCTACGCCCAGGGTCTGTCCGCCCTTCACGGCCACGATAG
>JAEIGA010016718.1_pt1 | contig 11154 bp, 14 predicted proteins | sample 9270691 | NCBI WGS metagenome assembly JAEIGA01 (sample SAMN17057246, study PRJNA624740) | gut metagenome | biome: biome; isolation source: fecal sample | host: Bos grunniens | place: China: Xizang | collected 2019
CTTCATTAAAGTTGGCTCCGTTTACAAAAATTGCTAAATTTGAAAAAGTTTAATTTTTTAAAGGAAATAAAATGCATTTAACAATTAACATTTTAGCTGTGATTATGCTTGTCGTTTGTGTGTTGATGACTTTGGTAATCTTAGTTCAAGAAGACAAATCTGGCGGTGGATTAGGAGTTCTCGGAGGATCTTCACAATCATTTTTTGGTGCAAGTTCTGCAACAATGCTGACAAAGATAACTTCAGTTCTTTTAGCTTTATTTTTTGTTTTAAGTTTAATAATCGGTTCACTTTCTGCAAAGACTACTCGTGATGCTCAGATTGGAAATAAACTTATCAGTGAGTTAGAGTTTGATGCAGGAATGACTTCTGAAACATCAACAAAGAAATTGGTTGATGCACCGGAAAATATTAATGCTGAAGATTTTGAAGCTTTTATTATAGAAAAGATTTCAGATGAAGCTGTTAAGACAGAAATGAAGTCTTACTATGAAAAAGAAAAAAGCGGTTTGTATTATACATTAACAAAAGATGCTGCTAAAAATAACCAAGCAAGAGTTGTAGAAATCTTAAATAGTATTAATTATTCTCCAGAAGCTGTGACTACGGTTGTAGAATAAAAAGATTTGAATGGGGGAGGGACTTATGGTAGATAAAGACGAATTAAAAAAAGTGATTCTGACCGTTGCTAAAATCGATGATGATGTTAGCTCGATTACAGATGATACTGTTTTGATTGGAGAGGATGGTTTATTTTTTGATTCAATCGATGTATTGGAATTGATTGTTGAAATCGAAAAGAAATTTGGAATCAAAATAAAAGATAAAGACTTGAATCAAAACAAACTTGATTCGTTCAAGGTTTTCTACGATTTTGTAAATGAAAATGCAAAAAAATAGAGTATTCATAACATACCACGGGAGTGCAAGCTCCCTTGGTATTACAACTAATGAAATATTAGAGTCTTTACGCCAGAATAAGCCAACCCCAATAATAGACGAGAAAACTTTTAATTTTAGTAAGCCTTTTTATCTTATTCCATCATCATTTGACGAATATGAAAATTTGGTTCGGTCATCTGCTATTATTTTTTCTCTTTTAGATAAATGTAAAGATTTTATTGATTCGTATGATAATATTCCTATCTTTCTATCCTCCTCTACCGGAGGAATCAGAGAGACTGAGTTTAATTATATAGATTTAGTCAATAAAAAATCATCTTATTCAGTTTTTGAAAATCATTTTTTTAATAAAACAAGTACAGATATAAAAGAAAGATATGCTGATGGGAAAATAGGTGAGATTTTTACTTTTTCTACAGCATGTTCGTCGTCTGGTCATGCGATATATCAGGCATCTCGTTTGATTCGTGCGGGTGTGATAGAACGTGCGATTTTGATAGGAATCGATATAATTTCAAAAACAACTTTGATAGGGTTCGATTCGTTGCAATTGGTTTCAGAAAAGGCTTCATGTCCTTTGACGGAACAACGTGACGGACTAACTTTAGGAGAGGGAGCCGGTATTCTTGTTTTAGAAAATAAACCTCGAACTTCGAGTGATTTTGAAGTTGCCGGTGTAGGTTCCGGAGTTGACGGTTATCACATCACATCGCCGGATCCATCAGGAAAGAATCAAAGAAAATGTATTAATGATGCATTAAAAGAAGCCGGTATTCAGGCTGAGGACGTAGGCTATGTAAATGCACATGGAACCGGTACAAAAATGAATGACCAGGTTGAGTTGGCAGTTTTAGAAGATATTTTCAATGAAAAAACTTGTGTAACTTCATTGAAGTCGTATATCGGTCATACACTGGGAGCTTCTACGATTACAGAAATTTCAATATGTATTGATATGTTAAAAAATGGTTTTATTTATCAACCGGCAGATTTTTCGAATCCTATAAGTTCGTTAATTCCTTCAAAAACTATTGAAGCGAAAAATATAAAATATTTCTTGAAAAATTCGTTTGGATTTGGCGGTAATAATATTTCAGTATTGATAAAAACAAACATGTCTGATGACAGTGGCGAAAAGGAAGAATAATGAAGCAAGAATTTACTTATATCAAAGATATTCATTTCATAAATTCAAACGTTTCGTCTTTGGATACATTGAAAGAAATGTATAGTAATGGAGTTTTTTCAAGAGTCCAATTGTCAGATACTTTATCACAAGAAATTAGCGGTTTGACTGATAATATAAAAACTCCGTTGAAACGGCGAATGAGTCAATTGTCGTTAGGAGCTTTTGAAGCCTTGCAACAGGGAGGAGCAAAAAATCTTCGAGAAGAAGATGAGATTTACTTGTTTACTTCCTTTGCGGAAATCGATACTTCAAATAAAATTATTGCAGATTTGGAGTTGAACAACAGCAAATTGGTCAGTCCTGTATTATTTCATAATTCTGTGCATAACACTCCGTTAGGATATTATACAATCATTAATAAATATCAGAATTATTGTTTGGCTGTTTCTGATGGGATAAATACGGGGAAATCTTTTGTTGATTTGATAAAATTTTTAGTAAAGGTTAATCCGGAGTTTGTCATTGTTGGAGGTGATGAATATTCATCATTTTATGAATTGGAAATAAAGCATGATTATTGTCTTTTTCCTAATTTTGTTTCTTATAAAATGATAAGAAATGAGAATGAGCAAAAAGGTTTTTTCTTGAAACTTGAAAACGTAACGTGGAAAGATATAGAAAAATCGTTACCAGAGTATGACCGTGTTATTGCGGATAAGGAGTCATTTCTTGCATTAGACGGAAAACTCGAAACCGAACTTTTGACAGAATATCCGATTGTTGCGGATTCTCCTATTTCAATTATAACTCGTTTATCATTGCCGTTTATGTTGGAGCTTTCCGGAAAAACAGCTGTAATAGGACAGTTTGGCGGAAAGTATTTCTTATTTGAGGTCATTATATGAGAGATAATCTGTATTCAATCTATAATGATTCGCAAAAGATATCTTTTATATATAAAGATTCGTGTTATACAAAATGTGATGTTGATAAAAAAATAGCCCAATTGGAAGAAAATTTTTGTTCTCTTTTTAAAGAAAAATCGAACAAACGAGTTTATCTTGATATAAAAGACAGATTTTCTTTTTTAGTTGCATTTTTTACAATGAAAAAGTTGGATATTGCGACGGTTTTGGTTCCTATAGAGATTCAACCGCAACTTTTTTTTGAGCCGGGAATAATTTATATAAGTGATAACAAACATTATTCTGAAGGGATTTTTTTAACGGAAAATTTTTCATTGGTACCTGGTGAAGATTTTTGTCTTGAAAATATTAGAGACTTTGAAAATACTTATGATTTGTATTTTTTTACATCGGGATCTACCGGGAAATCAAAAAATATCGGGAAATGGAGTTCTAACATTCTTACTGAATTGAAAGAGTTAAAAAGACTTTTTTCATTAACAGAAAAAGATGTATTTCTTTGCATTCCGCCGATTTACCATATTTATGGTTTTCTTTTTACTATGTTGCCGATTTTTTCGTCAGCAGTGTTAGATTTGAATTCTTTTTTTACGCCGGAATCTATAGCCGATTATGTTGCAGAATCAGAGATTGATTATCTTGTGGCAGTTCCGTCGTATTATTCATTATTTGATAAATTGAATTTAACAGAAAGATTCTCTAAATTAAAAGGTGCATTTAGTTCTTCCGGTCCGTTGCCGAACGAAAATTCAAAAAGTTTTTTTGAAAAAGGGATTAAAATTTATGAGATTTATGGTTCTACAGAGACCGGCGGAATGGCATATAGAGTATTTGCCGAAAATCCAAACTATAGTTTGATTGATTATGTAAATATAAAAAATTATGATCCGGAACAAGAATTGGAACTTTTTATTTCATCTCCGGCAATTTCTGTCGAATATGATAAAGACACCGGTTATTGTACCGGTGATGTTGTAAAATTTGTAGATGAAAAACATTTTACACTGTTGGGAAGAAATACTCGTTTTGTTAAGATTCACGGTAAAAGGGTTGATTTGGGGTTTGTTTCTGCAAATTTCAGAGATTATCTAAAAGAATCTTATGATTTGGATTTAGGTGAGAATGAAATATTTGTCGGTTGCCAAGACGAAAACATTTATGTACTGCTTGAGTCTGAAAATGAGTTGGATACAAATCGAATGAGTAAAGATTTAAGAAAAATATTGCCGGGATATGCCGTACCTAAAAAGATTTTGCAGACAAAAATTCCGCGAAATACGATGGGAAAAATTAATAAAGTAGCAATAGAAGCATTAATTAATAATGCTGTTTAAATATAAAAATTAAGATTTGATGAAAAAATTCGCTATCGGGAGGTAAAAAGTGAATTTGGAAAATAATAAACCTGTAAGCGTTATTGTCTCTCCTTTTTTCCCTTTTAACCGCATTTTTAGTAATGAAGTTGTTTATAGTTTATTTGGAAGTATTCAGTATAATCCTATTTTCTTGGATTATTCCAAAGACACAACTTATGATGAATTTGTATTGCAAATATCGCAAATAATAATAAATGAAAAAGAGCCGGTTTATATTGTTTCATTTGGAGTTTTTTCTTACATTGCAGGAGAATTGGTAAAACGTTTTTCAGAGAAAATAAAAGGTGTATTTTTTATTGAGCCGGATTTTTATGGTACGCTTTTTAACGGAAACTATAAAGGAAGCCGATTCGGGCAGAGACTTAGAAATCAATTACTTCGTTTTTATTTAGGTAATGATAAGGTTAATAATAAATATTTTTATCGTGAAAAACCGTCAGGTTTTTTGTCTTTTATGAAAGATTTGCAACTGAAAGAGCCGGTTAGACTTGCAGATTTTATTGAAAAGAATGTAAAGATGGTTGTTATATGGTGTGTGATGGCAAAAGACTGCTGGCCGTTACCACAGATATTGACGGAAGAATATGAGATTCCGGTATTTACTGCGTCTCATAATTTTGTAGATTATTTCAAAAAAGATTGCAGTTCAATTTTGGAGAATGTTTTTTAATAGAATATATTGCATTAATTCGAAAAAAATATCTTGACAAGAATATTTGCTTTATGTTCTATATCGATGAAATTTTTAGAGATAGTAAGGGAGGGACTTTATTATGTTTTATGTAGAAGATGAAGAATTATTAGAAAAAGATGCTCTTTTCGCCGCTTCATATGATGATGACGAAGAAAATTATGAAGACGATTATGATGATAGTGACGACTATGATGATGACGACGAAGATGAAGATTTTGACGAAGACTTCGATGATGACGAAGACTTTGACGACGATGATGATTATGACGATGACTTCGATGATGATTATGACGATTATGATGAAGACTATGACGATGACGAAGATTATGACGAAGACGATGAAGATTATGACGAATTCGATGATGATGAAGATGATTACGAAGACGATGATCTAGATTATAATGACTATGATGAGGATGAATAGTCTTTATTCGTTTTAATTAGTTTTGTGAAAATTTTGCCCTTTAATGGATATTAAATCTGTTAAAGGGTTTTTTATTTATGATTTTAGTTAGATATTTATATTTTATTACGATAGTTTTTATGGGGGTAATATGAAGAGTATAGTAAAATTATTTATGGATGGCGGACCGTTTATAATGTCTGCAATATTTTTGTGTTCTATTATTGCATTGGCGATTACTTTAGAGCGTTTTTTTTATTACAAGAAAATTAATTTGGGGGCAGATAAGCTTTTGGCACGGATTGCAAAAGCGATATCGATGAATCGCTATGAAGAAGTTCTTGTAATTTGTGATTCTAAGCCGTCTCCGGTGACATCGTTGGTAAAAGCAGGAATAAAACATAGAAAAGAAGGTGAAACAAGAATACAAGATGCAATAAAAGATGCGGCCAGTCTAGAAATTCCTAAGCTGGAAAAATTTCTTACTACTTTGGGGTCTATTGCCAGTATAGCACCACTTTTGGGATTGCTCGGAACTGTAATGGGAAACATGGAAACTTTTGGGGTTATCGGGGCAGGTGCATCATTGGGAAATATGGAACAGTTAGCTCAGGGGATTTCGAAAGCATTATTGACAACAGCTTTTGGACTTGTGGTGGCAATTCCGACGACAGTTGTTTATAATCATTATACAAATAAAGTTAATAATATGATTTTGAAATTGGAAAGTCAGGCAAATGACCTTATTCAGATGTTGATAAAACAGGAGAAAAGAGACTGATATGGCTATCAAGTTTAATAGAAGATTAAAAACAAAAGTTGTATTGGATATGGCTCCGATGATTGATATCGTGTTCCAGTTAATCATTTTTTTTATGTTGGCAACGCAAGTAAAAGTGACGACGGGAATGGAGTTTGAATTACCCAAAGCAGAAAACTTGTCGAATATAGCACAGACACCGTTGAAAATAACGATTATCAGTGAGAAATCTATAGTTGTCGGTTCAAAGAAAACAAATTTGGCAAACTTTTCTGTGGTTTTGTCAGAGTCAACATCTGCAGACACTACAGCTCAAAAATCAGTTATTTTGTATGGAAATAAAAGTATAGAATATGAATTACTTATCCAGGTGATGGATACATTAAAAGAATGTGGTTATGACAGTATAGATTTGGCATTAGACAGGAAATGATGATATGGAAAATGATAAAGAAGCTAAATCTCAAGAGAGCCGTTTGGGCTGGTCAATTTTTTTATCAATTATTCTTCATTTTGTTTTTATTTTCTTAATTTTGCATTTTTATCCGGATGTTCCTAAAACTGAAAATAAAGTAATTACTGTAAGATTGGCAGAAAATCAGGTGAGTATTTCACAAGAAAAATCAAGTAGTAATAAAACCCCGGCTCCCGCAGTAAAAAAAGAGCAACCGGCACCTAAAAAGCAAGTTGTGCAAAAGAAAGAAACTACGGTGAAAAAAAATACCGTACCTAAGGAGAAGTTGCCGACACCTAAGAAAGTAGAGGCAAAAAAGCCAAATAAAAAAGTTTCAAAACCGATAGAAAAAACACCAGAGACAAAGACTGTAGCAAAACAATCAAAACCTGTAGAAAAAGAAAAAATTGTAGAAAAAAAAGAAGTACAGATAAAAGAAGATATTAAACCGGAAAAAGTCATCGAAACAGTTACAGAAGAGGTTGATATATTCAGTAAGTTGGAACAATCACAAGAAGATGCGAAACGCCGGCTGGAAGAAGACTTTTTTGAAGACAGTAACGGAGAACCGGAATTGTTGCCGGATTTTGATTTTACAGATGTGCTGCTTGCCGAAGATGTATTTTCCGAAAAAGACGGACAAGGGAAAGGAACTGAGGACGGCTTTAATAAAAACAATACACAAAAGCAATCCGGTGACGGAAAGGATATCGAATGGAGTAAAGGTGGTGCAAGAGGTTTACTTTATTCTACAGCTATAGAAGTTCATGAAGAAGTCAAAAAAGCGGGATTAAAATTTGTAATAGAAATTAGTTTTAATGTGAATGCAGATGGTTTTATAACAAATGCTGACATTGTAAAAAGTTCCGGCAATTCAGTATGGGATGATGATATTCGCAGACAATTCAAGTCGTGGCAATTTGAAAAATCACATGGGAATGAAAGTTCTTCAGGAAAAATAGTTATAACGGTAGGATATTAATTTTGTTAATGTTCTGACATAAGAAATATTTGCAATTTATTTTTAATTTAAGTATAAGTACATGAAATTTATTCGTATTTGAAAAAAAAGGTAAAAATACTTAACTGTAAGAAAAGGAATAAGTAAAAAGGAGTTTTATTATGGCTAAAAGAAAAACTACAGAAGCTGCTTCAACAGAAGAAGTAAAAAAAGAAGCTACTACTGAAACAGTAAAAAAGACAACTACCAGAAAGACAACTACAAAAAAAGCTGCTGCTGCTACAGCTGCAACAATTTCTAAAGAAGATTTTATTTCTGAAGTGGAAAAAAGATCTTATGCTTTATTTGAAGAAAGACAAAGAAGCGGTAGAGAAGGTAATAGCTTAACAGACTGGTTAGAAGCAGAAGCTGAAATCAAAGCTAAATACGGTCTATAATATTATGCACGAAAGAACTCTTGTAATTTTAAAACCGGATTGTATTCAACGAGGTATCACGGGAGAAATTCTTTCACGTTTTGAAAAAAAAGGTTTGAAATTTATTGCAATGAAAATGATTATGATTTCTAAAGAGAAAGCAGAGTATCATTATGCAGAGCATAAAGACAAACCTTTTTTTAATGACTTGGTAGAGTTTATTATTTCATCTCCGTGTATAGTCTTTGTGCTGGAAGCAGAAAACGCAATCCGTATTGCACGAAAATTAGCCGGTGCTACAAAAGTGGAAGATGCAAGTCCGGGAACGATACGCGGAGACTATGTGATTCACATTGCAAGTAATGTGGTACATACTTCAGATTCTCCGGAAAGTGCAGAGCGTGAAATAAACAATTTTTTCACACCGGACGAATTGATTGTTTATAAACGAGATTTGTACAGCTGGATAGGCTAATTTTTCATTGTATATTTCACAATTCTTATTCCAATCAAAAGATTGACATTCGCAGAATAAAACCGTATAAATCGAGCAGTTTTTACTGCGTTTTTAACCCCAATAATTTTCTTTTTAAATTACTCGGAACATAAAAAAACAATTCGCAAAAAAAATATAACATTTGGCAAATACGCAAAGTCAAAAGAATAGGAAAAATTAATCATGGAAAAATTAGAAAAATTTGCAGCAATGGGATTATCAGAAAATATTTTAAAGGCTTTAGAGGCGAAGGGTTTTGAAGAACCGTCTCAAATCCAAGAACAAACAATCCCGCTTTTATTGAATGCCGAAACAGATTTGGTGGGACAAGCTCAAACCGGGACCGGTAAAACAGCTGCATTTGGTATTCCTATTATAGAGCGATTGGATGAAAAATCTAAGCAAATAGGTGCTTTGATTTTGACTCCGACAAGAGAGTTGGCATTGCAAGTTGCAGATGAAATAAACTCTTTAAAAGGTGAAAAGAAGTTAAAAGTTTTGCCGGTTTATGGCGGACAAGGGATTGAATTGCAAATTAAACACCTGAAAAAAGGCGGCATTCACATAGTCGTAGGAACTCCGGGCAGAATTATTGACCATCTTGAACGTGGGACATTGAAGCTTGACGGTTTGCAATTTATGATTTTGGATGAAGCCGATGAAATGTTGAATATGGGCTTCATAGAAGATGTTGAAAAAATATTGGCACAGACACCGGAACAACGTCGAGTATTACTTTTTAGTGCTACAATGCCGCAAGAAATTATGCGTATTGCAAAAAAATACATGAAAGACCATAAAGTAATCAAGATTCAGAAAAAGACGGTGACTACTGATTTGACTGAGCAGATTTATTTTGAAGTGTCTGAGCGTGATAAGTTTGAAGCTCTTTGTCGTATTCTTGATATGGAAGTTGATTTCTACGGAATAATTTTTTGCAGAACAAAGCATGATGTAGATACGACAACGACTCGTTTGATAGACAGAGGTTATGATGCCGAAGCAATTCACGGGGACATTACGCAAGGGCAGCGTGAAAAAGTTTTGAGCCGATTTAAAAATAAAAAACTTACTATCCTTGTAGCTACAGATGTTGCTGCAAGAGGAATCGATGTAAATAACCTGACGCATGTTATAAATTATTCATTACCGCAAGATCCGGAAGCGTATGTTCACAGAATCGGGCGAACTGGACGTGCCGGTAAAGAAGGAACAGCAATTACATTTGTGACTCCTGATGAATACAGAAAATTAATGTTTATCAAACGAATCGCAAAAACGGATATCAAGAAGCAGCAAGTTCCGGAAATTAATGAGGTAATAGAAGCGAAAAAAGACCGAATTCGCAGTCAGATTATGGATATTATGGATAAAGAGATTTCAAAAGGTTGCCATGAGTTTGCACGAGATTTATTGCTTACGAGTGAAGATCAAGGGCGAAATCTTGAAGATTTGATTGCAGCAATGGTTAAATTTGCTTTAAATGATGAGCTGGAAGAAAAAAGTTATGCACAAATAAAACAAGTAAAAAGCAAAAAGGCAGAAAAAGCCCGTTTGTTTATCGGGTTGGGTAAAAAAGATAAGATAAATCCTAAAAAGCTTGTCGATTTAATTTGTCAGGAAACACGAGTTCCGGCAAAGGCGATTAATGATGTTGCCGTATTTGATAAATTTTCTTTTATGACAGTTTCCGGTGACGACGCGAATACAATTATTGACGCTTTTCGTCGTAAAAAAGGCAAAAATAACATTCATATAGAACGAGCAAAAGAAGTCGGAAAACAATTTTAGTGAACTTTGAATATAAAGAAGTAGAATAAAAAGTAAAAAATCTCTCAAGCCTGCAATAAAAAAAACTTTTTTTTAATTAAAGCAAGTAGGGAGATGAAAAAAATGTCAGATGAAAAAATAATTCCGTCGGTTAGACCGCGAGAGAAACTAAAATTATTGGGAATACAAGCATTATCATTGACTGAGCTTTTTGCGTTGATAATCCAAACAGGGACGTCGAAAAAGAATGTAATGCAGATTTCCGGGAAGTTGGCGAAAATATTTAGATATGAGCCGGAAAAGATTACTCTAAAAAAGTTGTTATCAATAGAAGGTATCGGTTTTATAAAAGCAGCAAAAATTCTTGCAGTGTTAGAATTGGCCAAAAGAATACGGACAGATTCGGATGAAGCAATAGTTCGAGCTGCTGATATTTACAAATTATCTTTTAATATTGCTCGAAAGAAACAAGAGCATTTTATGTTGATAACTTTAAACGGTGCTTCGTGCGTTATAAAGAAGCGAATAATTTTCGTCGGTACGATAAATCAAAGCGTTATTCATCCCAGAGAGATATTCCATCATGCAATAAAAGACAGAGCTGCTTCTATTATCATTGTTCATAATCATCCGTCGGGCGACACTACTCCGAGCAAAGAAGACGTAAATACTACAACCAAAATAAAACGAATCGGAGAGTTGGTCGGTATTAATTTATTAGAACATTTGGTGGTAAGTCCGACCGGGTATTTTAGTTTTTATAAAAGTGGTCTGATTTAATTAATAAATGGAAATGAAATAAAGTGTGATTTTTTTCATTTCCATTTGCTGTTTTTAATTTTTCGCGGTTATTTCAGCGGCAAAAC
>JAEIGA010016719.1_pt1 | contig 11153 bp, 19 predicted proteins | sample 9270691 | NCBI WGS metagenome assembly JAEIGA01 (sample SAMN17057246, study PRJNA624740) | gut metagenome | biome: biome; isolation source: fecal sample | host: Bos grunniens | place: China: Xizang | collected 2019
AGAAATATAAAGATAAATATATAGATATCTATTTCAGAGAGAAAAATAAATCAAAAGAGAGAGTTTTAAACCCACCCCATGCACCCACTCTGGAAGAAGTGAAAAAATATTGCGAGGAACGTGGCAATATTATAGATGCACAACGTTTCTTCGATTACTACTCCGCTTTGGGTTGGGTTGTAGGGGACAAGCCCATTACTGATTGGAAGGCAAAAGTTCGTGCTTGGGAAAAGACCGAACACAAAAAAACCGAAAAGACTGAATCGTCTTTTGACGCACAGGAATTCTTCCAAGCTGCATTGAATAAATCTTACGGAGGTTAATATGAAATACACACTTAAAGTTAAACGTCCTTGTGACAGCGATTATTCAACTTTCATTGATACGAGAGACCTTAAGTTGATTGTTCACGGTATGAAGGTTGCCAACCAATACGGTTGGAGATTTAGACTTGAGAAGAGGGAGAACGATAATGGCTAACAGTATTGGTGAGATTATTAAAGCTAAACGTCTTGAGTGCGGGTTATCCCAAAGACAGTTAGCTAAAAAAGTCGGAGTAGCTCACGTAATGGTGAGTCATTGGGAAAGTGGTTATTGTTGTCCCAACCTCTATAATTGTTGGGATTTAGCCGACTTCTTCGGATGCACCATTGACGAGCTTTGTGGGAGGATTATATGAATAAATTTATTAGACTTCTAATATATGGTGCAATCATCGGTGTCGGTGCAATCCTGCCCGGCATTAGCGGTGGAGTTCTTTGTGTAGCATTTGGCCTTTATGGTGTGCTTATGGAATTCTTAACACATCCACAAAGAGCATTAAAGAACAATCACAAGACGATAATGCCTTTCTTTCTCGGTTGGGCTATTGGATTTGTTCTCCTCGCGAAAGTGTGTGAGGCATTCTTCAAAGCTATACCAGACGTCGCGATTATGCTCTTCTTTGGGTTGGTCGCAGGTACTATACCGGGAATGATTAAGAACGTAGGTACAGTTAAATCGTGGTCACCGTTCATTGTATCACTATCTGCTTCCTATATACTCTTTCACATAGTTGAGGCGGGGCAAAGCATTACACTCCCAACAAACTTTGCCACAATGAGTTTGTGCGGCATCTTATGGGGGTTGAGCTTGATTGTTCCCGGATTGAGCTCTTCAACGATCTTGATTTATTGTGGGTTATACATACCACTGACAGAAGGTATTAGCAACTTTGATTTGTCTATCCTCGTACCGTTCGGTATCGGGATAATTGTTACCGCCTTGCTATTGGCTCGATTGGTGGATATGTTATTCAAAAATTATTATGCTCTGATATCTCAAATCATTCTTGGATTTGTTATATCATCATCTCTTAAAACCTTGCCAAGTGAGTTCTCAAACACTTGGACGTTGGTTATATCACTAATATGCTGCGCTCTGGGTTACGTTGTTGCTATCGTTATGGACAGGGCGGATGGAGGTAACAATGAAGGCACCGTGTAAGGATTGCGCCGAGAGAACTGCCAATTGCCATTCTAAATGCGAGTATTATATGGCGTTTAGAAAAGAGGCGGACAAGTTGAGAGAAGAACGGATGAAATTGGTAAGCATGGGTGGGCGGTCACCCGGGCTTAAAGCAACCATAAGAAGAAACTTTTTGAAAAGGAGAAAATAACATGGATATTAAAGAATTAGCAAAAAAGCTATGTGATGAATCAGGATGCCACCATAAATGCAAGGAAATTGACGAGTGTGTGGTGATGGAAGAAGCAGAATTACTGATAAATGGAAATAAAACCATACCAAAAATGTTTACAGTAGATGTGTGCAATAATTGTGCTTTATTACCGATAAACGAAAACAAGAGTAATAATTCTGATTTTAAGAGTAATAACTTTGATGTTAAGAGTAATAACGAGCTATTCAAACAAGCATTGGTTGAGGGATTATCTAACAAATTTGATAAAACCATAGAGGAAGCAAAGCAGAATGAGCAGATTGAGGAAATGGCGACAACTATATACAACGGTTGCTCTTACGAAACTCTTTATACGGATGATTGTTTGTGGTTGGCACAAGACCTTTACAACGCAGGTTACCGAAAGCAGAGCGAGGGGGAGTGGTTGGTGTCTGCGTGGGATAACAAAAAGCAAGAGTATGTAGAAATCCCATACATCAAACACGAACATATAAGCCCTTATTGTTCACTTTGCGGAACAGATGCTTTGCTTGACGGAGCAGAGTTTGGAGTAGCAAGTAATTATTGCCCCAACTGTGGTGCAAGAATGAAAGGCGGTGAGTGATTATGGGATATAGACATTATTTTTATAGCGTACCCAAAACACAGATTGAAGAAATCAAAAAATGCAAGACGAATAATGAGTTTTGCGATTGGGCGGAAAGCAAAGGATATGAAGTTGAACGGTACGAGGGGGAAAATCCTTATTGTGCTGTTTACAAGATTGGCAAAGAGATTTATGAGTTTGGCAAATATGTTGATTGGGCATTCAAAATGCAAGAGAAAAACGAATGCATATTTGAGAGTGAGGAACTAAAAGAGCGATATTGCGACTATCAGCCTGTAATATGTTCAAAAGACGATTTTCTCGTTGCCATCAATGAATACAAGCAAAACATAATTAACTATTACAAAAGCCTTCTCGAAGAGGAAGAGGGTGTTCCGATTGAATATAAGTGCAAAAGACATATTAAAAATCAGTTGGGAGAATGGCAAAACAATTTCGGAATTTGCCCTATTGATACCGATTTGACAAGACAATGTATCAATCGTAGTTGGTTATATGAGTACGCTATTTTTGAATTGGTAAGGTTATATAAAACCTTTGATTTTGAAAATGATACTCTTGTGTTGCTTGGTTGGTGAAAGGAGAATGATATGGCACGATATATTGATGCAGATAAATTCCGTGAAAAAGCGTTTTATGCAGATACGGAAGCAGATATAGTCCATTATACACGGCTATATGGGTATGCCGATGTTGTACCAAAGAGCGAGGTTGACAAGTGGATTAGAGAATGCGAAGAATTGCAAGGAAGGTTAATCGAACTCGAAAAAGAGGTTGCGAGGGAGATTTTTGAGGAGATTGACGAGTTGTTAGTCCAAAATGCCACTATGCAAATTGCGACAAGTACATTGCATTGTAAACTTGCCGAACTCAAAAAGAAATACATAGGAGAATAAAAATGGATAAATCAAATTATACACATCTTCTATATGTTCGCCAATACTCAGTAATTACAAATAATTATGAATTGTTTGTGTATGGAGTAAAAACCAAAGACATCTATCACACAATGGGAGAAATGTACGCTCGTTCGTTAGAACACATTAAAAGAATTGATTGGGTTGTGCTAACTCCCGAAAATAGAAAAGCAAAGTTTGATTATTGGAAAGAACAAGGCAAACAAATTCACACTTGGTATGACAAGCACACGGAAAGCGAGGACAAGGGATGATTCGAGTTAAACAAATCCTCAAACAAAAATCGCAAGAACTAAAAGACGAAATTCAAAAGAACATGGTCAAGGTTGACGGTGAGTACAGGAACGTTCCTGAGATGCTCGTTGGTGAACGTGCTGGTATCGAGTTTGCCCTCCTCGTCATTGATCAAGTAGAAAGAGGCGGAGATGGATGACTTTCAAAAGGGTTACAACCAAGCTATTGAGGACTTGGCTAAACGCCTCAAGACTTACTATAGTCACATTGACAACACAAGCGGTGCTTCGGTTCAATACTTTGTTGAACAAATAAGGAGGGAGTACAATGGGGAACAAAAACACCTGGGATGACAAGTTTGTTAAATGTCCATATTATCACAAGAGCGAAAGCAACAAGATTGTTTGCGATGGGCTTATGACACGAACTTCGCTGCACATCGTGTTCGTTAATGCCGAAGACAAAAAGAATTATCTGCGGTCATTGTGTTGCTCTATTAAGGGGTATCACGATTGCCCGATTAACAAAATACTGGAGGAGAGTTACCAAGATGAATAGTAGGATGATTGAGATATTAGGACTGCCGATGGGCAAGCAAAGACCGAGGGTGCTTAAGTCGGGTTGGGCTTATACGCCCAAAGAAACCGTAAACTATGAGACGTTGGTTAAATATACCTATCAAACCCTATACCGTGATGAGAAACCATTGGAGGGGTATATTGCAGCATACATATACGCGGTGTTTCCTGTGCCAAAAAGTTATTCAAAGAAAAAGGCTGCAGAACTATTGGCAGGGCACAACAACTATGACAAAAAGCCAGATTGTGACAATATAGCCAAGATGGTACTTGACTCGCTTAACGGTATTGCATACAACGATGACAGCCAAATCACACACCTTTGTGTGAGCAAACATTATGGGTTGCAACCGAAAGTGGTGGTTGAATTAAAAGAAATCTAAAAAAAGTGCTGGGGGTGGTGTATCACCGCCCCTTTTTTATTCTCTATAATGGAACTATAACAACACGAAGGGAGGTTTCCTGTATAGTTTGGAAAAAGATCAAGGCAGAATATATCGCAGGCGGAACGTCTTACAGGAAGCTTGCCGAAAAGTATGGGGTTTCTGAAACCACACTAAAAAGGACCGCAAAGAAAGAAAAGTGGGTTGAATTAAGAACCCAAGTTGAAACCGAAACGACCACAAAAATAGCTGAAACGGTTAGCAATGACCAAGCAAAAAAAGCGGTGGATTTGAACGATATTGCCGACATACTTGCAGACCGAATTAAAACCCTTGCAGTAAAGGCGGATGATGCCGACACAATCAAGAAACTTACGTCTGCTGCGAAGGATATTAGAGATATTAAGGGCATTAAGACTGATGCCGATTTGAGAGAGCAGGAAGCTCGTATCAGAAAGCTTGAACAAGAGACTAAAGAGCAAAGGGATATGAAAATAACCGTTGAGATTAAAGATGGCTTGGAGGGATGGAGTGAGTAATGGCTACATTGACAATTGCACCACCATCAGATAAGCAAATACAGTTCCTTAAAGCAAAGACAAAGCACATCGGATTTGGTGGTGCCAGAGGTGGTGGGAAAAGCTGGGCTGTGCGTACCAAAGGCAAATTGCTTGCTTTGCGCTATCCCGGTATACGAATACTTATTGTGAGACGTACTTACGTTGAGTTGATTAACAACCACATTAACATACTTCGTCCGGAACTGTTGGGCATTGCTAAATACAATGACAAAGACAAGGTGCTTAAGTTTGTTAATGGCTCAACTATTAACTTCACCTATTGCGACAATGATAAGGACTTGGATAGATTGCAGGGTGTTGAATATGACGTTATCTTCTTGGACGAGGCAACACAGCTATCAGAGTTTCAAATGAAGACAATCACCGCCTGTGTGCGTGGTGTTAACAACTTCCCCAAAAGAGTTTACTACACCTGTAATCCAGGCGGGCAAGGACACAGTTATATTAAGCGCATATTCATTGACAAAAAGTATGAGGTTGGGGAGAATCCGGATGATTACACCTTCATTCAGTCGCTTGTAACTGATAACAAGGTGCTTATGGAGAGTCAGCCCGACTATATTAAACAGCTTGAGGCATTGCCGCCCAAACTTCGAAAAGCTTGGCTTGAGGGGGACTGGAACTTGTTTGAGGGAATGTTCTTCGAGGACTTCAGAGACACTCCTGACTTGCAGAAATGCTATGAGGCAGGCATAACTCCAGAGGATGCTATTAAGCAAAGACGATTTACACACGTTATTGAACCATTCGATATACCAAGAGGATGGAATATAATGCGCTCCTACGACTTCGGTTACAACAAGCCGTGGTCACTTGGCTATTGGGCTTGCGACTATGACGGAGTGTTATATCGCATTATGGATGTTTACGGTTGGAACGGAAACCCTGATGAAGGTAACAAATGGACTCCAGATGAACAGTTTAAGTACATATCAGAGCTTGAACGGTCACACCCAATGCTAAAGGGCAGAAAGATAGTTGACAGTGTAGCAGACCCTGCTATTTGGGACTGCTCGCGTGGTGAGAGTGTGGCAGAAACCGCAATTAGATACGGCATACACTTCACACCGGGGGACAATTCCAGAATAAATGGGTGGATGCAGTTCCACTACAGATTACAGTTTGATGAGAACGGCTATCCTCGAATGTACTTTTTTAGCAACTGTGAGACATCTCGCAGAACTATACCGCTAATGATGTACTCCGAGACAAAACCAGAGGACATTGACACAAAATTAGAAGACCACTGCGTCGATGAAATACGTTATATGTGTATGTCAAGACCGGTTAAGCCGATTATTCCGGACAAGCAGGAAATTATCGTATCTGACCCGTTGAATCAGTTTAAGAATAAAAAGGGAACCATCGTGAGGGGTTTCTAAAGGAGGAATAATGATATTAGACAATCCAAACATGAATGGGTTGGTGCAGGATGCAGCAGTATTGCCTATTGGTGAGAAGCAATTGTTGGAACTGACACGAATCCTACAGAAATATAAGTCGGGCAAAGCAAGGACGGAGCAACGTATTATTGCGGCAGAGAACTGGTGGAAGCTTCGCAACTCCATTGAAGAGCAATCCTCATTCGAGCTTATGAGTGGCAAATTCACAAGCAAGAGTGGTTGGTTACACAACGTAATCGTTTCAAAGCACGCGGATGCAATGGAAGCTTATCCTGAACCTAATATTCTTGCAAGAGAGAGTGGGGACAAGGGCGAAGCAATTATGCTTTCTGCAATTGTGCCCTGTGTACTTGAGCAGAACAACTTTGAGCAGACATATAACGAGGCAATGTGGCGCAAGATGAAGGGTGGCACTGCTGTATACAAGGTGGTGTGGGACTCATCCAAGCTCAACGGACTTGGTGACATTGGTGTCGAATGTGTTAACCTGCTCAACTTGTATTGGGAACCGGGTGTTACGGACATTCAAAAATCAAGATACGTATTTCACACTGAACTGTGGGACAAGGACTTGCTTGAAGAGATGTATCCCGATAAATTCCCCGGTGGAATCAAGGGCAATACATTCGTTAGCTCCAAGTTCTTATACGACGATACAATAGACACTGAGAACAAGGTGACAGTAATTGAGTGTTATTATCATAAATTTGTTGAGGGAAAGAAAACATTGCAGTACATCAAGTACGTTGGTGACACAGTAATCTATGCCACCGAGAATGAGATGGAACCAATGGCGGACGAGATGGGACAACCTAAACCGCCTCTTTCCGTATCTGGCTTGTATGATCACGGCAAATATCCATATGTATTTGACGCACTTTATCCCATTGAGGGCTCACCGTGCGGATATGGTTACGTTGATATCGGTCAGAACCCACAAAAGGAAATAGATATGATTAAGACCAGTGCTGTTATGAGTGCGAGAGTCGGTGCTATTCCGAGATATTTATCGTCAACAGAGAGTGGTTTAAACGAGGAGGAATTTCTTGACCTATCCAAACCTATTGTGCACGTGCCAAATGTAAATGAGCAGGTTTTGAGACCTGTGGACTACAAGGGAATCGACGGTTCCTTTATGAACTTGCTTCAGTGGGACGTAAACGAGCTTCGAGAGACTACAGGGAACACCGAGACAAGCACTGGTAGTACGTCTTCGGGTGTAACTGCAGCATCAGCAATTGCTGCGCTTCAAGAAGCATCTGGCAAGGGTTCAAGAGATAGCACAAAATCATCTTATAGAGCATACAGTGAGATTGTTGACTTCTGCATTGAGCTGATAAGACAGTTCTACAATATGCCAAGAAAGTTTAGAATACTTGGTCAGTACGGTGCCGAACAGTATGTAAGTTACTCTAATGCGGGCATTCAGGCACAGCAACAGGGCAATGAATTTGGTGTTGATATGGGTATGAGATTGCCTGTATTTGACATCAAAGTGTCGGCACAGAAGCAGAACATATATACAAAGGTTACACAGAACGAGCTTGCGCTTCAGTTCTTCAATATGGGCTTCTGCAATCCACAGATGACCGACCAAGCACTTATGTGCCTTGATATGATGGACTTTGAGGGCAAGGACAACATCATGCAGAAGATATCACAAAATGGCACGATGTTTGACAAGCTTGTTCAGTATATGCAGTTAGCATTTACCTTGGCGCAGGTTGCTGCACCACAGTATTTGCAGCAGATTGCTATGGACTTGCAACAGACAACAGGACAAGCACCGCAGATGGGTGCGGTTAACCCTAATTTGCCTAAGAGCGATAATATTGCAGGTATAGGTAAAGAAGAACCGACCATTGTTAAAAACGCAAGAGAGAGAGCACAAGGGGCATCACAGCCCGATATGGCATAGGGCATATGATACGTATTAAATATGACTCGGTTTGCTTAAGAATTGAGATTGATGGGCACGCAGGCAAAGCACCGCAGGGGGAAGATATAGTCTGCTCTGCGGTGAGTGCGCTCACATATACTCTGGTTAGAGCAATAGAGGGTATGTATAACCGAGACGAGCTGAACGAAATACCCATAGTTAGACTTGAGTCGGGGGATGCAGATATATCAATATCACCACGATTCGCATTTAGAAAAGACGCAAGACTCGTATTTGACACAATTTGTGACGGATACGAGCTCATTGCTGAAGATTATCCACAGTACGTGGCATACGAAAGGATATAAGCCGTAAGGCATTATATAGGTTTAGCCGACCTAATCGGCAATTTAAAAAAGAAGGTAATTTTATGACAAAATTATTTTGGTTAGGACTCCAATTCTTTGGGGGTGAGGGTGCTTCTGCAGGTGCATCCGGCACGGGTGAAGGTGGTGGACAACCATCGGGCGAAAATGCTTCTGCTGCCGCCGAGCAGAAACTGAGGGAATTGGGCGTTCCATCAGATAAGGCAAAGAAAAGAGCGAGTAGCATTGCTTCAAAGCTCCCTGTAGCAGAGAACAATGCGCCAACGTCCGCGGTTGGCAATGAGAACAATGCCCCACAGGAAGTGAGTAAGGAAACTCCCGCAAAATTGAGCTTTGACGATATGTTGAAGCAGGATGCAGAGTATAACGAAGCGTTCAATCAGAAGATGCAGAAAGCTATTACGGAACGTTTAAAGTCAGAGCGAGGCAAATCGCAGAAGGCAAATGACGCACTATCAAAGATGGCACCTGCATTAGAGGTTATGGCACGAAAATACGGTCTTGATGCCAAGAATATGGACTTTGAGGCACTTGCTAAATCCATTGAGAATGATGACGCCTATTATGAAGAAAAGGCAATGGAAATGGGTACAAGCATTGAAACCGCAAAGAGAGTAGACCAATTAGAACGTGCCGAGGCAAGACGAAAAGAGGCGGAACAAATCAACGTTCAGCAACAGGCGATGCGTAATCACTTTATTAAGCTTGAACAACAAGGTGAAGCATTGAGACAGTATTTCCCCAACTTTGATTTGAGAAGGGAATTGCAAAATCCTGTATTTGCTCGAATGGTTGACCCCAAAGTAGGTTTGAGTGTTGAAGATGCATATCACGCAGTACACCGAAAAGAGATACAAGCGGCTTCGATGCAATTGGTAGCACAAAAGACACAAGAAAACATATCCAATGCAATTCAATCGGGTAGCCGAAGACCAAACGAATCGGGCACATCCTCACAAGCTCCTTCCGTGACAACTTTTGACTATCGTACAGCAAGTATTGAACAGCGCAATGAATTAAAGAGACGCATCAGAGAAGCTGCTGCACGAGGGGAGAAATTGTATCCCGGACAGTAAGCGGTACTTTTCTCCTCATTAACACACAACAAATTATGAAGGAGAAATAAATTATGAAATTTTTTGAAAATCTTAACCTTCAGCTTTTTGCTGAAGTAAACACAGTAGTAAACAAAACTACAGATAGCGCACTTAACCCCACAATCAAGACATTCTATGACACAGAGCTTCTCGAAAATGCTCGTGCAGAAATGTACTATGCACAGTTTGCTAAGAAACAGCCCCTTCCCGCAGGCAACGGTAAGACAGTAGAGTGGAGAAAGTGGAACACATTTGCAAAAGCTTCTGCACTTGAAGAAGGTGTAATCCCTTCTGGTCAGACATTTGGTATGACATCCCTTACCGGTTCTATCAATCAGTATGGTACATATGCAACTGTATCCGATGTTCTTGAACTTACAGCATACGACGACATCATCCTCGGTGCTACAGAAGAAATGGGTGCCTCCGCAGCAGAAACACAGGAAACACTTATTAGAAATGCACTTCTTACAAATACAAACGTTATGTATTGTGACAAGGGCACCGCTGCAGCTCCCACTGCTGCTTCTGGTTTGGACAAGACATGCCTTCTTACACCCAAGATGGTAGCAAAGGCAGCAACAAAGCTTAAGAAGGACAGAGTTCCCAAGATCAATGGCAAGTATGTTGCTGTTATCCATCCTTCCGTAGCTCACGACCTTCGTCAGAGCGAAGAATGGGTTGACGCACACAAGTATGCTGGTGTAGCAGAAATTTACAACGGTGAAATTGGTGAACTTCATGGAGTAAGATTCATTGAAAACACATTTGCACCCATTAGAACAGGTGCTTCAAACTCTCTTGTGTACTACTCAACATTCTTCTTTGGCAAGGATGCATTCGGTATTATTGATCCCGATGGTGGCGCACTTGAAATGATTGTTAAGGACAAGTCTGAAGTAGGCGGTCCTCTCAATCAGTTCTCAACAATTGGCTATAAGTTTATGACAAACGGAGCAACAATTCTTTATCCAGAAAGATTGCTTAACGTAATGAGCTGTTCTTCTTATAGCGACATTGACGAAGCTAACTAAGAAACAATAATGGGGGGATTTACTCCCCCCAAAAAAAAAGAAAGGAAGCTATTATGGCTGAAACCACAAAAACAACAACAGTAAAGAAGGAAGAACGCGAAGACCTTTTTATTCCAAAGGGCGGAGTTAACGAAGATCCTAATTTTTTTGTAAGTGTTAACGGTAAGAACTTTATTCTTCCAAAAGGCAAGACATCAAACGTTCCTTCATATGTAGCGGCAGAGTATAGACGAGCTTGTGCCGAGCAGGAACACGGTGAAGAAAAGAGTGACGAGCTTCTCGAAAGAAGCAAAGAACCAATTTATAGAATTTAAGAGTTATGGGGAGAGGACACAATCTCCCCATTATTTGAATGAAAAGGAGAAAGACAATG
>JAEIGA010016720.1_pt1 | contig 11153 bp, 9 predicted proteins | sample 9270691 | NCBI WGS metagenome assembly JAEIGA01 (sample SAMN17057246, study PRJNA624740) | gut metagenome | biome: biome; isolation source: fecal sample | host: Bos grunniens | place: China: Xizang | collected 2019
AATTCTTACAATACAATCACGAGACCTTTCACAGATCACATCCGATCTGCTTCCTATGGGGCATCTGGTCGGTTCAGACCACCTTGTCTGCCTCAGGAAACTCCTTATATAGCCTTTTCCATACTTATATCATTCTTGCCCGTGACTCCCGTCATCGGGCATGTCATTGTAGCCACTCCATAGAAATACAAGGTCTAAACAAGGTTATATATAACCTATTATATTTTAATCAATTACATATAAATATCAAACAACCATGGAAAAGGAATTCAGCAGAGTACGCTCTGCAAAAGATATAACCATTACAGCAACTCTCATAATCACAGGATGTGTCCTCGTGGCACTCCCCACCTCTGCATCAATCAACATAACAGGCTTCTTCCTGATCTTCACAGGACTCATCCTTGCCTTCGTGCTCAGAACCGGATACAAGGACAACGAAACGGGTGAAAGATACTGCAAAGTGGAGAAATTCTTCGCCCAGAGTCTCAAGAGCGAGATTACCAATGCACTTGAGACCTCATTGAAAAAGCTGAACCTCAGCGAGGAAGATAAAGGAAACGGTATCAGACTTGACATCTATTACAGCAGGAAGAACGGAAAATCATATTCTCAGCTTTTCGAATACATACCCTACAAGTACGAGCCATGCACAGGGCAGTACGAACTCGAAACTACTGAAATTGAAAATGTTATAGGGAAATAATGGAGTACGTTATTCTTATGGTATCGCTGGTCGGCATCGTCCTTGGTGCCGACTGGCTTGTTGCAGGAGCGGTCTCGATTGCAAAGAAATACAAGGTATCTGACTTTGTGATCGGAGCTGCGATCGTGGGCGTGGGAACGTCCATGCCGGAACTTGTGGTAAGTTTCATAGGAGCAGTTCAGGGAAATGCCGATGTGGCTATCGGTAATGTAGTGGGGTCCAACATATTCAACGTGCTGGGAATCTTGGGAATCACCGCACTCTTCTTCCCTATCGCAATCAGCAAGGACAATGTCAAATTCGAGATTCCGTTCTGCATTGCAGTATCTGTCCTGCTGATGCTCCTGGCCATGAACTTCTTCAACGGAACGCCTGCAACCATCGGCCGTCCGGACGGTCTGATTCTGCTGTTGCTCTTCGCATTCTTCATGTGGTACTCTTTCCGTCGTGACATGAAGAACGCACAGGACTCAGAGACATCCGGCCAGGAAGAGAACGTATCCATCTGGATGGCTACAGGAAAGGTGGCAGTCGGCCTGGCTGTACTGATCACGAGCTGTGACTTCTTCGTGGACAATGCCGTGTCTGTCGCGAAGTCCTTCGGAGTCAACGATGCGTTCATATCGCTCACCCTCATTGCATGCGGCACTTCCCTGCCCGAGCTTGCTGCCTCCGTAGCAGCTGCATTCAAGAAGAACACCCAGCTTGCACTCGGCAACATCATCGGCTCCAACATCTTCAACATCACGCTGATACTTGGTCTGAGCTCACAGGTGATGCCGCTCACTTCAGGTGGAATCACCATCGTGGACTATATTGTCATGATTGCAGCAGTGATCATAACCATGATTCTCGGCTTCAAAGGCAGGATAAGCAGGGCTGCAGGAGGATTCATGTTCCTGTGCTTTGTCGGATACACATGGTATCTCCTGAGCACACAGATGTAACAAATAATTAACCTTCTCATCGACTTAGATTACAAATTGCAAACATATCTTTGCCAAAGCAAACAAACTATAATACAATTGAACTATGTTACAGATTCTAACACTTCTTGGAGCCCTGGGAATGTTCCTCTACGGAATGAACCTCATGAGTTCCGGACTCCAGAAAGCGGCAGGTAACAGACTACGCAATTTTCTTTCGGCAATGACAGCCAACCCTTTCAAGGGTGTTCTGACAGGACTCGGAATCACTTCCGTAATCCAGTCATCTTCAGCGACTACCGTAATGGTGGTAAGCTTCGTGAATGCAGGTCTCCTCACGCTTGCTCAGGCAATCAGCGTGATCATGGGAGCAAACATCGGAACCACCGTCACGGCATGGCTTGTGGCGTGGCTCGGATTCAAGGCTGACATCTCCATCCTTGCTGTTCCTATGATGGCTGTCGGATTCGTCCTCTCCCTTTCAAAGAAGGACAAGAGAAGGAACATATCTGAACTGATTGTGGGATTCTCTCTCCTCTTTCTGGGACTTTCCCTCATGAAGAACTCAGTTCCGGACCTCAGCAGCACACCGGAAGTACTTTCATTCATCCAGGGCTGGCAGGGCTACGGCTTTGGCTCGGTGCTCATCTTCCTCGTTTTCGGAACAATTCTGACTCTCGTGCTTCAGTCCTCAAGTGCAACCATGGCACTCACCCTGATCATGCTCAACATGGGATGGATCCGTTTCGACATGGCCTGCGCAATGGTACTCGGAGAGAACATCGGAACAACAATTACGGCGAATATTGCGGCATCAGTCGGTAATACATTTGCAAAACGTGCTGCACTTGCCCACACCGTCTTCAACCTGTTTGGAGTGATCTGGGCACTGGCTCTGTTCCCGTTCTTCCTGAAATTCATCGGATTCATCACAGAGGCGATCTTCAGCATCACTAACCCTGCTGCAGACGGATTTACAGTTGTCGTGGAAAAGGCAGCAGATGGAACGCCAATCCAGACTGACTCCCAGACATCCGCCCTCTATGGCCTGTCAATGCTACACACCCTCTTCAACACGATCAACACATTGATTCTCATATGGTTCGTGCCGGCAATCGAGAGACTCGTATGCTTCGTGATAAAGGGATCGAAGAATCAGGATGACAACGTATTCAGACTCAAGTACATAGAGGCTGGGCCTCTTGCAACTCCTGAACTTGCGACCGAACAGGCATACAAAGAGATCATCCACTTTGCCCAGATATCCAAGAACGGCCTCGGATATGCCCGTGCTGCCATTAACGAGACTGACCCTGACAAGTTCGAGGGACTCAGAGGCAAACTGGTGAAATATGAGGAGATCTCTGACAAGATCGAGTATGAGATAGCGACATTCCTCAATGCAGTGTCAGCAGAAGAGATCAGCGCCAATACCTCATACATCATCAAAGCGATGTACAAGATCATCGGCGAACTGGAATCACTGGGAGACTCAGGAGAAAGCATCAGCCGCATCCTCTCACGCAGGAACATCCACAACAAGACACTCGACGCCGACACCATCAAGAAGCTCAATGCCATGGTGGACGCTGTGGAGAATGCATATGATGTCATGATCCATAACCTTGAGACAGCATTCGGTGGGCATCTTGAGGAGATTTCAAACGCATACGATGCTGAGGACCGCATCAACAACCTCAGAAACAATCTCCGCGATGAAGAGATTGAAAGCATAGAGAATGAGCGCAAGAACTACCAGACCAGCGTTTACTACATGGACATCGTAAACGAACTGGAAAAGATGGGAGACTTCATGATCAATGTGTCACAGGATCTCTACAAGTGCAAGATGAAAATTTCTTAATTGTAAATTATTCACTATTTTTGTGGCCCGTTAATTTGACGGGCCATTTCTATTGCCCCGGGGGCTGCAATAGACCAATAAATAATCAAGCAATGGCAAGAAAGAAGCAGGAAATAATTCTGGAGAATGTGGTCATCGAGGCGGTGGCCGCTGAAGGAAAGGCATTGGCAAGAATAGACGGAACCGTACTGTTCGTGCAGTTCGCTGTGCCTGGCGACGTAGTGGATGTCAAGGTGACGAAAAAGAAGAAGAACTATATGGAAGGATTCATCCTCCGTATGGTAAAGCCGTCGGAGCACCGTCTGGAGCCGTTCTGCAAGCATTTCGGAGTCTGCGGAGGCTGCAAATGGCAGCCGCTGCCATATGAAATGCAGCTTCAGGCAAAGCAGCAGCAGGTCTATGACCAGCTCGTGCGCATAGGCCATCTCGATGTGCCGGAAATCTCCCCTATCGTCCCTTCCGACAAGACCACCTACTACAGGAACAAGCTGGAATTCACTTTCTCACAGCGTCGCTGGATCTTTGAAAACGAAGATGCAGAGGTTCTGACAGAGCAGGAGAAATACGGTCTTGGCTTCCATGTAGGCCGTTTCTTCGACAAGGTGCTCGACATAGATCACTGCTACCTGCAGCCGGAGCCTTCAAACGAAATCCGCCTTTTCATCAGGAACTACGCCCTTGAGCACGGACTTTCGTTCTTCAACATCCGCGAACACGTCGGCTTCCTTCGCAACATGTTCATAAGGACCACTGAGGCCGGAAACGTGATGCTGATCATCTGCTTCTACCACGAGGATGCCCAGGCCAGAACAGCCCTGCTCGATGCCGTGGCTGCGAAATTCCCTCAGATAACTTCGCTTTACTACGTGATCAACGGAAAGGCCAACGACTCGATTTCAGACCAGGAATGCGTGCTTTACAAGGGAGAGGATGCCATTTATGAATATATGGAAGGTCTGAAATTCAAGATCGGCCCTAAGTCTTTCTACCAGACCAATACCGAACAGGCCTACAAGCTCTACAGCGTAGCCCGCGAATATGCCGCCCTGACAGGCTCGGAGGTCGTTTATGACCTTTATACAGGCACCGGAACAATCGCTCAGTTCGTCTCAAGACAGGCGTCCAGGGTAATAGGCATTGAATATGTGCCCGAAGCCATCGAGGATGCAAAGATCAACGCCGCCAACAACGGAATCACCAACTGCGACTTCTACGCAGGCGATATGAAGGATATCCTCACCGACGCTTTCGTTCAAGAGCATGGACGTCCTGACGTGATCATCCTTGACCCGCCGAGAGCAGGAATCCATCCTGATGTCGCTCAGGTCATCCTCAATGCAGCACCGGAGCGCATGGTCTATGTCAGCTGCAACCCTGCCTCGCAGGCAAGAGACCTGGAAATCCTCTGCCGCGACTATGAGATCACAGCAGTAAGGCCGGTGGACATGTTCCCACACACCCACCACGTCGAAAATGTTGTGGCATTGAAGAGAAGATAGTCGTTATCACTCGCAATACAGGCGTCCCTGCTCGGCTGAAATGACCGTCAGGGACGTTCCTTTTTCTGCAAAGCCTCCGAATTTGAGAGTTGCCTCGAAAATACGGCCGTCTGCTGTCTTGACCTTTCCTGAGGGGCGAAGGTCAGTGAACACTGTAACAGTCTCTCCCACAAATGATTCAAGTCCTGATGCCACGCCTGTGAATCCTTCATCCGCCTTAAGTTCCTGTCTCAGGGCGATATGGTCGAAGGACCTGGTGGCAAACAGTTTACGGACAAGAAGGACTGACCCGAATATAGCCGCTGAAGCGGAAATTATCACAATTCCAATCGGACGCAGAATCGGCTGGAGATTAAGAGAGCCGTCCCAATGGAAGAGTTCCGCATTGTCCACCATTGCAAAGGCAAGCGAAAGCACCACAGCAATGATTCCAAGGATTCCACAGACTCCAAAGCCTGGAAGGACAAATATCTCCACACCTATCAGGACAAGTCCCACGACAAAAAGAAGTATCTCCCAGTATGAGACAAGGTCACCCAGATAAGCTGGAGCAAAATACAGAAGGGCACCGACAATCGCAGTGACAAGAGGAAGACCAATGCCAGGAGTACGTATCTCCACAAATATTCCACCGATGATCATCATCATGAATATGGACTGAAGAAGAGGGTTCAGCAAAAACTGAATCAGTCTGTCAAGCCACGAAATATCATCTTCCATATTCCTGATTATAAAGTTATCCGAACCTGCAACCTTACGTGCAACTTCAAATTCGTCCTCGCACACTCCCTCGCAGAATCCCACCTCGATTGCCTCCGAAGGAGTCAGGCTCAGCACATTGGCTGTGTCCACCATGGACTCGGCTATCTTAGGATCTCTTCCTGTCGCCTGTGCTGTCGAACGCATCATTCCCCTCATGAACGACTGGTATTTGTCAGGCATGACATTGCCGGCCTGGTCCACGACCGTAGCCGCACCGATGGAACTTCCTGTCTTCATATATATGGAATCGCACGCAATGCTGATCAGAGCTCCTGCTGAGGCCGCCTGCATGTTCACAAATGAAATTACCGGTCTGTCACATCTGAGGATCGCATTTCTTATGCTGTCAGCTGCATCCACAGCACCTCCATACGTATTCAGATCCAGAAGGATATAGTCAGCATCGGCCGCAGCAGCCTTTTCCAGTCCCAATGTCACCAGCCTTCGGGCAGCAGGATCTATATTCTGATCAAGTCTGATACGATAGAAGACAGTGAGCGAATCAGCGGCAAAAGCACCTATGCACAGTATAAGTGATGAGAAAAGTGTGAAAAACCTCTTCATAATGTCAGCTATGATTAAACAGAACACAAATATAAAGATTTTGGTATATTTTTTCTAAATTTGTCGACTTTGAAAAAGAGAAAACCCAAACAACTGAAAACTCTGACATGACAATTCAGATTCTTATTCTTCTGGCAGGTCTCCTGCTCATACTTTTAGGAGCCAATTTCCTTGTGGACGGCTCATCATCAATTGCCAAGAAACTTGGACTCAGTGAATTTATAATCGGACTCACAGTAGTCGGAATCGGCACCTCGACCCCTGAAATGGTTGTCAGCTTCATGTCTTCATTCCAAGGCAAGGCAGATATGGCAATCGGCAACATCGTAGGTTCCAACATATTCAACACCATGATGATTCTGGGAGTCACTGCCCTGATAGCCCCTCTTGCCATAACAAAGAGCAATCTGAAGCGTGACATACCTCTTAATATAGGTGTGACCATCCTTCTGATACTTCTTGGAATGAACCTTACCATATTCGGCAAAGGCCAGGATCAGCTCTGCAGGCTTGACGGAGCCCTGCTTCTTGCAGTCTTCGCATGGTATATGTGGACATCATTCAAGTCAGACACCCCGGATGGAGAAGAAAGCAATACAAAAGAATATACCGTATCCATGTCTCTGCTCTTCATTGTCGGAGGTCTTGCCGGACTGATCTTCGGAGGCAGACTCTTCGTGAACTCTGCTACAGAACTGGCTAAACTTTTCGGAGTATCCGACAAATTCATTGCAATCACCGTGATGGCTGCAGGAACCTCCATGCCGGAACTGGCGACATGTGTGGTGGCAGCACTCAAAGGCAGAGGGCAGCTCGCACTCGGAAACATCCTCGGATCGAATATTTCCAATATATTGCTCATACTCGGAGGTGCCGCACTTATCAACCCTCTCTCATTCACAGGTATGACTACAGTCGATCTTGGCGCCCTGCTTATCAGCTCGGTCTTCATACTCGCCAGCGCCTATATGTTCCGCAAGAAACAACTTGACCGTCTAGAAGGTATCATCCTTGTACTTATGGAGGCCGGATATATGTGGTATTTGATCGCAAATCTGTAGCAAAATACATATAACAAACTTGTTACTACATTTAACAAAATTGTTTCAAACATATAATATCAATAATTTATGCCAAGCACATTGGAAATCCTCCCTAAATTGGATAGTCTTGCTCATCCAGACACTCTCAATGAGGTCCAGGCCGGTCTTGCAAGCATGGTAGAACATATTGCAACCACACCTACAAACGAACTTCTCGGAGAATTGCTTGAAAAAGCCATATCATTCGGTCTTAAAGTCGCTGCCGCACTTATCATATATATAGTAGGTATATGGCTTATCCGAAGAATCAAGAAGGTGCTCTCAAGGGTATTTGAAAGGAAAGAGACTGATGCTGCAATCGCCTCATTCGTGCAGAGCATTACAAGCATAGTCCTCACTCTCATCCTGGTAATCACATCCATCGGAGTGTTGGGAGTGAACACCACCTCATTTGCTGCTCTTCTTGCCGGTGGAGGTATGGCGATCGGTATGGCTCTGAACGGAACCGTCCAGAACTTTGCAGGCGGAATCATGCTGCTTATCTTCAAGCCATTCAAAGCAGGAGACTACATTGAAGCGCAGGGGTTCTCCGGAACTGTCTCTGAAGTCAACATTGTCAGCACTAAACTCAGAACAGTCGATAACAGGGTGATAATCATCCCTAACGGAATTCTCTCGAACGGAACCATAGACAACTACTCCCAGCAGGAGATGAGACGCGTAGACTGGACTGTGGATGTCGAGTATGGTGCTTCATCAGAAGAGGCAACCAGACTGCTGATGTCCTTCCTGACTGAAGACGAAAGGGTCCTCAATGTAGAGAAAGGGGCGCCTGCTGACCCGTTTGTCACTCTCAGCGCGCTGAAAGACAGCGGAATACAGTTCACCATGAGGGCATGGGTAAAGAAAGATGATTACTGGGACGTCAAATTCCTTGTCATCAACAAGATCTACAATGAACTTCCAAAGCACGACATCCAGTTCCCTTATCCGAAACTTGACGTGAACATACTGAACAGATAAAACAGAAGACGCCGGCCTCTTACAAGGTCGGCGTCATATCTTTTCGGAATGCAGAAGGTTAAAGAAGAATGCTTCCGGTCTGCTTTTCCTTTGCCAGCAATTCCTTGGTAACTACCGGATTTGCATAGATATCAATGAAGATGCGTCTGAGGTCTTCCCTGTTGACCTCTGGCTCGACAGTGTCAAGCTGATGCTCCATATATGTAACAAACTGCTCGAAGTCAGCTTTCTCATACATGTGAGAATACTTGAATGAATGATTTGCAATATCGTAAGCGATATAGTTGTTCTTGAAGAGCTTGTAGCCATCTATAACTCTGAGGTCCACAGCATGCCTGATGAGCTGGTAGCGGTCGTTCTTGTCGCAGAGGGAAGCCTGCTCGATCTCTTCCGATGTCAGCGGCTTTCCGATATTCAGATGGATGTCACCCTTCTGCTGCATTATACCTGTCACGATACTCTTGAAGTCTTCACCTTCAGCCTTCACATATTTCCTCTTACGAGAAATGACAAGCTCACGTGCCTTCTGGACGTCACAAGGCTCGATCTCGTATGAGATGCTCATCGGGATTATGTTCAGTTCCTCGAAGTTGGTCTTGAAATCAGCCTTTCCGCTCATGTCGAGCATCTTGAGAAGTCCCTGCTCCGTGATGTCATATCCGTTCTTGGTACGTCCCTGACGCTGTGCAAGCCAGATGGAGCTTCTCTGCTCGGTGATGTTAAGACGGATATACTTTGAAAGGAGCTGAGACGACAGATAAAGCTCACGTGCTGAAATGCCTCTCACCACTTTGATCATTCTGTTCGAGCGGATAAGCCACTCGATAGTCTGGTTGGTGATCAGGTTATCTCCGACAGCAATCTCAGTCATAGGGATACCGTTGCGGTAAAGAATCAGCTGTGTGATCGCCGGATCAAGAATGATGTCCCTGTGATTCGACAAAGCGAGAAACTTCTTCTGAGGATCGATATTGGAGATTCCGTCATAAGAGAAATTGCGGGCGGTGTGCTCGATGACCCAGCGCACGAATTTCTGCATGACAAGAACCTGGAACTCGTCGATTGTCTTGATCTGCTTGAGAATATTCTTTAGAAATTCCGGTGACTCTTCCGGAAAGAACTGTTGCGAAACATGTGATAAAAGCGGAAATTCAGCCAATTTACTCAGGGCTTCAGCCGCTTCTGCGTCAGTGTACGGGCTGATGCTTTCAAATTCGGTCAAATCTACCATAGGTCAAATCTTTATAGTACATTATGCAAATTTATAACGATTTTGTAAAATATCAAATTCCGGCCCTACCTTCTGAAGAGGATGGAGCTGTCGCCATAACTGAGGAATCTGAAATCGTTCTCAAGTGCAAAATCGTAGATATTATGCCAATCTCCTTTGACAAATGCAGAAATCAGCAGCAGAAGCGTGCTCTGAGGCTGATGAAAATTAGTTACCAGTACATCCACAAGCTTGAACTCGTATCCGGGGACTATTATGATCCGGGTTCCGACCTTGAGCTCATCAAGACCATTAGCCCTGAGATAGTCTGCAATGGCATTCAAAGACTCCTGCACGGTGTAAGGATACTCTCTCGTGTAAGGCTCCCACTGATCCACATCGGAAGGCTTGCCAGACTCGATGCACTTGACTCCTACATAATACAATGACTCAAGGGTCCGCACAGAAGTCGTTCCCACAGCAACCAGGCTGCCAGTCTTGTCAATGAGCCTCTCCAGAAGCGGGAGAGTGACCACGAAAGGCTCACGATGCATGGTGTGTTCAGCAACATTGGATGATTTCACTGGAAGGAAAGTTCCGGCTCCTACATGAAGACATACGGTATCCGTCACCACATTCCTGGATCTGATCTCATTCAGCACGTCTTCCGTGAAATGCAGTCCGGCGGTCGGGGCCGCCACTGAGCCGCGGAAACGGGCATATAGAGTCTGATATCGCTCGAGATCGATGTTTTCCGTATCTCTGTTAAGGTACGGGGGAATAGGCACTGATCCGCAGATCTCCAGCACTTTTGAAAAAGGAGCACCATTCTTCCATGTAAACTCCACAATCGATGTCTCTCCGCATCTTTCCACAAGGTCCGCCTTCAGACCCATATCTTCGATTTCAGTGTCATTCAATGGGTTATAAAGATGCAGGGTGTCGCTCTTCCAACGCTTGACGTTGCCCACAATGCACTTCCATCTGCATCTTTCCGTGACAGCAAACATGGTCACATATTCTTCCGGAAGCACAGGTTCAAGACAGAAAATCTCGATGTGTGCTCCTGACTCACGTTGAAAATGCAGTCTGGCTGGAACAACCTTGGTATCATTGAACACCATCACAGAGCCTTCCGGTATCTGCTCGGCAATATTTCGGAATCTGTCCTGCGAGACATTTCCATTCCTATAGATAAGAAGTTTGGAAGCATCCCGTTCAGACAACGGATATTTTGCTATCCTCTCATCTGGGAGGGGATAATTGTAGTCTTCGATCTTTATTTCAGGTATCATTCTGAGAATTCAATATTTCAGTTAACAAATACAAAATTACGAATTTTTCCGCTTTTCCGGAAATAAGTACATCCAGTCAATCGTATTACATTTGTAAATCACAAATCCAAATAATCGAATCACAAAAGTTAATTACGCACCAAGAGAGCAAACCGACGATATTAACATTATACATGGTTACAAATCTATTATAAGATTTTATTATGTACGTTTCCATGTGTTACTATATCGCGGATTATCAGTTACTTATGATATTTCATA
>JAEIGA010016721.1_pt1 | contig 11153 bp, 2 predicted proteins | sample 9270691 | NCBI WGS metagenome assembly JAEIGA01 (sample SAMN17057246, study PRJNA624740) | gut metagenome | biome: biome; isolation source: fecal sample | host: Bos grunniens | place: China: Xizang | collected 2019
AATGCCGCATGAACGTTGCGTTCATGCGGCACGGGTGTATCATTTTTGTAGCATTATTTGCCCGGGTACATCATCTCGTAAACGTCGCGACCGGTAGAGCGGTCAAAAGGATTATCGCCGCCATCATAGTTCTTTCCCGCAAACACCTGCCACAAAACAGCCTTCTGCTGTTTCGTCAGGGAGAACGTTCCGACGATCTGCAGCGATCCGGCAGAAGACGTGGGAATGGATTTTAACAACGCTTTCAGCTCTTTTGCACCGTCTGCATCCTCATCCTTCCGAAGGTGCATAAACTGAACAAGCACCGACGGAGCAATGCCGTAGTCATAAGATAGCTCCAACCGCTTTCTGTCGGTTTCTTCCATGATCTGCATCAATGCGTCCAACTGCTGCTGCGCACCCATGCTGACGGACAGCACCGCATCGTACTTCTGCAAAGAGCTTACGCTTTTCGCACCGGGCAGCGGTTTCAGCGCGGCCAGAGCCTTGCAAACTCTATATGCCTTATCCTCCGAAAGTCCGACAGATAGAAACTCGTCGTATTTGAGATTATCAACAGAATAGAAGCATTTTCGCACGGCCTCCGCCTGTTTTGGCGAATAGTTTTGCTCAGCGACCCATTTGTAAAACTCCAGCTCACGATCCGTACTGTCTTTGTATTCAGCTTGAATGTCTTCCATGGTATGCATTGCAGAAACGTACTGATCAACCGACAGCCCGGCATTTTCATAGATAGCAAGATCCGCTTCCTGATTCTCACTGAGCATCCGGGCACCGGTCTCATCATCCTTGGAGCCAAGCACATGCCGCATCATGATCTTTTTCTCCTCATCTGTCAGAGGAGATCCTGCGATAATATCCCGCTGTGCGCGGGAGGCGCCCTTTGCCATGGTGGCTTTGGCCATGTCCAATTGCAGCAGCGTCTCGGTCACCGCGCCCATGTCCGCTGTCTCTACGAGCTCGTTCATCAAAGCGCGTTTTGCGTCCGGACCATCTTCTGTTTCGTTGGTAAAAAGGCCATAGTAGATCACAGCTTTTGCTGCACCCGGCAGATCGGAATCCAACAGAATCTGTTTTTGCACGACAGATTTGGACAACGTCTCTGTTTTTTCCGCATTTTTCAGCTCCCAAACAAACTCAAATGCAGTCTCGCTGTCCAAACCGGCATCCAGCATCCCCTGATACACCGCTGTTTCCTTGGCATTCAGGCTCTTAAAACCACTCTCTACCCATTCGGTTGCTTCGTCCAGAGAAGACTTACCAAAGATCATCGATTGAAGCAGATTCTTGGTCCAGTCCTGCCAAGTGTCGTTGGCGACGGGATATTGCAGAATGTCATTGCCCTCGCTGTCCACCGAGTAACTGCCGCCGCGAACAACAGCCTCAATGCCTTGAAAGATTTTCTTCAGCTGGCCGCCGCCAAAAGGCATCACCACGTTATAAAACACCTTTGACAATTCGTTCCATACAACGTCTCCGGCCTTGCGTCCGGCATACTCGCCCTTCATCGCGCTCCACAAGCTTGAAAATCCGGGAAGTGAGTTTCCAACCGGCAAACGACCGCCGCCAAGCACGCCACCAATAAACGGCAGATTTTCTACAGCGTTAGTAGCGAGGCCTCCCAGTGCATCAAAGACGCCGCCAGATTCGGTGTCTTCCAGAAGCTCGAAGTCATCTCCGGAGAAGATCATGTCCCAGGTCTCTTCGAGCAGGTTCTGCCGCTCATAACCGGCCCATTCAAAACCGAAATCAAGCAACATGTTCAGCGGATCCAGCATAGGTCTGCGACCGATCAGCCACTCATACAGCTCATTAAAGATCCATCTGCCCAGCAGGAATCGGAACAAAATCATAGCTGCCCTGGCCACGCCCTGTCCCTTCATCTCTCTCGGCATATCCTTGAAAATGTAGGACAGCTCGTTGTTGACTTCCGTCTGGAACTGCGTAAAAAGCTTTGTGATCGGGTTTTTGGCTTCAAAGATCGTCGGCAAAGCGCCCTTGCTGCGATCTGCCATAACGCTGGCGACCCAGGCATCAGCCTCTTGCATGGCACTGGCCTCACTCATCCCGCGTTTCAAATTCTGCTGGTACCGGCCGCGCACCAACGACGCGGATACAAAGTGGTCGATCCACTCCATTGGCTTGCCCGTGACGTTGGAAGCCCGCTGCCAAAATTTCTGAACCAGCGGATCCGAGCCGCTCCGGTTTGTCAAAAACGCACTGCGCTCGTTCATATCATCGTGATTGACCAGATTGGCCATGGTGTCCCACATACCGGAGACCAAATACCGTCCGAGATCCTGCCAGCCCTGAGCCAGCGGTGCAAGGTTAGTCAACCAGGAACCGGGGTTCAAGCCAACCAGATTCGCCGCCACTCGACCTTCCCACCATTTGATAAGGTTGTATGTCTTTCGACCCCAGTTGGCCTCAAAGGAGCGGTCGCGCATGCTCTTCTTTCCGGCCAGTTTGTTGGTATACTCGTCCAGCTCCACAACAAAATGACTTAGAGCGTGGTCAGCCTTTTCCAGGACTTCTTTTACAAGCAGATCTTTTTCTTCCTCAGACAGATCTTCACGCCTTCGAATATCGTCCACCTGCTTTTGGATACCGGCATCAGTGGCACGGTACCGGATCTGCGAAGCCAGCGCGCGAAGGTTCTGAATGCTGTCCGTCAAGTGAATCACATTTGCCGCGCCCTCGATATACCGGTCAAAGCCCTCCACTGCATCATAGGCCGTCTGGAAGCCAAGACGCTCCAGCGTATTACCGAACCACTGAATGCCCGGTCGGAACTGATAGGTCAGACCGCTGATGCTGGTTGGCAGCTCCGTCACGGTCATTTCAATGCCCAACGCTTTGGCAAACAGATCCGCAAGACCGGACTGCTGAGGCTGGAAATGAGGGAAGTAGCCCTTGCGATAGTTGACCGGCTCATAGCCGTTCCGCAGGCGAGTCTCGTTCATCTGCTCAAACAGCTCGTCGTAGATTTCCCGGAAGCTCTCCACCGCGCCTTCAATTTTCGCCCGGTTCAGACTGGGACTCGTCGTCCAAAGATTGGCCACAACAGCCTGCCAATCGTCAAGCGTCTTTCCGTCGGCCTTTGCGTCCTTCAGCTTGCTGTTTTCCAGCCGCCGGATATTATCCATGGCTTCACCCAGCAGCTGCACCGCATGAGATTCGGAAACCAGATCGCCTTTGGCAATCTTGCGGCTCAGATCCAAGGATTTAACCCGATCCCGGTACTCATTCTTCAGGCGGTTCGCCTTTGCCGCGCCCTCATGCACCGGTGTAAAGTAGGCATCAATGATCTGCTGTGCCTGCTCGTCATCGCCGACGATATCCCGGATATTTCGTTCCATGGTTTCCCGGGCGTACAGCAAACCGACCTTCTTATCCTTCCAGTACAGCGCATTCTGCATCAGCTTGTCAGCAGCTTCCCGCATCTGCGCCTTCCGTCTGGCCTTCCACCGATCAATATCTTTGGCGATCCGGTCGTACTCCCGGCTGGCCTCATAGACTGCCGTAATGCCCTCCACATTGTCCTCTTCCGGGTCCAAATGCTCCAGACCAATTTCACCCCGCAGCAGCCGTCCTACCTGCAGCTCGTCACTCTGCGTCAGCAAATGCTTCGTCTGTGCCCGCTGCTGCGCACGTCTGGCGGCCTTTAGCTCAGTATAGGACTTCTTCAAATCGTCCATAGACTGAATACGGGGAGGTCTGTTTCGCTCGGTTTCTGTTCGATCACGATCCTCAGCATATCGTTTTACAAACCGAAGATCACTCAAAAACTTCTGAGCCTCGCTGCGGAAACGGCCTTTATCCATTTCCTTGTACTCATCAGCATACTTTCCGTAAGCCTGATCCAGCGTGCGTTCTACAAGCCGGATGCTTCTGCTTACGTCCAGCATCCGCTGAATCTGATCAGAAGGGTTCTGAATGCTTTGCGGAAACAGCTCCGGAGCCATAGACTGCAGCTCCATGTACATGACATCAGCATCCAAACCGCCCTCATTGACGATTCGCAGGCTGCCAAAAGCAGACTTTCTCCAGAGATTAAAATCAGGAATATCTGCCTTGATTTGGTCGCTGGCATTGACTGCAGTCGTTCGGAGATAGTCCTTGACCTCTTTGTATTGGTCGTAAAACTCCCGGTCTACAACAACACCCTGCTCCCAAGCCGTTTCAAACAGACGATCCAGCGTCTCATTCGAGACCGTGCCGCTTTCCAAAACTTCGCCGCTGATTTCTCTGGCGATATCCATCAGATACTCCCGCCGTGCGTATTTCGGCACATTCAACGACACGCCCAACGCATTAACCATATGCCGCTCTGTCTTCCCAAGCACTTCCTGCGCCTTTGTGGGCAGCGTAGAAACCAGTTGATCCGCACGCTCTTTGGTCATAGGCTGCGCTTCGGTGTCCAAATTGGACACATCTGTTTTTGGGGAAGTAGTTGGCGGATTGCTGATGGAAAATTTTAGATTGACAGGCGGCTTTGATTGTGATACAGTTTGATCAACAAGCTCAACCCTCGCAAGCAGCGCCAGAGACTTTAATATCTGGTTGCCAGGCAGCATTTGGTTGAGCTTGTTTTCGTCATTTATGAAAACAGTTGCATCAGTTCCGAGTTTTTGGAGCATTGATGGGATGTCCGCATGTCCATGAATTGACGTTGCTTTGTGCGCGACTTCTCCATAAAGATCATTGTTTAAATCGAAGGAAACGATAATGTAGTTTCCATTCTTGTCTCGATTGTTTGTCACATATACCACAGCGTTTCTTGCTGGGTTGTGGATTACAATCGGGGCTTCATTTACGCCAGCATCAAGCCGTCTGATATCTTGTTCCGTTAACTCATGCGCGCTTCTGCTTCCTGATTTTGGACGCATGGCCTTCGTTACAACACTCGTTGGGATATAGCGCGGAGCGTCTTGTATGCCAGCCACAGAACTGTCTCCAAGATATAGCGAATCGCTGCTTTTAAGTGTTTTACTTTTGAAGTACGCATCCATTTGCTGTCGCCATGTCATATTTCTAGTATTTGAAATACTAAAACTCACAGACCAATTCTCCGGCAAATCATACTCCTGCTCATTGGCCTCCAGTGCCGCGTCGAACTCCTCATCCGTCAGCTCACCGGCGCGGTACCGCTCAAGGATCTCTTCTTCAGCTGCCAGCCCTTCCGCCTGCTTTCCGCGCACGGCCTCGCTCTCAGTCAGGGCATTCCTGTACAGCTCCATGGCCTTGTAAACGAACCGATACTCCTTGGACTTCTTCCGCAGACCGGGCAGCAAGCCCTTCAGCCAGTTCAGGATCCGTCTCGCAAGGCTGGGCTTTTGCTTGACCAGCTCCCGGATCGCAGCCTCATCCGTCAGCAGATGCTGGGCAATGTACTCGGCCACGACCTCCTGATCGATCTGCTCGGAAGTCAGCTCCACGCCGTTCTTCCGGTACAGCTTTTCCACGTTCTTCCGCAGCTGCTGCCAGTTGTTGGAGGTCTTTCCTACGCGATCCCGTACAAATGCAGAAAGCAGCTGATACGATTCGCCCCATTCGGTGGCGTGGGTCAGCTCGTGACCGATGATTCGCGCCGCAGGCTGGGCGCTCTCCGCATTGACGTACAGCTTGCCGGTCTTGGGATCAAACATACCGTCAATGATGCCGCTCTCAGTTTCTCGCTGCCGGAAGATTTCAATCTCCCGACCAAGAACCTTGGAGATTCGAGAAACCTCGTCACGCAGCTCCTGAGAGGCTTCAGCAGCATCTCCCGTCAAAATCTCGCCGAAGCCCTCCAGCTGATCGACCTCACTGCCTGCCCACCGGATTCCGCTGGTGGAATTCAAGTTGACCACCTTCGGAGAAGCCTCTGCTTCGCCGACCACTTCTGCGACAGGCGCAGCAGTATCCACAGCAGGCGCAGCCGTTGTCTCGGCAGGAGCCGCCGCCACAGGACGTGCCTCCGCAGCACCGGGTGCATCTGCCGTCAATGTCGTATAGCCGCTGGGATCCGTCCCGGCAGTGATCTTAATGTCCGTGCCTGCAGCCTCTGCTGCAGGTGCGGCTTTTGTTGTTTCTGGGGCAGGCTGTTTCGCGTCCGACCTACCGGACTGAAGATACGCCGCGTATAGCCGTCCGATCTCCAGGGCAGACAGCTCCATCACCGTTTTGCCGCCGTCCAGCTGTGCCTGCAGATCAGCAGCACGCTGTTTCACCTCGGCATTATCGCTGGCAGCTGCAAGCTCCAGCAGCGTCATAACACCGCTGTCGGTTTTCTGGATCCGGGATCCGGCCTGCCGCATCTGCGCCGTATTCATCACCGCACTTCCGCCGGACATCAGACCACCGGAAACCGCACCTGCCAGCGCATCCACACCGGCCTCCAGCAGCTTGTCGCCGACCGCTTTGCCCCACGCCTCAGACTTGGACAATCCCTGATCCATATAGGCCTGCACCATTTCAGCCATAACCGACTGATCTCCGGCAATCACCGTATCCCAAATCGTATTGGCGATGCTGGTCAAGCCTTCCTCCGCGCCTTCGGACGCGACATTTTTGATCAGATACTTAACCGTGGAATCGCGGAGCGATTTAAAATCAAACAGCCGCTCAATCGACAGATTTTCCGCAGCCGCTTCCGTCGCACCGGCCAGCAAACCCAAAAGGATTGCCTCGCCGTCGGAATACCCGCGATCCTTGCCGGCAATTACCGTGTCAGCCATAGACCGCATGCCCATTGTACCCAGTGAAAAAGCCCTGGAGCCGCCGGACAATCCGTTAACCAGCAAAAAGTCCGCCGTACTCAGACCAACATTATAAGCGAAGCTGCCAACCGGACCCCATTTATCCTCCACGATCTGGCTGACCTCACCTTGGATTGCGGTGGGGATGTAGGAAAGCCGGTTGTATCCTGCGTTCTGATCAATGCTGCCATCATCCAGATAATCCGCCGTCTGTACAACTGCAGAAATTGCGCCTGCAGGAGCCATAAAGATTCTGGCAACGGTAGCACCTACAGGATCTTTCTTAGACATTTCCTGCCAGAACTTTGTTTCCGCTTCCCGCTCACGCTCGTTCAGGTACGGCTGTATTGATTCAAGGAACTTCCCGGCGGCCTCACTGCCCTGTGTGTTGTACAGATAATTGTAGATCGCAATTTCCTCCTCTGTAAGATGCGCTTTTTCCGTGCCGTCCGCGCCAACAAGATGCGTTGTACCGATACCGCGGCTGGTTACAATCTGAACAGCCTGCGGATCACCGTTGATATAATCATATTCCAGATCCTCTTCGCTGTCGTATCCGGTCGATGTGTACTGAACACCGCCTCCGCCGGGAACCAAAGCGGCAGGTTGTCCGGGTGCCATAGAGGAAGAATTGGCGAAAGTATTATACACAGGAGATCCGGTTTTTTTGCTGCTGAACGCACTGTTTTGTTCAAAGTCTTCATTGTCCAACAACTCTCGATACGGCAGCATTTTCTCGCTGTAATCCGCATACGCTGCAGCCTCCCGCACAGCATCGGCCTGTGCGCGGATATCATCCCGCCGCCGCTCTGCCTCTGCAGCCGCGCCGATGGCAGCAAGATCACCCTCCGGCGTTGCTGCCGCCCATTCGCCCGCAGAAGCACCGGCATACGGGAGTCTGCTTTTAGCAGCCCACGCCTCTTTATTTGCCGCCGCCTCCAAGCCTTCAATTCGGACTCGTTCGTCTCTGGCCGCCTGAATATCCTCCGCTGTTTGAGGATACTGCTTGCGGTACGCCTCCCATGCCCGGGTCTCTTCCACCTGTGCCTTTCGCAGCAACCCGGCATACTTGGCATACTCCCGGCCGTAAGAATCCATTTGCTTCTGCGCGGCAGCTGCGTCCTTGTTATATACCTCCACAGCGGCGCTGTAGGCCTTGTGTGCCTCCATGTAGGTCAGATAAGCTGAATCGCTTGGATTGCGGCTGTAGTTGTCATACAGCTGCTGCAAATACCGTGCGCTGCTTTCCAGAGCACGCTGCCGCTGCTGCATTTGCTGCAGATCCTCCTGATATTGCTGCAGCTTTTTTGCCTGCTCCTCAGCTGCCTGATAATCAGCCTGTGCCTTCATCGTCCGCTCGGCATACTCTGCCTCCGGATTGCCAACCAGCCCGGCCGTAAACCCGGAAGCCGCATCCGCAGCACCAAGCCCCATCGGCTCAAACGGAGCCTTCTGCCCCGGCTGAACCGGGGCAGAAGGCTGTGCAGGCGGCGTAAAACCGGGTGCGCTGACCGCAGGACGAAGCCCCTGCGCCTGCATAACATATCCCTCAAACGCTTTCTGGTCGCGCTCCGCTTTGACTCGTTCAATGGACTGCCAGCCGGAAGACTGCTTCACGCCGTTTCTCTGCGCTTTGACGCGCTCAATACTTGACAATCCGGAATTATATGCGCTCATGCCGTTATCCTCCTACGCATGTTGGCCGGAATATCCGACCAAAGTCATCCACTGTTTTCTGGCATATTCCTTCTGACGGCTTGTCCAAGGCTGATTATTGATCCATTCCATCGCGGCATCAAACTGTACATATGTCGGATCATCGATCAAATCCAGAATGGCGCGGGTGAAATCGTCTTCCGACTTGCCATCGATCATAGCAGGGCCATTGCCGCCGGTATCAACCCAGCGCTCATAAGCGTCCACAGCATCCTCCTGGCTGCTAAAGCCTGCGGCCTTCCAGTTTCTGCTGATCCACGAATCCACATCTCCGCTTTGCTCCGCAATCGACCAAAGTGTAGCCATATCTGCCGTGGACAGATCAAACTCATCGCCTACCGGGGTATCGCCTCCGCCGCCGAAGCTCTTCGACCAATCCGTGTAGGCCTGATCGCTGGTGGGCGTACCCTGCGCCACGCCAAGGATCCCGGCCACTTCCGCGTCCGCATAGCCCATCTGTGCCCATTTCTGCATAGCGTAATTCAGCTGCTGATAATGAAGATTTGCGCTCTGGTTCTCTGCGTTCATCAGCATATTGACCTGCTGCTGCTTCATGGCCAGATCGTTCAGATAGCGGTTGTAGGCCGCGTCATACAGCTCCGGCACCTTGTCGTTCAGCTGGGACTTGTAGTAGTCAGCCGCCTGACTGGCCGCGTTGATGGCACTGCTGCCTGCAATACCGCCGGTGTTCTGTGCGTATTGACCCAGCGTATCCTGCATGGTCCGGTCAGCCTCCCGCAGATAGGCCTTGCGATACGCCTGATAGCTTTCATCCTCATCCTTGTTCCAGCCCTGCCACTGGCTGCTGCCCAGCTCCGCCATGGCCGCCTGCAGCTGATCCGCATAGGGACTCTGATAGCCCATCGGCGCAGTCCCTTGCGTGCCGGTGGGCTGATAGGTAATGTTGCCGACCTTCTGCACGCCGTTGTGCAGAACGGAGATCGTGCCGTCGGCGTTCTTCGTCCAGACGCTGCCGTCCGTTGCCGTCACACTCTGTCCCGGCTGCAAGCCCGATGCAAGGTCATAACCAAGCTTAGAACCGATGTTATAATATTCTGCCATAATGTACCTCCTCAATGGATACCGCTGCCCACGGAGAATTCTCTCAACATGGCCTGCAGCTCCCAATATCCCGTTCCGACCAACCGAAGCCGGTAATGATCACACCGCCGCAGCTTGATCGGATAGGTAAAGCTCATTTTTTGTGTTGCCGTAAAGGTCTTCACCGGCCGCCAACCGCCATTGCTATCGTACATTACCTGCACCTGCAGCGTCGCGCCCTGTTCCATCCGCAGCCGCATCTGCATGGATGTGGGAGATTTTCGGTTCATGCTCTGCTCCGTAAAATCGCCGAACTCCACCATGCTGTCCGGGAAGCCCTCGCCGGTGTCCGAGTTGTAGATCTCCACGCTGTCGCTCATGCCGTACAGCACGCCGCGAAAACACGTCCACATCTGAACCTGTCGGTGGTCTTCCTTCCGCAGCAGGCCGCTGTCTGTATCAAGGCAGAACAGCGTCCAACGCTCGGAAGTGTCCTGCATACTCAGGTACAGCCGTCTGCCGTCCGTGCCGCTGATGCAGTCCACATACTGCACATTGCCGAATGGTGCCGCAAGGCTCTCCGGCAGGCCGCCTGTGTACGCCGTCAGGCCGTTGGGGGACAGGTAATATAAAACCTCACCGGCAATGGCAAAGCTCTGTGACGCGCCGTCACGGACTCCCATAGTGGCCGACAGACTGGGCTGAAAGTTTTCTGCGTTGGAGCCGTAGATCTTGCAGATATGCCCCTCTTTAAAAAACATGGGATAGCCCAGATACATGGTGCAGCCGGTAAAACGCCCTGCCGTGCCGGTGCTCTGGAACCAGCTGTCGGTGGTCAGACCGTCAAACACGTTGAAGTTAAACGGATTGCCCAGTGCGGAGGCGTAGATCGTATCATCCTTCGCGCCCCACAGCCGATTGTTCACCGCGCAGATCACATCCAGATCCGGTTCTTCCCGTGTCACAGTGATAGTGCCGGGTTCCGTGTAATCCGTCAGGCCGTCTTCGTCGTCCAGGACAAAAACAAACTCATAGAACCGGATCTGCTTGCCTTCGATTTCTCGGATAATGGCAGTCTTGTTGTTCTCCGGGTGTTTGGTGCAGCCCTTGATGGTCACAGCGTCACCAACCCTGAACCCCAGATCCTCCACGTTTTCTTCAAACTCCATGGTGTTGGCATCTGCCTCCACATCATGATACGTACCGTTTTTAAACCAGACATTTTCAAATGATTTGCTGATCCGGATAGGCTCCAGCTCCAGGCCATTGCTGACCCATTCTGTGCCGTTGTACACATAGATCTCATACGGCACGGAAGAACCGACACCGTATGCATCATTTTCCGCAGGCTTCGTCACAGCAGCCTCCAGCGCCGCCTTACTGGGATAAACGCCGAGCCGCTTGTAGCTGGCATTCAGCACCACCTTGTCCGGCCAGATGATGATCCGATTACCCATGATGGCAAACTGCTTTTTGTTGGGCTGCACATAGCCAACCGGATGCCCGTCATACCACAGCTCATTACCGACCACATAGCCGATCGCATCATGGGAAAAGACACCGTAGTTTGCGCTGAAGTCTGCCGCAGGCCTGTTCCGTCTGGGGCGCAGATACGGATAGGCCAGACTGCTCATGTTCAGCTCATCACGGATCTGC
>JAEIGA010016722.1_pt1 | contig 11153 bp, 15 predicted proteins | sample 9270691 | NCBI WGS metagenome assembly JAEIGA01 (sample SAMN17057246, study PRJNA624740) | gut metagenome | biome: biome; isolation source: fecal sample | host: Bos grunniens | place: China: Xizang | collected 2019
TTCCCCGACCAAAGCACCTGTGTTCAATTGCAACTTCATATTTCTGAATGCATCAATCTGTTCAGGGAAGAATGTTGCAATAAGGTCAATGATTTTCTGCAAGTAAGATGACAAAGCCCCGTTCTGTTCAGACATTGCGCTTCTGATGGTTTCAAGTGTTTGCGCTTGCCCTGTTGTTCCGCTTCCTGATGCGGTGCTATGTCCGTATATTGCAGGACTGCCCACAACTTCTGCGCCAACACCAGACAACTGCGACACAAAGGAATTATATGCCTTTGAAATTTCAGCTTGTGTCTGTTTCGCCATTTGTGCTGATGCAGTCCAGTCTGCCAGATTGTTTCTTTGATTGTACAGTTTCAAATACAAGTCAAGGGCAGATGAATCCAGTCTGTTCAGGGCTTCAATCTGCTTCAAAGCATCAACACCCATTGATTCAATTTCAGTGAACAAATCTGTTCCACCGATTTTGCCCCTTAATGATTCAAGTTCACTTTGATAGTCTTCAAGGGCATAAATCTGGTCACGGAGATTCCAGAACAAAGAATCTTCATCAACATCTTCGCCCAGGGCAGGGCTGTCAAACAATCCAAAAGAATCCCTGATTGACAGTGTTCTTTCTTCAACTTTTGCATAGATTTCTTCAATTGTAGTCTGAAGGTCTGTTTCAGCTGAAACAATTTCATCATTGAGTGATTTCTTTGCTTCAAGATACTTCTGATCCGCCTGAATTCGTGCATCTGTGCCTTCCTTACACTGCACCCTGACTTTGTCCCAGAATGCGACTTCATCAGCAAGTGTCAAATCATTATAGACCTTGTAATTATCAAGCCGCTTTTGTGCCGCATCAAGGACTTTTTTGCTCATCTCTTCAGCTTTTTCCTGAACCTTGCTTGTGTTCTGCTCAATACCGACTGCAACACCTTCTGCAAGGTATTTGCCGACTTCATCTCGCATCACCGTTGAAGGTGACTTGATTCCGAAAAGCTTTTTGATGAACTTTGTTACATTGCCAACCCATCCTTTGATTTTGCCTGTGATCCATTTGTACCCATTTGAAATGCCCTTCCAGATACCTTCTACAAGGTTTTTTCCGGCACTCAACATGTCTTTTGCGGCACCTTTGACAGTGTTCACAACACCCTTCAGCACATTGGCTATGGCACTTTTTATGTTATTCCATGCACTTGATACAACTGTTTTAATTGTATTCAAGGTGCTTGAAATGACTGACTTGATGCCGTTCCATACTGAAGAAACAACAGACTTGATTCCGTTCAATACACTTGAAATGATTGACTTTATTCCGTTCCACACACTTTGAATGACTGACTTGATTGCATTCAGAATGTTTGAAATCGCCTTTTTGACACCTTCCCAGTCACCCTTCAAGACACTTGAAATCAGTTTCATTACATTTGAAATAATGGTCTTGACTGCATTCCATGCCGTTGAAATAACATTCTTGATTGAATTCAGAACAGTTGAAACAACATTTTTGATTGAATTCCAAACTGTGCTGATGACATTCTTAACTGCATTGATGACTGTGCTGATATGGGTTTTTATTGCACCCCATACATCTTCAATCAATGCTTTCATCTGTGCCAAGCCCGGAACATTGCCCATTGCTTTCCATGCATTAGATATGGCATTTTTAACAGGTTCAAAGAAGCCCAGAATCTTTTGACCTAACAACACAAATATCTGTGAAATTGCTGTCCATAATGCACTCACAATCTCTGGAAGTGCAGCAGCAAGGGCAACAATAAGCTGAATGCATCCTTGAATCAACACAGGCAGATTTGAAAGCAGTGCATCCACAATCGAAACAATGATTGTCGGAAGCGCATCAATAATGGGTTGCAAAATCTGCGGAAGCATTTCAACAAGCATCATTATAAGATTGACCGCCCCATCAATAAGCTGTGGAATCAAAGTCGGAAGCGCTGCAATAATGGCTTCGATTATCTGCGGAAGTGCGCCAATAATACCATCGGCAAGTGCCAGAACACCATCAATCAACATCGGAAGTGCATCAAGCAGTGCAGTGATAACACTGGGAAGGGCTTCAACCACTCCATTCACCAATGCAATTGCACCTTCGATGATAGGCGGCAACAACTGATTCAGAAGGTTCGGAATTTCGCTTGTAATCATCGGGACAAGCTGTGTCAATGCTGTTGCTATGCCCGAAAGAATTTGTGTCATTCGTGGAATAAGATTGCTTGCAAATGTGGTTGCAGATGAAAATACATTGTTTATCAATGTTGTCAAATCTGCTTCAGGATCAGACAACCCCACCATCAAATTTGACCATGCGCCTTTCAGCATTCCAAAAGAACCCTGAATTGTTCCGCTTGCTTCTTTTGCCGTTGTTCCTGCGATTCCCATTTCTTCCTGCATGACATGAATTGCTTGTGTGACATCCGCAAATGAAGAAATATCATATTTGATGCCGGAAATCTTTTCAGCATCTTTCAGAAGTCTTTGCATTTCTTCTTTCGTTCCGCCATAGCCAAGCTTCAAGTTGTCAAGCATGGTGTAATTTTGCTTTGAGAATCCGGCATAAGCATTTTGAATGGCTTCCATTGAAGTTCCCATCTTCGCCGCATTATCAGACATGTCAATAACAGCTTGATTTGCAAGTTCAGCAGAATCAAGCTGGCTTGCTGAACTTTGATTCAGTGCTGCTGCGATGCCGTTTACTGATTCCATGTATTCATTTACAGACAAGCCAGCTGTCTTATAAGCATCTGAAGCATTTTTCATCACAAGTGACTGTGCTTCCTGAAGCATCCCAAATTCCGCTTCAACATCTTTCACCGATTTGCCGACCATATCGGCATATTCCTGAACTGTCTTTGCGCCCCTTGTTCCAAATAAGGTTTCGACACCGCCAACAAGCTGTTCATAATCTCCGTAAGACTTGATTGCAGCCGTACCAAGAGCGACACAAGCACCTGCACCAACAGCAAGCCCCTTCAATATTGTTTTTCCGGCCGCTGCTGCACCTTTGCCAATAGCACCGAAAGTCTTTGAAAGTTTGCTTTGTGCTTTTTCGCCTTCTTGACCTGTTTCCTGCAAAGCTTTTTTTGCTTCTGCATTGTTTATTGCGATAGTGCCAAGAAGTTTAAATAATTCCATATGTTTATTCACCCCTTTCAGGGTTAAAATTGTTCAATATACTCATTGCAATATTGACGGAATCTGCCTTGTCTTCTTCAGTCATGTTCTGAAGCTGTTTGTCATTTTCAAGTTCATCAACAAAGTCTTTGTATGAAACTTCTGCACTGACTTTGTGAAGGTAGAAGTCCCATGTTTTTGAATCCTCTGTTTCTTCATTGATTGTGTTTACAAACTCAACAACAAATTCATCGAATCTGCCTGATTGCATCATTCCGTCAATAAAAGAAAATGGACTTGCATATCTTTTGAATAGCAAGTCCATGAATCGAAAGTCACCTATTTGAACAATTTTGACACAGCCCTGAAAAAATCGGCAAATTCCTCTTTCTTGCAGAAGTCAACAATCATTTCAAGTGTTGTTGCAGGGGGCTGCTTCTTGATGTCTTCAGGCTTTAAACCTGCGACATTTGCAAGCAGTCCATAAATTTCAGTTTCAGCCTTCGGAATTGCTTCAAAAAGGACTGATGCTGCTTCAAAGAATATGTCGATGCCAAGCTTTTCAACATCGATCTTGCCATTTGCAGTGCCACCCATGAAAAGGAATAAGGTCTGTTTCAGCCCTTCATTGTCCTTTAATTCTTTGAAGCCGATTTTATTTAAAAGCTTAAACATCAGAAACATGTCTGTTGTTTCAAGTTTTCTGAATGTGTAGGCTTTTTCTTCCACCGCTTCAGGGGATTCCTGTTCTGCAATGTTCGTGTTTTTTTCTGTGTCTTTCATTGTTCAAATCTTCCTTTCTTATTTCTTTATTTCAGCATCTGCCTTTTCGGTCTTTACAACCTTTGCAGGTGCTTTTTCAATTGTGATGTAGTCCTTGCCTGACCTTCTGATCTCGTTGTAACGGTCTTCAGTGATGGTCAGTCTGTCACCCTTTTTGCGCGTCAGCCCAGTTCTGCGGTCAAGGAAAGGTTTTTCAACAATAACAGTGAATTTCTTCATGTTCTGTCACTCCTTCACACAGTCTTTTCCTGGGGATAGTAGATGCGCACAGGCACTCTGTCAAGGTCTGAATCAATATCGCCATAAGCGGTGAATGTTGCTTTGACTGTTGCATTTTCCTTGTTTTTAGGATCAAGCTGGAATCCAGACTTGCAAAGTGCATTCTCAAAGATAACAATAATCTGTTTTGAACCATCAGCAGTGTGTCCAACAAAGCCCAGGTCTTCAACATAATCGCCTTCAGTGATTGCAGCCTTTGTCTGGATGCAGTCAAACCCTGCAACAGCATGTTCAGATTCGCCATCAAGTGCTTCACCCAGTGTGGTCATCGCAAGAATGTCCTTGTTGATTTCAGCAAAGTTCACTTCTGCTTCACCTGAACCGCCCTGCATTACTGCAAGACCTTTTGCAACAACTGCTGCGCCATCAATTTCGATGTCAAGCACTTCAGGTGTTATTTTGATTGAACTTCCACCAGATGTTGCGCCAAGAACTGTGCCAGCCCATCCAGTGCCTTCGGTGTACTTTAAGCCTTTGAACCACACACCTGCACCCAAAGGAATGTTTGAAGGTGTTGCCGATGTGATTCCGTGTTTTGCAAGATTGGTCATTTATAAAACCCCTTCCCATGTTTTAATTTTTAAATTGATTTGAAGCTTTATCAGATCAGCTTCGCCAGTAGGTATATAAAAAGCACCCCCATAGAAAGCAGCAATTGCGCCGCTGTCTGTCTGTACACGGAAGCCATGCACAGGATGGAAGTGTTTTTTGATTTTTTCCTTGATTTCTTCAAGGGTGATTCTTTTGCCCCGGTGAAAGAATGTCAGAATGAAAGGCACTTCACTTGCGCCATCCTCTGTGATGGGTTCATTCTCTGAATATTCACCGACACAATAAGGATATGACACTTCAGAAGTCCAACCACCGAATTCATAAGGAATCCCCAGGGCTTCCATCTGTTCATTGATAAATTGTAAAACCATATTAATTCAGCCCCTTCAATGTTTCCTGAATTCTGTTGATGATTGGATTCTTCAGTGCATTGTAAGCATGCCAGAATGCTCTTGAAGGCTTTTTGCCGTGTGTATGATACCATTTGCCTTCTTCATTCTGATAAGACCAGCCACCTTTTCTGCCGTTGCCTTCACGGGCATATTCGCCTGTTCCAAACTCTTCCCAGATGGAATTTTCCTCTGTGTTGCCGATGGTTGCTTCATGCTTTTCAGTGTCAACATGATGCTTCCATCCAATTTTGGTCTGGCTTGTGGCAACCCTTGTGTTTCGTGCGGCCTGTGATTCCATTTCAGCAGCACACTCTTCAAGCACTGCATTGATGTTGCCTTCAATTGCTTTTGTCACTTCGATTGTGAAGTCCTTGAATATAACATCAGCCATTCCAAGCCCCCACCCTTCGCAGGTAGATTTCAAGCTGTTCATCCATTTCATCAGGATTGTCAATCAAAAGGACATCATAAACAATGCCCTTGATGACCATTCTGACAATGGGTGTCTTGCCTTTGTCATCCGGCAAGGTCAAAGCATATATATCAGAATCATAATCACAAAGGAAAACATGTGTTGATTCTTCAATCTTTGCATTGTGGGTGTATTTGCTATCCCCGGACTGCAAGCCAAGCCAACCGACACAACCGCCCAAAATGGGAACATCAACCCAGGATGCTTCCTTTTCACCGATTGCATTTTTGCTGTCAGAATTCTTTTTTTGAATGATTGCTTTAATGTTGCCCCCGATGTCTGCCATGCTTAAAACCTCGCTTTCTTGTGAAGGTTTAATGCATTAAGGATTCCCACCGGGAAACCATTGAACATTGTTGCACTGTCTTCATAAGTCACAGAATGCCTTGAAAGTGTTTCTGACTTGATTCCAACCTTGTCCCGGTTCTTCAGTTCCCATTCAAGCAGATTCAAAGCACAGTCAACAACATCTTCAGGATATTTGATTCGGGTGCAAAGAACATCCTTTTCATCTGTGACATCTTCAGCAACAGTGAAGGTGCTGTCCGTTGTTTCAACAATCATGTACAGCCCTGCATTCAAGCCCGATTCACTGATCTGAACTGTGTCACCAATCTGAAAAGGTGTCAAAGCTTCACATACAAAAAGACTGCCAACAATGTCAGCAGTCCTTCTGCATTCTCTTTCCTGAAAGTTGTTGTTTGTGTACTTCCTGATAACTGCTTCAATGGCTTTCAGCTTTCGTTCAATTTTCGCATCTGTCCAGCCCTTGAATTCAATCAATTCTTTTGCTTTTTGAACAGAAATAATCATAAGGGAAGCCCCCTTTCATTATTCCTGGTTATTGTCAGCAGTGCCAGTCTTTTCAGTCACCTTGTAGCCGTGTTCTCTGAACCAGTCAAGAACCCAACCTTCACGAACTTCAGCTTTACCATATGCGAACTGAACACCAGCCGCACCGATGCCGCAGAAATTCTTGACAGGTGTATGAACGATGAACACCTTTTCAGTGTTTGTCTTTTTTGTTGTTGCTGCCATATCAATTCACCCTTTCAATTAAGCAATCTTGATGTTACGGAGAACACCAGCAGACTTTACATTTTTGAGTGCAACACAAGCAACCATTTCAACTTCACCTTCCTTGACTGCGCCAGGTGTGTTGAAATCAGGAAGATACTGCTTGATTGCGCTGTCCCCTGTAAGTGTTACACCGTGGAAACCGTCAAGAGTGCTGAATTTTACTGCATAAATGTCAGTGATGCCAGTTGCGGAAGAACCTGCAACATTTCTTGTCATTACATCAATGATGGGCTTTTCTGTTGCAACAGCTTCATCGCCTTCGCCTTCAACTTCAACAACATTTTTGAGATCAATGATTCTGACCTTGCCTTCACCGATTGTTGTGATAGTTCTGCCGAATGCTTCTTCAGATTCTGTCTTATAGCCCAGAATTCTTGCAACAGTCTGAATCTTTGTTTTCATATCAGCATTCACAAGAAGTGCATGTGCGCCTGTGCTGTTGATAAGCTTCAGAAGTGCTTCATAGAAGATGTCAGCATTTGCCTTTAACTTTTCGATTGTTGAAAGGTCAATAACAGTGTCTGTGTTGTACTCTGTTTTCTGACCTACAAGGAACTTGTCAAGACCGTCAAAAGCATTTGCATCGGTTGCTGCATCACCGTTGATCATTGCATTGTGGAATGTTCCAACAGCTGCAAAAATCTTCTCTTCAAGCTGCATTGCCATGTTGTTGTACATGCCTTCAGCCTGTTTGATAACACGGTCAATCTTGAAAGCACCACCGAACACTTTAAGTTCAACAGACTTCTTCTCAATCGTTGCTTCATTGGATTCATATTCACTGTTAATTGCACGGAAAGCAGCAGTTGAAGGAAGCTTCTTCTGCACATATCCGTAAGTTAAAGTGCTACCGCCAGAAGGGGAAACACTGTCATCAAAAGGAAGCAGTTCAAGGATTTCAGATGCACGGATAAATGTGTCAACAACCTGTGCTGCAACCTTGTCAGTCATACCGACTTTCATGTCTTTAAGTAACATTGCCATAATAATTCACCTTTTAACCTTTCTTGTTAATTTGTTTTTGATTCGTACTGCATTTTTAATGCATCGGCAAGGCTTTCCGGCTCTGTTTTTCTGTCATCGCCTTTTTCAAGTCTGTTTTCTTCAATGACTTTGCCTTTGCCATCGCCTGTGACTGTTTCAAACATTGCCGGGAACTGTGTCTTCATATCAGACTTCAATTCATCCCAGCCTTTGATATTGTCATTTTCGTCAAGTTCAAGGGTTTTGCCCTGCTCTTTCAGCTTTTCTTCAAGCTTATATGTCAGGTAATCAATATCAAGGGCTTTTTCAGAAAGCAAAGCAACCTTGACAGCAGCCTTGATTCTTGTTTCCTGAAGCTGTTCTTTCAGTTTTGCATTTCCGTTTCATAACTGTTGATTTTGCCCTGAAGTTCTTCATTGCCCTTTGTACCCTTCTTCAACTGCTCAATCAAACCATTTGCATTGTCCAGTTCAGTTGATTTGCCGGAAAGAAGTGTGTTCAGTCTTTCAATCTCTGAATCATACTTTCCTTTTGCGACATAATCACCGCCACCCAGATTTGCAAGCTTGATCTGATTTTCCTTGTTCGCTTCATTGCCGTTGTGTTCATTCAGTTTCGATTCAACCTGACTGAACAAGTCTTCGCCCAGAATACTCTTCAAAAAATCCATATCGTTTCCTTTCTTTGCCTTCGTTTTTAAATGTGGTTGCTTCCACTGGCAAGATGCTATTTATAAATGCCCTGCATCAAGGACAATTTGCACAGCTTTTAAATGTCTTCAGGCTTTTTTTGGACATAATAAAAGGCAAGACATTACTGCACAGCGGATTGTGCTGCCGTTTTTCGTCTTGCCTTTGTTAAACTTTTATTGATCTGCTGGCACTGAATATATTTGCCGTTCATTCTTTTCAAAATCATAGTCAGCACCTGCGGTCACATATGATGTGGTGAATCCAAGCTTCTTTTCGCCTGTGGGTTCGAGGGTTACTTCATCACACACATCTTCATCAAGGGTGACTTCGTGAAGCTTGTATCCTTCGGCAGGGCTGATGCGATAAGATATGACTTGTCCATCAACTTCCCTTGCTTCACAGATTGTGTTGTCAATCAATGGTTTAATCTCTTTAAACATTCAGTTTCCCTCCTTATGCCTTAACAAGATTCCACTTTTTGTTGTCGATAAGTTCTGCCCAGGTGCAAGCTACTTCGTTATACTCTGCCGTTGCACCTTCTGTTTCAAGAGCATTGAATGCAGATGTTTTAAAGGTAACTGTGTACTTGTATTCGTTTGTTGTTCCGTTGTAATCTTTCAAACAAGATACGACCTTTTTAAGGCTCGCAACCGAAAGCGGAGAATGTTGAAAAGAAATAGATGGAGCTATAACTCCTTTGATATTAAGTTCTTCCAATGCCCTCGCATCAAAAAATGGTGTTCTACCTGTCCAAGTTGCTGCTTCTCCAACTTCTAAATCCGCTATTTTTTTCAGTTTTTGAGAATATGAAAAACAGTCCGAAGAATCACCGCTACTTAAAATCAAAGGATTGTTGATTTCAACCAAGCTTTGGTTATTGTAAAATGTCCTGTACAAAGTACCACTGATGGGATATTTTAACGAGTCAAGTACAGATATAGGTGTCGCATTAGCGGCAAAAGCATATCCGTACTGTATTCTTGCTCCATAATTTTGCCATTCATCATTTGTTGCCTTTTTTCCTTCTTCAATGCCATCAGTCTTACCGCTGTTATATCCCTGCTCCATACCTGCTTGATACCCCAACTCGTCACCGTCAGCAAAACCTGTATTGTATCCGAATTCTTCGCCTTCTTCAAAGCCACTACCGTAACCGTTACTAAAAGCAGCTTCATTTGAATATTTGATTGCTTCGCCCATATCTTCGGGAGAAAACTGCGAATCTTCTCCCAGTGTTTCACGAAGTGCATCACCTATATTCGTAAGGTGTCTGTCATTTATTACTCTATCCATCAGTACAACACCCCTTCTGCTCTGGGAAGTGCAGCAAGGACAGCATTCACCATTTCTTCTTTGTCCGCTTCGGTGAAGTAGTCTTCACCCTTCTTGGGTGTATATCCATCCTTGCCATCGACACCGTTCTTTCCGTCAACACCGTTGATTCCATCCTTGCCGTTTGTTCCGTCTTTCCCTGCCGCCCCCGGTTCGCCTTTTTCTCCGGGGATTCCTTTTTCGCCCTGGGGAAGTGTAAATTCATAGTGAATGCCAGTGTCAGTTTCGGTTTTCTCAACCTTTGCTTCTGATCCCGACACTGCCGACACTGTGAAATTCTTTACCGACCTGGCAGCTGCTTCAGCCCTTTCGACATATCCCAACACTGTGATTTGATATCCTTCCCATATGTCGGAAGGAAGAGCAGGTGCGCCATCATATGCGCCCTTGCTGACATCAAACAGCACTTCATTACTGCTGATGCATTTCTTCCCTTCAGCATCAATTCCATATACACCAACGCGCATTGTGCCGCTTTCTGCGACTGAAATCTTGAATGTGTTGTTGACGATGACTTCATCAGTCCTCTTGACACCATTTTCGCTGATTGTGATGTGTGGAATAAGACCTTCCCAGTCCTTGCCAAAGGTGAAGACTGCTGTATAATACCCCTTTGAACCACTGTTGAATGAATCATATTTCAAGGGGACAAGTTTATCGCCTATCACCTTGAATCTTCGTATGTGCGGCATTTATAACACCCCCTGAACTAAAATTCATAGCCGAATATTGCAACCGGGACAAGCTTGTAATTGTCAACAGTGTTTGTTGTAGTTCCGTGCTTTATTTTGGAACAATCACTGAATTCAATGAAGTCTGCCCCGATTGTCACAGTTCTTGTGAATACAGAAACACTGGAATTGTCAAGCATTGAATGCTGAACCTGGTATTTGAACACTTCGGGATTGCCGCCATCTTCAACTATGTTGAAAGCATCGTTTCTGAATGTGCAAAGAATGTGGACAGGTTCAGCCACATCATTGGAATCAACCTGGAACAATACTTCGAATCTCACATAATCAGAAGGGGGAAACATGAGGTCTTCCCCTTCTGCCAACCTGGTTGCGCCCAGTGAATCATTAGTAAATGCTTCGTTGCTGTAAGGATGCGCCCATAATCGAGTTCTTGCTTTAAGGTCACCCCTTGCATAACTTCTTGCCCTGTCATACCATTCCTTAATCTTTGCATCTGTTCCAGCCTTTGTGTAAACATTTTCGCCCAGTTCAACAAAGGCATCTTCAATTACTTTGTCCTGTGCTTCCATTTTGGATGCAATAGAAACATCTATTTCATCAAGCTTGTCATCGAAAGCTTTGTTCTGCTCTTCAAGCTGTGCTGCAACCTGGTCTGTGATAGGGTTCAGCTTTTCATTCAAGGCTGCCAGGTACTGCATGTATAAGTCCATTGTCGGTGCAACAGTTGTTGAAGCATCCTTCAGGCTGTGTGTGATTTTCTGTTTCACAA
>JAEIGA010016723.1_pt1 | contig 11153 bp, 14 predicted proteins | sample 9270691 | NCBI WGS metagenome assembly JAEIGA01 (sample SAMN17057246, study PRJNA624740) | gut metagenome | biome: biome; isolation source: fecal sample | host: Bos grunniens | place: China: Xizang | collected 2019
AATATCAAAAGGTTGAAATATCCCTTATAGACAAAATGATTTGCCTGAATTGATTTGGGAACTACAAAGCCGAAAATGTAATATCCATATAATGCACATGAAATCAGTAATGTGACTATAATCATCTTATTTGCACTTACCCTGCTTCCAACCAAATCATAATGGGAAATGAAATATCCTATGATGACATATGCAATGAATGACATGAAATACAATAACTTCGAACTGTAATTGCCCAATATGCCAAAATTGGAAAGGACTATGTAAATCACTGAAAAAACTGTCAGAAGAGTGATGAATTCCTTTTCAAAATTCTCCCTTTTTCCGCTTCCATATATGATTATCCTATTGATGAGGAATATTTCACAATAGACAATCACAATCATCCAAATGAACCAGAATGCAACTCCCAAGGTTCCAGGCGCTCCTAAGAATATGTCCAGTGCACTGGAAATGTCAAAGGAATGCTTAATATAAACTGCAGAATAAATGCTGTATACTATTACCCAGAAAACAAAGGGTATGAACAATCTGGATAATCTCTTTTTGAAAAAATCGCCTAAAGAATCTTTTCTATTGATCAGCAATGCGCCGCTCAGCATTACGAATATTGGTATTGAAAAATCCCTAAAGCAGTCAAAGAATGCTGAAATGGGAAATGTGGGATTGTCTACGCCAGTCAGTATGAATGATACTGATGCATGACAAAAGACAATGCCCATTATCGCAATTGCGCGCAGCACATCATAATAAAAGATTCTCTTTTTAACCATTCCTGCACCTATTTTTCCTTAACAATCTTGCCGCTCATATGCTCGATTGTAATTTCAAATACTTCAGTCCTGTCCAGCAGCCTGTTAATCTCGTCAACGGTTTCCTCATGAGTCGGGAAGAATTTATCGCCCAAATGAGTTAATTTTTCGATTTTTTCATCCCTGTCTGTCAATGTTTTTATCCTTCCAAAGGCAATGACGCTTTTGAATGTGTACCACCAGCTGTCTTCAGCCTTAACTCCCTTGTCCATGACGCAATAGGAAACCTTCTGGTGCCTTTTGACAGCATCGTTTTTATGGCCTTCCTGCGCACCATGAAAATAGATTTTCCCGTCGACATATACATGGCTCATCGGAATGGCATAGGGATAATCATCATCTCCCAGAAGAGCTAAAACCCCCCTAGACTCATTGGTTAGTATCTCTTCACATTCCTCTTTCGGTATCTCCTGGCCAATTCTCCTCATTTTTCTGAACATAAGAATATATTTAGTCTAACATATAAATTAATTATAGTGATTTTTATGGCAGAATTATCATTTAGGGAAGCATCAAAAGAGGATGTGGGTTTAATTTTAACATTCATCAAAAAGCTTGCGGATTACGAACACCGATTGGATGAAGTCATTGCGACCGAAGAAGACCTTGAAAAATGGATTTTCGATAAGGAACATGCAAATGTGATATTCGCTCTTGAAGACGGAAAAGAGATTGGATTTGCACTCTATTTCCTAAGCTTTTCAACATATATCGGCAATGCAAATCTTCATCTGGAAGACCTCTTCATCGACCCTGAATATCGCGGCAAAGGATATGGAACCGCACTTCTTAAAAAATTAGCAAAAGTTGTAGATGATAAAGGATATGGTAGGTTTGAATGGACATGCCTGTCCTGGAACCAGCCCAGCATTGACTTTTACAAATCACTTGGCGCCGAACAAAAGGACTGGAACGTATTCCATCTGACCGGCAGGGAATTGAAGAAATTAGCTAATGACTAATTTCCTTAAACTAAAACACCGTTAATGAAGTCAATGATTTCACCGACACATTCTTCTTGTTGTGATTCGGCGGATATTTTAGCAACTCCATCGCCTGACTGATTTCCGTAATATGCAAACTGAGCATGATTTGCACCGCTGATTTCTACTTCTGTGAGATTTTCATCGATGAATCCTTTGGATTCATTGTACTTATCCATATTCAATACCTTATCCTCCGATCCGTAAATTGATAAGACAGGCTTTTCAATTTCGCTGGTTGAATATGCCGCAAACAATATCAAACCATCTGTTTTGTTGGTGCCGTTGACGTATGATGCAGCCATTGCTCCGCCTAAAGAATGACCTGAAATGAAATAATGTGAATAATTTCCACTATCTATTATTTCATCAGCACTATTCTGACCAAAAAATGCTAAATTGAACGGCATTTCCACTAAATAACAGTCAATGCCCTGACTTGACAGGTTCATGAGCAACGGAGCGTATGATGTATACTCGATTTTTGCTCCCGGATAGAATATTAATGCAGTATCATTTCCAGGACCATCCAATAGCATCCCATTGGATGTTTTGATAACGGATACATTATCAGTGCCATTTAAACTGTCAACAGCTACTTTTTCGGCATGATAATAATCGCTTATGTAGAAAATTGCAAATCCTACAATTAAAAGCAAAATAATCACTATAGCTATCTTAATCTTTTTATTCATAAGTATAGTTTAAAAAAAAGTAATATTTAAAGTAACGCTAGAATTGAATATCCAAAAAATACCAAAATAAGACATGAAACACATGCAACAGTGGTAGGAAAACCCTTATTTTCCTGATTTGAACTGATCAATGAAGCTGATTGAATTGAGTAAACCTCCTCATTATCATACACGTCGGCAAGTTTAATTGCAACCCAGACAGAGCGGACAATTGAAACCAGCATCAATATCATGGATATTGCCACATATACCTCAACAATCCCATCAAATGTGGAAAATATTATTCCAAAGACCCATGGAATTTCATAGATTACCCCTTCTAAAATCCAATTCCTGTTATCATGTACAGCACCAATATAGATGAATCCCAGACCGTTTAACAGGATGATTGGTGAAAAGATAACCCACCATGACCTTTTAATTTTTTCTAAAGCATTCATTTTTCAACCTAAAAAATTTATAGTGAGGGTGAATCTCACTATTCTAACAAATCTTTATTGCTTGTTTCTATTTTATCAACAACCTTTTGCCCTTCATCCGCAAGGTCTGAGAAGACTTCGATTGTTTCTTTCATTTTAGGAAGAGCTTGTTGTTTATAGGTGCTTACATCTTCAATAGCTTGAAGGGCTTCTGCAAATGAAGCTTTTAAAACCTCTGGAGAAATCATTGTCTCAGCACTGTGCCTTTGAATTTCACTTCCTTGTTCCTTGAGCATGTGTGAGGTTGATTCTATAATGTTTTCAGTGGTCTTATTGAGGATATTGATCTTATCCATAACAATCTTTTGGTTATAAAGTGCACTTGCAACCATTACACCGGTTCTTAAGGCTGAAACGGTAACGTTTTGGGCACGTTTAACTCCTCTAATCAATTCCTTATTGTTTCTTCTGATTACATTAAGGGAAACAATTCCTTGCTGGTTTACAACAATCATTTGCTGCATATCCATGATTCTTTGTCTTAGAGGGAACAGGACCTCTTCGCGCACGAATGCGATTTTTTCCTCGGATACGCCTTCAAGTTCGGCATTTTGAATTTGAGCTTCAATGGATTCATCCATCTTTTTACCAAGCTCGATGTCTGCAAGAAGTTTGTTTGTAACTTCTCTTAAATAGTTTTCTTCACTTAAAAGAGTTGTATTGTCATTTTGCAGGACTTTACCGCTTCTTTCAAGAGATTCAATAATATGTGAAATTGATACTTCAGCTTTTTCATATTTGGCGAAGTATTTTTTAACAGGGTTGACTATATTGCCAAGCACGCCCTTTTTAGCAAAATCAACTTTGCTTGGATCCAAATCCTTCATCTGTTGGTCCAATTCTAACAATTTTTCTCCAATGTTGTCTGCTTCCTTTCCGCCTTTGGTTAAATCACTTAATCTTGTTGACAGCATTTCATTATGTGAAGCGGATTTTGACATGTCAGATAAACCGAAATCATCTAGAGGCTGTAGGATTTTTTCCCTTTCCTGTGGATTGTTCAAATCAGCATCGAAAATTGCGGTTGCATTATCCTGTGCTTGGTTTTTAAGAGTTGAGTTTTCTAGTTTTTCTTCTTCATCCTTAATGGATGTTTCTACATCTTTTTTAATTTCATCGACATCTAGAGAAAATTCTGCCATTTTCATCACCTTAGTTAAGATAATCTATTTTGTTTCTATCAATTTTAGCAGTAAAATTATCTATGGTTTCACCGCTTTTAACTATTTCTACATTAACATGATCCAAATCTAATTTTTTATATGATGTGTAATATCCAAAACTTATGCTGTAATCGCTATCATAATAAACATTTGACAGCTTTTCGCTCTCTTGGCCTAAAAGAGTATTATTCTTATCATAATATTTAGTTTTAACCACATATCCCTTCATATCTGAAGGCACGTCTAAAAATAATGCTTCTGTATATATGGTATAGCTTGTTTTGTTGTCATAGCTGCTGTCATAGTCCAATACATCCGTGATTGTCAAATCGACATGGTCAACGTCATCAACATCTGCTGTAACGTTATTTGTGTTGCCTCCGGATGTGAGAATGAATGCCGCTCCAAAAATCAATATGACGGCTATGATAGCTAGAAATATCTTTCCGTTTGAAAGCAATCCTGAATTTTTGGCTGATGGACTATTGGAGAAACTGTAACCGCAATCCATACAGAACTTGACATCGTCAGCTTGCTCCTTTCCACATTTTGGACAAGTTTTACTCATATAATCACCTAATATTCCTTAACAGAACTTATTAAGTTTTCCATTTCTTCCAATAAGTTTTTAACATCCTCATTTGTCTTATCATCTGAACTTAAATTGATAACCAATTCGTTTGTCAACTCCTCAATCTGGTCGATAATAGCTTTCATATTACTCAGTTTGGCTTCAAGTTCACTTTCAATTCTTGGTGTATCCTCAGCTGCAAGATTGATGATGTTCAATGCTGAATCATGCTGATTGTAAAACATCTTATGTGAACTGTCTACCACATTCATAAATCTATCGTATGTAAGTTGAGGCGGAGTAAAATATTTTTCAATCAAATCCTTAACGACTTCTTCCTTTACATCAAATAACGCCTTTAAGTTATTTGCCTCCTTTTCATATTTCTTTAAGGATTCAAGACCTGTATCTTCACGAACTGGTGATATATTCTTTTGAGGCATGGCCTTTTCTTGTTTTATTGTTTCGGTTTTTGCAGTTTTTTTGGAGCTTGTCTGTTTATAAAGATATATCAATGGAAGTATTGATAAAATTAGGATTATAAACATTACTGTTTTATTTCCCCAAAAGGCGAAAGGAACCAAAATGCAAATTAAAGAAATGTAATAAACGCCTAATATACCTATGAGAGAATCATTTATGGAAAGCAAATCTGATATGCCTCCGATACCCCTTTGCAGTTTGATTCTAGAAGCATCGCTGGAGTCGGGTGCATACTGAAGAACTTCATCATCTGTCAACAAACCCTTTTTCGGTTCAATAATGTATTTAATCTCAGATAATGATTCAACACATTTAACTCTCTGCCCATCACTGTCATATGCTTTAGAGTTTTTAAAGGTGATAGGTGTAGTCAGTCTCTTTATTTCATGGATTTTTGAGTTTTCATTAGGCATTTTTAAGCCTCCAATGATAATATTATTTATTATCTACTTATAAACTTTTGTATTTAAATTGGTACTAACTAATCAAATTCCTTTTCAAGCAGAATTGTAACCGGTCCGTTGTTGAGCAAATCAACCTTCATATATGCTCCAAACTCACCGGTTTCAACATCCACCTCTTCACCGCATTTGTCTGCGAAATAATCAAACAGCAGTGTTGCCTTATCAGGGGCCAAAGCCTTGTGAAAAGATGGCCTGTTCTTTTTAGTGTGAGCATACAAGGTAAATTGTGGAACCAACAATAGCTTTCCGCCAATATCCTTGACTGACTTGTTCATACGACCGTTTTCATCCTGAAATATTCTGAGCTTTACAAGTTTTCTTGCAAGATAATCCGCTTCCTTTTCTGTGTCATTTTCGCCAAATCCCACAAGAACCATCAATCCTTCATCAATTTGGCCCACTATTTTTTCATCGACTTCGACGCTTGCATTAGATACTCTTTGAACTACTAGCTTCATTTTGCAAATTCTCCTAAGAAATTAACAGGCTCTCCATTTACCCTTCTATCATGATATTCTGCAGTCGCTGAGAAGAGCGCATCTCCTGCAGAGTTGAGTGCTGTTTCGCATGAATCCTGAATTACTCCAATAATAAATCCGACTGCCACCGCCTGCATTGATATGTCGCTTGGGATTCCAAACAGTGAACATGCCATAGGAATAAGCAGAAGAGATCCTCCCGCAACACCTGAAGCGCCGCATGCACCAACGGTGGAAATAATGCATAAGACTATAGTGATAGGCAGTGGAACGGATATTCCCATAGTATGGCAAACAGCCAGTGTCATGACTGTAATTGTTATTGCCGCACCTTCCATGTTGATTGTTGCACCTAATGGAATGCTGATTGAATAGAAATCCTTATCCAGACCCAATCTTTCACATAACTGCATATTGACCGGAATATTAGCGGCGGAACTTCTTGTGAAAAATGCAGTGATACCGCTTTCCCTTAAACAAGTCAATACTAACGGATAAGGGTTACACCTTAAAGCCACACCTGATATGATAGGATCAGTTACGAATGCAACAAAGGCGATACATCCAACAAGCAATGCAATCAATTGGGCATATTGGGCAAATACTCCAAGTCCGCTTTCAGAAACAGAGGTAAATACCAATCCCATAATACCTATAGGTGCAAATTGAATGATGCCCCTCACAATGAGGGTTACTGCATTTGCACAATCGGTTAAAACGTCCTTTGTAGCGTCGCTTGCAATGTTTTTAAGGGCAATTCCAAATACGATTGACCAGAACAGTATTCCCAAATAATGACCTTCGGTCAATAATCCTATAGGATTTGCGAAAACATCAAGAATCATGTTGGACATCACTTCACCAAGGCCGCCAGGCGCAACTGCAGTGCTTGCATCCGCAAGGTGAATAGTAACCGGAAACAGGGTACTTGCGACAATCGCCACCATTGCTGATAAAAAAGTACTGAATAAATAAAGAATTATAACAGTTTTGAATCTGGAACCAATTCCGGTTCTTGCTTTTGAAATAGCTGAAGCCACTAAAACAAATACCAAAATTGGAGCGATTGCTTTAAGAGCGCTTACAAATACTTCACCCGGAAAACCTAAAAAAGTCCAATCAGGAACTGATATCCCCAAAATTGTACCAATAACCAAACCAATGACTATCTTTAAAATCAGACTGGATTCAGTCCATTTTTTAATATACTTTTTCATGAAAATCCCTAAATAATTTTAATATACTTAATTATGGATTACTGTAAAAAAAAAGTTTACTGTAATTCAAGATTTTCCTTAACTTCATATGTTGCATCACGGACAGTATTGGCCGCCTTTATGAAGCTTTTTTTCTCGATGTCATTCATATGAATAGGAACAATCATTGCAACGCCCTTCTTGGACATGACGGCCGGCACGCCCAATGACACATCCTCAACGTTTTCAATTTCCCCATCCAAATAACAGCTCACTGTCAAAACCTTATGAGTATCAGTAATTATTGTTGAAATGAGGTTTGAAATCGCATAAGCGGGACCGTATTCGGTTGCTCCCTTTTTGGAAATGATTGTGTTACCTGCATTCCTAAGCTGCTCCACCAATCCGGTAATGTCCAAATCGACATATTCAACGAAATATTTTAAAGGTATACCACCAATTGTTGTTGAACTTAAAAGGGGAACCATATTATCCCCATGTTCTCCTACAACCCTTGTGTGGACTTCAGAACTGTTAATGTTGATTTGTCTTGAGAAGTAATTTTTCAATCTTAAGGAATCCAAGTGGTTTCCGACACCGATGACTCTCCTCTTTTCAAATCCGGATGCCTCAAGAGCGACTGTGGTCATTACATCAACGGGATTCGTAGCGACAAGAATGATTGAATCGGGAGCATATTTTGCGACTTGCCTAGCGTAATAATCAACGATTTTTGCATTTGGAACAGCTAAGTCAAGCCTTTTCATTCCCTTTTCACGATGAATTCCGGCGGAAATCAATACGATTGAAGAGCCGGCAATATCATTAAAATCACAAGAAGGAGTCAGCCTGCAATCGATATCCCTTGCGGCAAGGGCATCGTACATGTCATAGGTTTCCCCCTTAACTTTATCAAGGCTTTCAGGCCTTGCAACCATTACAATTTCATCAACCGTATCCTCTTTTGCAAGGGTAAATGCCACATTTTTACCTATTGTTCCGGTTGATCCAAAAATACTTACCTTTACCATGCTATTATATTGGTTTTTATTATAAAAATAACTTTCCAATAGATTATTTTTGCTTTATTTTAAATTATATTAAACAATTTATAAAAAAATGGGATTTTATTGGATTTGATTTAATTTAACAATAAATATTTATCTTAAAATGAATTAACATATAATCAGAGAGTTGATAACATGGCAGATGAAGAATTAAAAATGGAAACAAAATGCTATGATGCCAATGAGTACGGATACCTATATGGCTTGAACAAAAGGATTCCTGATGAGGAATTTGAAAAGGTTAAACCTTATTTCAGAAAATTCAAAAGAATGGACTTTGTTGAAGGAAACGTTCAGGTGACCGGAAGGCCTGAAGGATACAGATGCCTTGAAAAGGACGTTGCTAAAGTTGAGGAAATATTGGGAATTACAAATACCCTTGAAAAGAGACAGAACAAAGTAAAGGAAGCGTTTGCAGATCCTATTAAAAAGGCAAATCTCATCGACAAGTCATATGAATGGCTGAAAATGCTCTTTGAAAAGGCCGGAACAAGGCCGGAACAGGACCTTTCAAGACTGGCAGTCCACTCAACAAAAATATATGACCCTCAGGACAGCTTCAAAAAGGGTTTTGAGAAAGGCGAAGGCGAACTGTTCATATACACCCCTCACGGAATGTGGTACATAATCAATAATTGCGGTGAGTTCGCAGACAAATCCTTGAATAACGTTAAAACCAAGCAAGGCGGAGCGGTAGGCCATAGGTTAATGTATGATGATTTAATCGACAGGCTGATTAGAATCTACACCGAAGAAAACTTATACACTGGTGAAAAGTTATACTGATTTCACCAACTTTTTTTAATTATTTGATCTATCAACTATCCAACCCAATGCATATCCAACAAGATATGTCGGAATCGCAAACAACAACCCGAAGAGTATTGCGGCTATGAATACTGCGCCGGATGAGGCTGTAGCGGAACCCATGGAAATTCCAAAAAGAAACATTACAACAAACATGCCTATGCTCAATGATTTTGCCTTTGCAAGTCTGAGCTGGCCTGTGTATTTATCGGTCTTATAAAATAGCTTAGATATGATTGAGTTCTGATTATTGTTTACAAGAACTTTTACTTCATCACTTTGCTTTTCTTCACTTACAGGCAATGATATGAACTCCAAACCGCAATTTTTGCAGAATTGGGCTTCATCTAAATTTTCACATCCGCATTCACGACAATACTTCATGTTGACCACCTTGAATTTTTTTAACTACAATTATTAATTATGCATCTAATTAATTAAACATTTTATATTGTATGAAAAGTAAAATATAATAACAGTATTGAAAGGTGGTTTAACTATATGCAAAAAGTCATAAATTCACATTGTCATATTTATCCGGAAAAGATAGCTGAAAAAGCAGTGCTTGGAATTAGAGATTTTTACGACTTGGACATGTCCTTAAATGGCAAATTAGATGATTTGATAAGGGACGGCAGTCAAGTTGGAGTAACACATTATCTGGTTCACTCTGTAGCTACAACACCGAAACAGGTTAAATCCATAAATGAATTTATTGCTGAAGCTGTTAACCAGCATCCTGATTTGTTCACTGGTTTTGGAACTTTGCATCCTGACAGTGAGGATATTCAAGGCGATTTTGATTATCTGATTGAATTAGGTCTTAAAGGAGTTAAGCTCCACCCTGATTTCCAACAGTTTGCCATGAATGAGGAAAGGGCATATGCAATTGGAGAAGTCGTTGATGAGGGCAATGTTCCAATGCTCGTTCACTGCGGCGATTTTAGATACAACTATTCAAATCCGGAACATATCAAACCCTTTTTAGAAAAATTCCCTGACATAACATTTATAGGAGCTCATTTTGCAGGTTGGAGTATGTGGGAAGAAGCTACTCGCCAATTGTCAGGATTTGAAAACCTTTATGTTGACTTAAGCTCAAGCCTATATGCATTAAGTCCTGAAACCGCCTTAGAACTGATTCATGCGTACGGCAGCGATAAGGTATTGTGGGGAACAGACTACCCGATGTGGGACTCAAAAAGCGAAATGGAATACTTTAACAAAATTGACCTAACAGAAAAGGAACGTTCCCAAATCCTTTATGAAAATGCAGCAAAATTGCTAAAACTAATCTAAAAATGAAAGTGTGACTGTTGTCACGCTTTTTTAAAAAAAAAATAGCTATTTTTCAAATGCCTCAACAGCAGGAGGAGTTAACAAATCCTTTGAAATCATTTGATTGATTTCATCCATGCTGAACCATCCGTAATCATCATGCTCTTCGCTGACTGTGACTTCATCGCTTTGGCAGGTTACCTTCATAATCAGCTGAATTGATTTGATGTCCTCATTTGTTTTGCATGCAGTATAATCCTTTCTGACAACATTATAGAGTGAATCCACATCAACTTCAAGGCCTGTCTCTTCAAGGTATTCCCTTTTCAATGCATCATCGAAAAATTCGCATTTCTTGACTTTTCCACCCGGAATCTCCCATCTTCCGGCATCATGAGCTGAACGAGACCTGATTTTTAAAAGTAAAATTTTTCCATTGAATTCACAGATTCCTCGTACTGCCAAACCCCACATTGTAGACATAAAAAACACCTAAAAAAAATAGTAAAAGGGAAAGTTTCCCTTATTGTTTCATTGCTTTTTCAACGGCCACTGCAACTGCAACTGAAGCTCCGACCATCGGGTTATTTCCCATACCGATTAGTCCCATCATTTCCACGTGAGCAGGAACTGATGAGGACCCTGCGAATTGAGCATCGGAGTGCATTCTTCCTAA
>JAEIGA010016724.1_pt1 | contig 11153 bp, 10 predicted proteins | sample 9270691 | NCBI WGS metagenome assembly JAEIGA01 (sample SAMN17057246, study PRJNA624740) | gut metagenome | biome: biome; isolation source: fecal sample | host: Bos grunniens | place: China: Xizang | collected 2019
ACAGTATCAGGAGAACAAGACTGAGCTCACCGATCGCAACCAACAAGCAGCTGCACAGAATGACACTCGCACACAGCGCCGCGAGCCCATCCGTGCCGAACACACTGTAGGTCGTAACGATCCCTGTCCTTGTGGTAGTGGCAAGAAGTTCAAGAACTGCCACGGCAAGGGACTGTAAATACAAAGACGGAACCATGCCTCATCGATTTGTCATCCTGAACGCAGTGAAGACTCTCTTTTCATCCTATCGGACGAGAATCTTCGCTATGTTCAGAATGACAAGTTGTTTTCTAGGCAGTCTCCTTTTATTGACCTCTTGCAGCGAAATCCTCTATATCAACATAGAGCAGATGCTGCCACCCGAAATTATGCCCAAGCATAGGGTGAAAAGTATAGGCGTAGTAAGCAACTTCAGCAGAAACAATGTAATCATTGTTGATGAAAACGCTATCATACTCCCCTTCGATGCCGACACCATAAAGGAGCAAGTAGCACTGACGCTTGCTGATGCAGGTATTATGGATCGAGTAGTGATGCTCGATTCACTCCTCTATCATCCCGATAGCACCGCACCACACGTTCTTTCACAGAACGAGATAAACAAATTGTGTCAGGAACTCGAAGTCGAGATGATTTACTCCATTGACTACGCCTGCCTTACTTTCAATCCCGCCTCACAATTCACCGCACGCCCATTGAATGCCTACCTCTGTGCACGCATCTACACTCCCGACTGCGACAGGATCACTGGAACGAACATTCTGGAAAAGAAAACGCTTGACTACTGGATAAATGACACCAAAGAGATAAGCTATCTCATTCCCCAAATACCACAACAACTGGCCGAAGCAGCCATCAAGCCCTATCTACCCTCATGGAAAGAGCGTGAACGTGTATTCTACTACGACCGCTTCAGCTATGAACTACGCGAGTCAAAAGTGTATGTACACGAGAACAACTGGGCAGCAGCAGCCGAACAATGGCGTATGCTCCTAAATAGCAGATGGCAGCCATATCGTTTTATGGCAGCCTATAACCTTGCACTCTACCATGAGATGACCGACGAAATAGACCAAGCCATCACCTACCTTGATCTTGCCGAGGAGACTGCCACCACACAAATCATCGACACCTCCCTAGTAAAAGAATACCGCGAAGTGCTTCTAAACCGCAAGAAAGAGCTCAAACAGCTTGAGCAGTGCCATCAAAGCACACGCAGATAATAGGAGTTAGCATTCCTATTCACTTACAATCAAAACAGAGAAATCGTTTTTTCGCGCAAAATAATCGGCACGAAAGAATGAAATTCGAAAAAATATCCCTACATTTGCTATTCGAAACAACTGCAAAATTATGTGCGCTATGGAACTGACACCCTCATCGGCAGCTTCAATACACGAAGCTCTGCTCAAGATTACTGAACTCTATTCTGGAGAGGAAGACCAATTATTGTCTACAGACTTCTATCTACAGCCCTTGCGCGAGGAGGGCAGACTATTGGTTCTCAACGACAACGATGAGGAAATCGCCAATGCAGATGTGCCCGAATGGAAGGAATCTGCAGCTGACAATTTCTACAGCGAAGTGACAGCCCAACTCACAGCAGCCATCGAAGCCTCCAATACTGAAGGAGAACTAGAGCGCTTAGCCGTGTGGATGCCCTACTCTTTCGTGCTTGTCGATGAGGAGCGCGAGACTATTGCCGACCTGTTATTGGTAGACGACGACACACTGCTCGTAAAGAAAGGGTTATTGGCTGGACTCGATGAAGAGCTCAACAAGTTCATTGAAGACCTTATGGCTAGCTAAATTAGCTACCACATATGACATAGAAAGAGAGGACACCTATGGGCGTCCTCTCTTTTCTTTTTATTCATACCATTTAGATTGACAACATCTGCAACACCTTCATCAAGTGGTCATCAATGGGTTTGTCCTTCTTGATGGCTGTATTGAAAGGCACATACACAATCTCGTCGTTACGGATACCAATCATCACATTGCGCTGGCCATCAAGCAAAGCTTCGATACTGGCAGCACCCATGCGACCTGCAATGATACGGTCGTGAGCTGTGGGACGGCCTCCACGTTGCAAGTGACCGAGGATAGAGACACGCACATCAAACTGCGGGAACTCGTTGCGCACACGCTCGGCGTAGTGCATGGCACCTCCCAGCTCCGGGTTCTCAGACACAAGCACGATACTACTGTTCTTTGACTTGCGCATACCATTTTGAATGAACACAGCCAACTGGTCTTCCTGAGTGAGGTGCTCAGGAATGATGGCAGCCTCGGCACCCGATGCAATAGCACTGTTGAGGGCAAGGAAACCAGCATCACGTCCCATAACCTCGACAAAGAAGATACGTTCGTGAGAGTTGGCGGTATCGCGAATCTTATCAATAGCCTCTACAATAGTATTGAGTGCTGTATCATAACCCAATGTGGTGTCGGTACCATAGAGGTCGTTGTCAATAGTAGCGGGGATACCGATACAGGGTAAATCGAACTCTTGTGCCAACACACGGGCACCACTGAGCGAACCATCACCACCAATAACGATGAGAGCATCAATCTCGTGATCGCAGATATTCTTCCACGCCGCAGCACGCCCTTCTTCGGTCTTGAACTCGGGGCAGCGGGCTGTCTTCAGAATGGTGCCACCTTGCTGCACGATGTTACTCACATTCTCTGTCTTGAAATCCTTGATCTCATTGGTGATGAGACCCTTGTATCCACGATAGATACCCTTTACTTTTAATCCACTAAAGATAGCCGTACGGGTGACGGCACGGATAGCGGCATTCATTCCTGGAGCGTCGCCACCCGAGGTGAGAATACCGATGCAATTGATTCTTCTTGCCATATTGGTTTATGATTTGTGATTTATGATTGCTTGCTTACACTCCTCCATAAGCCACTTGGGTGTAGAGGTGGCACCGCAGATGCCTACTGACTTACCGTCTTGGATGAGTGAAAAATCTATTTCGTGACTACCCTCAATGTGGTATGAGTTGGGATTGGCCTTGAGACACTCTTGATAAAGCACCTTGCCGTTACTGCTCTTCTTCCCACAGACGAAAAGAATGAGGTCGTGCCCCTCGGCAAAGCGGCGTATGTTATCAAGACGATTTGACACCTGACGACAGATGGTATCATAATAGTGGAACTCCACATCAGGGGCTATACGCTGCTTAATGGTCTCCACGATGAGACGGAACTCATCAAGCGATTTAGTCGTTTGCGAATACAGATAGATATCACGTGAGAAATCTATGCGGTCAATCTCCTTAATACTTTCAATAACGACGGCATTACCCGCGGTTTGCCCCACAAGCCCCAACACCTCGGCATGTCCCTTCTGTCCGTAGATGATAATCTGCTTGGGCTGTTCCGAAGGATTGATATACTCCTGTTTGATACGTTTTTGAATGTTGAGCACTACGGGACAAGTGGCATCAATGAGTTCGATGCCGCGCTCCTGCGCCATCTCATATGTCTCAGGCGGCTCGCCATGAGCCCGAAGCAGCACACGCACCCCACTCAGTTCCTTAAACTGCTCGTGATCGATAGCGATGAGCCCCATCTCGCGCAGGCGCTCACACTCCATACCATTATGCACAATATCGCCGAGACAATATAAAGGTGCACCCTTGAGCAGTTCTTCCTCGGCCTTGCGAATGGCAGTGGTCACTCCGAAGCAAAAACCAGAATGTTCGTCAATTTCTACGTTAATCATAACGTTAAATTTCAATTGTCAATTGTTATTTTTCAATTGTCAATTGGTACTTCTCCATCAGCCAGGCCTTCTGTTCGGGAATAGTCATATAACTATTGTCAAGTTCTATAGCATCATCAGCCTTACGTAAGGGGCTGATAGCACGTCCGCTATCAATGCGGTCACGCTCCTTCACATTCTCGAGGATACTCTCGAACGAAGCCTCCTCCCCCTTGGTCTTGAGTTCATCGTAACGACGCTGAGCACGCACCTCAGCGCTGGCCGTAACGAAGATTTTAAGTTCAGCATCGGGAAAAACCGTAGTACCTATGTCACGACCATCCATCACGATGCCCTTCTCCTTGCCCATCTCCTGCTGCAAGGCCACCATAGCCTCACGCACGAAACCGATAGTCGCAATGAGGCTCACGCGTGACGACACAGCCATACCGCGTATTTCCTTTTCTATGCACTCGTCACCCAGATAGGTCTCAGGGCGTCCCTCTGCATTGAGGCGGAAATTAATGCGAATGTCATCCATAGCAGCCTGCAACTCATCGAGTTTCACTCCATCTTCAGTAAAGAGGTCGTGTTGCAAGCAGTAGTAGGTGACCGCACGATACATTGCACCACTGTCGATATATATGTATCCTATTTCACGGGCTAGATCCTTGGCCATGGTGCTTTTGCCGCACGAAGAATGGCCGTCGATGGCTATAGTTATCTTTTTCATATATTTTTTTGAATAATGAGTTCTAGTCTATGATTTATTTCCCTATCTCGAAGCACTCATAATGCAATCGCAAAATTCATCATCAGCGACGAGGAGGCCACGTGATATTTACCGTACGACACACCCAGTTTCATTGTGCGCACCTGTAGTCCACCACCGATAGAAAATCCTTCAAGCGAACGCTTGGCATGGTTTTTCAGTTCGCTATGCAGCAAGAAATTATATCCTACCGATACGTAAGTATTTGACGTAGGAAAAATGTCGGCACCAATAATAAAATGCTTCAGCAACAGCTGCGACCACGAATCATCTGCCGAGTTATAAAAATCTTCAGGCCTCCACTTGAGTAGGTCAGTAAGTGTCAATGAAAAGCGCACAGGAGCATGAGCTAAATTTTTCGTTACTCCCACCAGAAGATTAAATGGCAATGGTTCCTGCGTATCGTCATATGCCCTCACCTGTCCACCAAGATTACGAGCCACTACCGACAATGAAAGCATACGCTCCGCATCATAGTAGTTAAGCCCGAGGTCAACTCCCAATGCCAATGAATACACCTGTTCGTAGTTTGAGTAGACAATCTTACCATTCACGCCACCTGTGAGACGTTCTGAAAAATCAAAACTATAGGTTCCCATCAGCACCATATCCTTGGCCGAGAAGTCACCAATGACATTACCATCGACATCGGTATTCTTCATGGTTCCAAAATCCAAATATTGCGCCTTGAGCCCCAATATAGAACGTTCGCCCACCTCCATCGTATACCCGGCACCGAGCACGTTGGTGCGTTGCAGATAGCTCAAGTAGCTAAATCCCAGCATACCGTTACTGGCATTGGTCAGCAACGCCGGGTTATGATAAGCCAATTCGGCATCATCCTCCATGATAGAGATGTTATCTCCACCGAGAGCTGCAGCGTGAGACGACACGGGCAATTGCAAGAATTGGAAAGCAGCCCCGGCATTCTGCGCACAGAGGAGCCCTGCGCAGCACACTATATATAGGAATGTAATAAATCGCTTCATCGAGTATCCCAGTCTTTTCTTCTGTACCGCAAATATACGACATTTTGCAGAAGAATATGTACGGATAAGAAAAAACCTTTGACAAAAAAGCTAAAAAGTCAACGAGGTATAAAAAAAACAAACTTTTTTATACTGCCTAAAGAAAAAAGTATTACTTTTGCAGAAGCATCGGAAAATGTAATAAATAAAAATATAACTTATGGAAATCAAAAAATCAGAAAGCGCCAACTTGGAAAGCAAGAAGCTCACGTGGATTTTGATTGGCTTCATCCTCGTTTTGGCAGCTCATTTCGTCGCTTTCGAGTGGACACAGTACGAACAGGAGTTCGACGGCACACTCATTGATGCGGGTGATATCGTCCTCGAAGAGGAGGTTATTCCTATCACCATGCCCGAGAAGAAGACTATCCCACCTCCTCCCCAAGCTGTAACACAGGCCGAGGTGCTCAACATCGTGGAAGACGACGCTGAGATTGAAGAGACCACTATTGTGTCAGCTGAAGACCAGTCAGAATTCGTTGAGATTACCGACGATGTGCCCATCGTAGTTGAGGAGCCCGAGAAGGAGGAAGAAATCTTCCAGGTGGTAGAGAATCAGCCTGAGTTCCCAGGTGGTATGGCCGAGTTGATGAAGTATCTCCAGAAGAACATCAAGTATCCCGCCATCTGTCAGGAGCAAGGTATTCAGGGCCGCGTTATCGTACAGTTTGTGGTTAACTCTGACGGTTCTATCGTAGATCCCCAAGTGGTTAAGCCCGTGAATCCCTACCTCGATAAGGAGGCTCTCCGCGTGGTTTCAGCGATGCCTAAGTGGAAACCCGGTGAGCAGCGTGGTAAGAAGGTGCGCGTGCGCTTCACACTCCCCGTGACATTCCGTTTGAGCAACTAATCTCAACAACATATCCAAAGAGGCTACGTCACGTAGCCTCTTTTTCTTTATATATCCAACACACAAAACACTAAACTCTAAACACCATGCCATACACCTTCGCCCAACTACTCGACAAGGTAAACGCCCACATCGACACCCTTGACTATGCCCACGAGCCCATGAACCTCTACGAACCCGTAAAGTACATTCTCTCGCTCGGAGGCAAGCGCATACGACCCGCCATGATGCTCATGGCCTACAATATGTACCGCAACGATGTGGAGAAGATTCTCGACCCCGCACTGGCGCTCGAGATATACCACAACTTCACCCTCCTGCACGATGACCTTATGGACCATGCCGATGTGCGTCGAGGCAAGCCCACCGTGCACAAGCGTTGGGATGCCAATACCGCCATCCTCTCGGGTGACGTGATGATAACCTTGGCCGATGTGTATATGTCACGTGTCGACGATGCCCATTTCCGCGAAGTGATGGCCACGTTCCACAAGACCTCCATTGAGATTGCCGAAGGACAGCAGTACGATATGGACTTCGAGACTCGCACCGATGTTACCGAGGCCGAGTACATCGAGATGATACGTCTCAAGACCTCCGTACTCCTCGCCTGTGCCCTCAAGATTGGAGCCATCCTCGGCGGAGCCTCCAAGGAAGATGCCCAGCACCTCTACCGCTTGGGCGAGTGCATCGGCCTCGCATTCCAGTTGCGCGACGATTATCTCGACGTGTATGGCGACCCCAAAGTGTTTGGAAAGAAGATTGGTGGCGACATCCTATGCAACAAGAAGACCTACCTCTACATCAATGCCCTGCGCCTTGCCGATAAGGAGCAGCGTGCCGTGCTCGACTATTGGGCCACAGCTACCGGCATCAATCCCAACGAAAAGATAGCCGCTGTCACCGACATATACAACAAGGTTGGACTTCCCGCCATGAGCCGCGCCATCGAAGAACACTATTATAATCAAGCCAAGGCCGAGCTCGAAGCGCTCAGTGTGCCTGTAGGACAGAAAGAGGTACTACGCCAGTTCATGGCCATGCTCATGGAGCGCGATGTATAGTATCATTGACACCCATAGCCACCTCTTCGCCGAAGAATTTAGCGAAGACCGCACCGAGGTGATGCGTCGCGCCCGCGAGGCAGGCATCACTCACATTGTCATGCCCAACATCGACGCGGCATCCATAGAACCGATGTTGCAAGCGTGTGCCGAGTATCCAGGCTTCTGCTACCCTACCATAGGATTACATCCTACCGAGGTTAAGGAAGATTTCCGTAGCGTGCTAGCCACAATGAAGGCACAGCTCGACGCCTCGGTACATGGAAAAGTTCTTCACAAGCCCTTTATCGCTGTTGGCGAGGTCGGACTTGACTTCTATTGGGACTCCACCTATAAGCAAGAACAGCTGGCAGCTCTCGAAGAACAGATAGGCTGGGCCTTAGAGTACGACCTCCCCATCATCATCCACTCCCGCGAGGCCTTTCCCGAGCTCTATGCCCTCTTCGCTCGATATAAGGACACACCACTACGTGGCGTATTCCACAGTTTCACCGGCACTGCTGATGAGGCGAGAGCCCTGCTCGAGTTCCCCGGATTCGTGTTAGGCATCAATGGCGTAGTCACCTTCAAGAAATCAACCCTTCCCGAGGCCCTGCGCGAAGTGCCTCTCACACGCCTTGTCGTGGAGACCGACTCCCCCTACCTTTCCCCCACCCCACATCGTGGCAAACGCAACGAGAGCGCTTATGTAGCACGTGTCATAGAGCGCCTCTCCGAGGTATACCAACTCACCACCGAAGAGGTAGCAACACAGGTCTACGCCACTGCGCACAAGCTGTTTTTCGAGTAAGCATACGATCGCTTACATTTGTCCATAAATAAAGAGGAGCCAACACACCTCACGCCGATTTATTGTCATTTTGTAAGAAATAACGATAAAACCACCGTAAACATGTTGCACGACATCAAAAAAAGTTTTGAAAGTATAAAAAAAAGTTAGACCTTTGCGTCGTTATCCTAAACAATCTTTTTACCTTAAAACTAATACCTATTGAATCTAGTAAGGGCCTCTGCGAAGAGCCCCTTATTAGTTTACTAACGTTTGTTAAGAGCTGCGAGTTGCAAGCTATGAGCTTGTGAGTTTTGAGCATCTAGCCATTAGCTTTTAGCAGTTATAGACTATGAGCTGTGAGCATTTAGCTATTAGCAGCCTACACACTACACACTACACACTACACACTACACACTACACACTACACACTACACGCTACACACTAAACACTAAACACTAAACACTAAACAAGAAAGAACCAACAGCCAAAAGCTATGAGTCCCTCCCCCACAGCGTCTGCATTCTCTCCTTCATTTTCTCCTCTGCGGCATTAGGCTGTGGTGTCCATAGTTGAGTTCCGTTGAGTTCATCTGGAAGGAACTGCTGCTTCACGAAGTGGTTTTCATAGTCGTGTGCATACTTATACCCCTCGCTATACCCCAACTCCTTCATCAGTTTTGTGGGAGCATTGCGCAGGTGCAGGGGCACGGGCAGGTTGCCCGTCTGCTCCACGAGAGCAAGAGCCGTATTGATACCCATATATGCAGAGTTGCTCTTAGGGCTGGTGGCCAGATATACCGTAGCTTCAGCCAGTGGAATGCGTCCTTCAGGCCAGCCAATCTTCATCACCGCATCAAAGGCCGCATTAGCAATGAGCAGCGCATTGGGATTGGCCAAACCGATATCCTCAGAGGCAGAGATGACAAGTCGGCGAGCAATGAACGAAGGGTCCTCACCCCCCTGTATCATACGTGCCAGCCAATAGAGTGCCCCGTTGGGGTCGCTACCACGGATAGACTTGATATAGGCCGACACGATATCGTAGTGCATCTCGCCATTCTTATCATAGGCCAAGGGATTCTGCTGCAAACGCTCGGTCACCACCTCATTGGTGATGACAATCTCGTCGGCCCCACTCTCAGCCTCCACCACCAGTTCAAGCGTATTGAGGAGTTTGCGGGCATCGCCTCCCGAGAAGCGCAGCAAAGCATCGGTATCGCGTACGGTGATATTCTGCCCCTTCAAGTAGAAGTCCTCCTTGATAGCGCGGTCGAGGAGCTCCAGCAAATCCTCCTTGTCGAGCGACTTGAGTATATAGAGCTGACAGCGCGAGAGCAATGGACGTATAATCTCAAACGAAGGATTCTCGGTGGTAGCGCCGATGAGCGTCACGATACCGCGTTCCACGGCAGCCAGCAATGAGTCTTGCTGCGACTTATTGAAGCGGTGTATCTCATCGATAAAGAGTATGGGGCTACGCTGCGAGAAGAAGCGATTCTTCTGTGCGCTCTCAATAACCTCACGCACATCCTTCACACCCGACGACACAGCATTGAGTGTATAGAAGGGCACCTCCAACTTTTTGGCGATGATATGCGCCAATGTGGTCTTTCCTGTTCCCGGAGGTCCCCACAGGATAAACGACGATATGCGCCCACTCTCTATCATGCGGCGCAACACGGCATCGGGTCCTACCAGATGCTTCTGTCCTATATAATTATCGAGCGTCGATGGACGCAATCGTTCGGCTAATGGCTCCATAACTTTCAAATTGGGAATCAAACCACAAAGTTATCATTTTTTTTACATTGGAAACGCTCGATGTTTATATATTTTGCTGTTTTTAAGATATGCCTAGAAAAAAAGCGGGGAGAGCTTCAAAGCCCTCCCCGTTTTATTTAGCTCGCAAAAAAGTTATTAGAGTACAACCTTTCTGTTTCCTTTGATATAAATCCCTTTGGTTGGAGTCTCCACCTTGCGACCTTGAAGATCATAGATGACGCCTGAATCCAGGTTGTTCAATTCCGAATACTGTATACCTGCTCCGGGCTCTTCCTCCTTGAGTTCTCCAGCCTCAATGATTTGGTAGCAGTTACCAGCATCGGTGGTAACCCAGTAATTGACTAAGATACCGCTGTCGGTTTGACCACCATCCTGCGAGTTCATACCATTACTGCCGAGGATAAGCTTCCAAGGATAGCCGCCACCTACGTTTTCAATTTTCAGTTCGGTAGAAGCAGTGTCCACATAGTTACCATTTGAATTTACGTACTTACCAGCACCTACGCTATAGAGGTAGTACTTCCCTTCCTTGAGTTCGATGCGAAACTGCAGGTTGGGGTCAGTGAGTGAATACTCCACAGAACCAACTTTCTTACCATTGCTTGAGCAGATGGTATTGGTGAGTCCCTCCACCTCGCTGTAGAGCAGGAAGGCGCGCGCGCTGCGGATGGTGTATACCTTATCGTTGCTGAGTTCTGAGAGGTTGGTTACCTCGGCACCCGGCTCCATCACTTTGGGAGTCACGGTGATGGTCACGCTTGCTGAGAGACCTGAGCCGTCCTTGGCAGTAGCGGTGATGGTCACCTCACCCTCCTTGACGGGGATTACGAGGCCGCCCTGCACCTTTGCTACTTCAGGATTGCTGCTTGTCCACTCGATAGCGGGGAAGGTCACACCATCGTTAGGTGTAGCAGTCACCACCAAGGTCTTGTTTACCTCTACGCTCTTCGCATCGTTCTCGGTAGCGAGTGTGATGCTCTCCACCTTATTGACAGTAGCCGCTGCATCGATACCTTCGAAGCCATAGATGCTGCTGCCAGGGAGTTTCACGGTGAGTTCGGTGTCGATATCTATTGCTGTACCCTCGGTGAGGCCCTCGAGAGCGGCCTGGTCACCGAATGCGCTACGCAGGATGATGCTGCCCTTCACGTTGGCGGGGATGTTGAG
>JAEIGA010016725.1_pt1 | contig 11151 bp, 9 predicted proteins | sample 9270691 | NCBI WGS metagenome assembly JAEIGA01 (sample SAMN17057246, study PRJNA624740) | gut metagenome | biome: biome; isolation source: fecal sample | host: Bos grunniens | place: China: Xizang | collected 2019
GATGTACTGGCTTCCAGCCTGTACAAAATCCGCCACTATGTTTTCCCCTACTATATGTTCACCAACCCTATGGAGGACACCCTGTCCCAGACTGCCACCGGCACTGTCAATCTGAGCGGCACTTGCCTGTCCTATCAGGAAGCTGCCAGCGAGGGCGTGTGCAATGTGGAGTCTGCCGGTATCTACGGCTATGTGGTTGACGAGTATGTGGGTGAGAACACCTCCACCGCTGCCGTGGACGGCATCTACTTCGTCGGCCTTGGCTCCGGCGTGAGCATCGTGAAGTCCACCAGCATGAGCCTGCCCGTGCGGTACAGCATCAACGGCGCTCTGTCCCCCATCTCCGACATGAGCCAGGTGACTTTCGCCGCCGGGTCTGCCGTGGTCAGCTTCGCCGACTCTCACAGCAACGTGATGTCCGCTGGCGCTTCCGCTGGCAACACCACCGTGACCGTGACTGTGACCAACAGCCGGACTGGTGCTACCTACAGCGACACGATCCCCGTGACCGTAACCAATTCCTGAGAAACCTAAAAGCCCCGGCCCATTCCGGGTCGGGGCAGTTTCCTATCTTTTCCCCAGAATCCAAAAACTTTGGGTTTTGGGGAAAGAATGGGAAAGGAGGGCAAGGATATGGCAACGCTGACTGTCGAGGTTGCGGAAATTACAGACCGAATTAGGGCTGCCGTTAGAGGCGCACTCGATGGAGAAATCAAAACAGAATTGGAAAGAAAAATAAAGGAAAAAGCAGAAACCGAAGTTTACTCCTACGCCGCTACGCCACAAGCAATGATTCAACGCCGTGGACAGATAGGCAGCGAAACAAATCTGCTGGCGCAGGTGGGCGGAGAACAAGACCACTACTGGCTGACTATAGAAAACATTACGCAAACACAGAACCCAGCTTCGGACAAGGAAATTGACATCGTTGAAGAAGGGTATGTCAATTACAGGCAACCGTATCCAAGACCGTTTATGGAGAAAGCATTAGAAGAACTTGTGTCGAGCGGAAGGGCAGAAGAGATGCTGATAAATGCAGTATCAAGAGTGTTGCTATAACCTGACACTAACGCCAAGGAGAGAGTGACATGGCGGTAATTACCTTAGATGTAGACATCAATAGCAATAAGGTGCTGCGAGGCATCAAAGAAATAAATAATGCGATACCTAAAGGGATTACTGTCGCCGTTGATGCAGACCCTACAAAAGCAATTAAAAAAATAAAAGACTTGAACGAAATGGCGTCTCAAGTCGAAAAGTATATCAACAAATCCAAATCTGGGCTTGCATCCTCCATCAACGACTGGGATAGGGCGATAAATACCTTAGAGGCGGATTCAAAGAAGTTTTCCGACGCTCTTCAAGCGCAGATGCAGGCGGAAGAAGACGCAAGAAAATCCCATACAGGTATGGCGTCTTCGATGACCGTCATCGATCAGGCTATTCAAGCGAGTGAAGCCGCATCAAAAGCATTCTCAGACCAGCTGCGCAGGCAGATGGAAGAGGAAGAAGCCACAAGGGTTGCCACGGATGGTCTGCTCTCGTCCATGAATGCCTACGATCAGGCTATTTACCTGAACGAGCAGCGTGGGAAGTCATTCTCCGACCAACTGCGCAGGCAGATGGAAGCAGAGGAAGAAAACGCACGAGCGGCAGAACAAAACACAACGGCTCACAACGCCCTTGCGGTAGCCCTTGGCAATATCGCGGCCAGAGCGTTCCATCTGGTCATTAGTAAGATAACCCAGGCACTGAGGGAAGCCGTGTCCACCATGAAGGATGTGGACACCCAGCTCACCAACATCTCCAAGGTCAGCGGTATCACGGGTCAGGCGCTTGCCGACATGGGCGAGAGAGCCTACGAAACCGCCAGCAAATACGGTGTAAGCGCGGACGAGTTCCTGTCCTCTGTTTACACATTCCAAAAAGCCGGTCTTGGTGAGAGCGCCGAAGCGATGGGTGAACTGGCCGTCAAGACCATGCTGGTGGGCGATACCACGGCGGATGTGGCGTCCAAGTTCCTGATCTCCGCCAACGCCGCATGGAAATTCGGCGGCGATATGGAGCGTCTGAGCCAGATCGTTGACGAAGCGGACTACATCAACAACAACTACGCCACCGACCTCCAGAAGCTGTCCGATGGTCTGCCCCGCGTGGCTTCCGTTGCGGCGCAGGCCGGGATGTCGGCGGAGGAAACTCTGGCGGCTATCGGCACAATCAGCGCCGTAACACAGGAGTCAGGCCAAAAGAGTTCCACTGCGCTCCGCGCACTTATTTTGAACATCGAAGGTCAAGTCGGCGAGTTCGTTGACGAGACAGGCGAATCCTTTGAGGTAACGGAGGAAAGCGTCAAGTCCCTTCAGGGATTGATGGAGAAGTACGCCAAGGCGGAACTGGATGCGGCGAGAGCGTCCGGCGAACTTATCAACCCCATGACCGCCATCAAAGCTCTGTTTGAGGGCATGGCGAACTCCGACCTGAACGACCAGGATCTGTTCGCTTTGCTGTCCGGCATGGGTGGCAAGCTCCGCACCAACCAACTGACGGCACTCGTCCAGAACTACGAACTGTTCGGCGAGATGCTGGACAAGATTGCCGACAGCGCGGGCACGGCGGACAACGAGATTTCCCTGATGATGGACTCCTGGGAACGCAAGGCCCAAGTCCTCAAAAACAATTGGACTGAACTCGTTGCTAATATTGTAAGCACAGACACCGTTAAGGGAGCGATAACTACCCTTACGGAACTGATCGACAGTATCAACGATGGCTTTATTTCAGCGGCAGAAAGAACCGCCGCAGCCTATTCCGATGCCAATAAAGAACTTGAAGACCTGAGAAGTCGTTCCGAGAGTCTGACCGATATTGAAAAACGGCGGCTTGAGTATCTTGAGTCTCAGGTAACGGCACTGAAGGAGCAGGCAGACGAAGAGGAAAAAGCCGCAGCACGGGCGACCCAGCGCAGACTGACATCTACTCAGTATTCCTATTACAACGAACAGGGAACCCGCGTAGCGAAATACGGCGCGGCTGGCGACACCGCTTCCCTATACAATATGCGCGGTGAATACCGCGACACAAGCGTACTGGCATCGCAGGGAGATCTTCAAGGATACAAAGAAGGACTTAATGAAATCATCAAGTCCTATCAGAGTATCTACGATCAAATTATTCAAGTCCGCACTGCGGGGGAAGAACTTACCGCCAATCAGCAGCAGTTTGTCCGCGAGTTTGAAGACCTTCAAACCGTTTACGAATCCAACATCGTAAGCATTAAAGACCTCGGCAATGGGTACGATGCTCTAATCGACAAGAACGGCGAAGTTGTTGCCTATGTTGAAAACTATGAGCAGGCCAACAAGCGGGTAGAAGATACTGAAAAAGCCGTTCAAGAAGAACTTGACCAACTTATTCCCGGTGTGGAAGAGGCAAAGCTGGAAGCCCAAGGCTTTGCCGATATGTTTAAGACTGCAGCCACAAATATCGGAGAAGTGCAGGCTGCGCTTGAAGGGCTTACTTTCCCCAACTGGCCTGGATTTGCTTCCGGCACGAAGAACGCCCCCGGCGGGCCGACTCTTGTAAACGAGCTTGGCCCAGAGCTTATCAGCGAAAACGGAAAAGCCTACATCGCCAACGGTGGCGCACCGGCTGTTGTCAACCTTTCACGCGGAGCGATTGTTCTTACCGCAGAGGAAACCAAAACAGCCCTCAAAGGCGGTATGCCCATCCACGCTGCTGCGGCCGGAGCTTTCATGGGAGATTTTGGGGGAATCATCGGAAGCATAACATCTCCCGGCGTTTCCGCAGGAAGTAAGAGTTCTACAGTAGACCACGGCACGGACACATTCGGCGCATGGCAGTGCAAAGCCTGCGGAAGTTGGAACCTTGGAAACGAGAAGAAGTGTACTGCCTGCGGCACTCCAAAAGGACAGAAAAGCAAAAGTAAGGGCAGAGGCTCTTCCGCTCCGGCAAAGTCCCTTGAGGAACTGGTCAAGGAGTTCAACGATCTCCTGTCCAACCTCGACAAGCAGGCAAAACTCGCCAACAACCAGGGCGATTACGCCAAGGAAGCGGAACTCTACGAAAAGGCGCAGGAAGCCATCAAAAAGATGGTGGACGAGTACCGCAAGGCTGGGTATGCAGACGATTCAGACGAGATTCTTGACCTTCTGAACAAGAACTACGACTACGCCAACAAGCAACTCACGCTGTACCAGACCAAATGGGACGATCTCATTAAGGCCCTGGACGCGGACACCGCAGCGCAGGATGCCGCCAATAAACTGGCGGAGAAACAGCAGGCGGTAGAGGACGCAAGGGAAGCCCTTGCAAACGCACAGCGGCAGAGAACCACAAGGATCTACAACGCCGCCACCGGCCAGTGGGAATGGGTAGCAGACCAGAAATCGGTAAGCTCCGCCCAGAAAAACCTTGAGTCGGCTGAGAAAAACTACGCCGATGAGGTAAAAAGTCAGGCTCTCGCAGAGCTGAAAGCCATGCGGGACACCGTGACTGACCTGAACGATGTAATCCTCGGCCCCGCACTTTCCGCTGTAGTGACGATGGCGCAGGACAGCGCAGAGTTCCAAAACTTTGCGAGGGCGCTGAACGCCGTGTTCGGCGTGGGAACATTCCTCAACTCCACGGACGGCAACCCCAACGCCATTGCCACCACTGATAGCCACGATGTCATCTATACCTTCGGCAATGTGACGCTGACGGCGGATCAGGCGGCGAACATGAGTGTTGCTGAATTGGCAAAGATGTTGAGTGTGCTGAAGCTCACTTCCTGAGACGGGAGGAACCCACGATGCTGACAGAAGCGCGGGACTTTTGGGAATCAATCCGAAAAAAGGTCTTGCAGGAATGCAAAGACCAAATCAAAAATACACTCCGTGCGGAGCGTTACACCGTGACCACACCGCCAGACGGCTCTGTTATCGGCGTGACGCTCCCATACGGAACGACTGAGCTTATGCTTCCCTACTCAAAGGAAGTTGCAGACGCGGCACAGGGCGATGTCGTCCTTGTCGTATGGTGGGGAAGCATGAGCAACGCCAAAGTCTACTACTTTGCCAACGGCTATGAGGGCGTTGAGGGCGGTGGAGGCGGTGGCGGAGGGGTTGACTACCTCACCGTACAGAATGGAAAAGTCTGCATCATCTACACAGAGTAAGGAGAACCCTTATGGCGACTGTAACGAAGCCGATCATACTGGACGAAACCGGGCAGGATATTGTAGCCGCGCTCCAAATCATCGCCACACACGCCGCTGGGCTTGTGGGACAGGGCGTTCCCGCTGGCGGCACGACAGGCCAGGTTCTGAAAAAGAAAAGCGGAACAGACTACGATACTGAATGGGCTGACGAAAGCGGTGGTTCTTCCGTATCGCCCTACACTTCAAACCCAGCCCCGCTTGGAACGGCATCACCCGGTTCTTCCGATGACTACGCCCGTGGCGATCATGTTCACCCCAACCCCACTCCGGCGGATATAGGCGCAGGTACATACTCCAAGCCCTCCGGCGGCATCCCTGCCACAGATCTTGCCAGCGCGGTGCAGACCAGCCTTGGCAAAGCGGACACGGCTCTTCAAAAAGCAGGCGGAACGATGTCCGGTGCGATTGCGATGGGCGGGAACAAGGTTACTGGCCTTGGGACTCCCTCGGCTGACGGCGATGCGGCCACAAAAAAATACGTCGATGATGAAATCGCCGGGATCGGCACGGTGTTCAACATCAAGGGAGATGTGGCAACCGTCAACGATCTACCGGCAACCGGCAATGCTGTCGGCGATGTGTACTATGTACAGTCCGTCAGCGCGGCGTTCATTTGGCTGGAAACTACTGCACACCCGACCGGGTATTGGGAAGAGTTCGGCGAACCGATTGACCTTTCCGGGTACATCGAGAAGCCGTCTTCTGCCTCCACAAACCAAATTCTTACCTTTAACGGCACAACATGGGTGGCGGCGAACAAGCCAAGCTATACTGCTTCGGATGTGGGAGCGGTAGCCGCCAACCAAGGGAGCGGCAATGCTGGGAAATTCCTTGTGGTCGGCTCTGACGGAGTGGTCGTGCCGGTGACGATGCAAACATGGCAAGGAGGTAGTTACTGATGGCGGATGATAAGCTCGTTGACAGCACCCAGCTTGACGCTGACCTGACATCTGTCGCAAACGCCATTCGCACAAAAGGCGGGACATCTGCCAGCCTTTTGTTTCCATCGGAGTTTGTTAGTGCGATTCAGGCAATCCCTACGGGGGGCGGAAGCACTGTCGATTACAAAAAAGGAACATATACTCCCACGCAGGACTATACCGCAACGGGCAATAGGGAAATTACGACCATCTCTAACATTGGGTTCACACCCAAGTTGTTTCTGTTTTATCCGACCACAAAAGCTGATCTTTCTGGGATACAGTATGCGGTGATTTTTGCTGTGTTTCTTCAAGAGTCTCCTCTGCGAGTGACTGCACGATTTTCAAACACATCTGGCTCCGTGAGCGCAACCGTAGCGCAATCAAGTTGGACTACTCAATCAAACTACTATTTGTATACTAACGGAACTTCTGTATATTTCCGCACAACCAGCGCTTATATCCTTAAAGGGAGCGTCGAGTATACATGGGAAGCCTTGGGGTGATAACAGATGACTGCGTTTTATAAGAAAGTTGAAAACGGCTATCTGTTGGCTATTGGCAAAGACATGGGGGGCACAGAGATTACAGAAGAAGAATACAACCACATCCTCTCAGTTGCCCGCGCAAAGCCTCCCGCCACAGATACTACAGATTACCGCCTTCGGGAGGATTTGACATGGGAAGAGTACCCCATCGACCCGCCGGACCCTGACCCGGAAATTGACGAGGCCGAGGCATACGCCATCATTTTCGGAGGTGCGGAATGACAAGAGAACACGCCTATAAACTGCGGGAGATGATGCACAAAGCCGCAGCTTCCCTTGATGACAAGGACGCTTCTGTTGCCCCAGAGTTGCTGGAGCAGATGCTTTATGACGGGCATCTCATCCGCTATCAGACCCGCATAAACTGGCATGGCACAGTCAAAATGGCGGCGGTAGATTTGTGGGACACCGAGGAAAACAACCCGGACAATGCACCTACACTTTGGGATGATATTGAATACCGGGACGGCATCCGCATCATCCCAGAAGTCATCACGGCGGCGAAGGCATTTTCCAAAGGCGAAAAGGGTTGGTGGGGCGACGATCTGTACGAAAGCCTTTTCGACGCGAACGTAAACAATCCCGACAGATGGCCCCAGGGCTGGGAAAAAATCGGATGAAAGAGGTGAGCAAGTTTGCTCTTTCAACCCTCCAATATAACCCCGGACGAAGTTTACGGCACGGGCACGGCTGACCTTGCGCAAGCGGAAATGGACATCTCATGGCGCGTGTCCGGCGATTCCGCAATGGTAGCCTACCAAATAGATTTCTACGACAACACGGCTGCGTCCGATACTGTTTTCTCTACGGGGAAAGTAGACCTGGCATATCCGTTCTGGGGCGTGAACTACGCCGGAGAACAGCAGTTCTTTACCGCCCATGTTGACGGCGCAGACATGGCGGACGCAGGGATGGTCAACGGGAACGAATACAAGTTCCTTATTACCCAATGGTGGGGAAGCACTGACGCACAGAGCGTGACGCAGACGACTGCAAGCGTTTTCAAGGGCAGGGCGCTTCCATCCCTCTCCATCAACGCCGTACCGAATCCTCTGACTACCTACTACCATTCGTTTACGGCAAGCTATGCGCAGGATCAGGGGGACGGAATAAGGTGGGTGCGGTGGCAGATAGCCGACGCAGACCACGAAGACGATCCGTTCCTTGACACCGGCACGATTTACGGCACTGGGGAACTCCGCGTGGACTATGACGGATTCATTACGGACAACACCTACGCCGTTAAATGCACCGTGGAATCCATGAGCGGCGTTGAAGTGACTACGGGATGGTACGAGTTCGCCGTGAGCTACAGCGTGGCGGCGGCAAGCGGGTCTGTGGAAGCCTGCCAGTCTGTTACTGACTGCTATGTTTCCGTGCAGTGGGACAGAGTGATAAGCGCTGATGGATATTCCGTATTCCGGCAGACAGCCGGGGATGACCGACTCATAAAGATTGCGGATCTCCCGTCTACTGCGGGGCAAATCCGCGACTACAGCGCACGAAGCGGAAACACCTACACATACTATGTCTTCCCCACTGGCACTCTGGCATATCTCACCGACCCGATGGTATCAGACCCGGTAAAAGTACAATACTGGATGTGGGGAATTATCGAGGCGGAACAGATAGCCAAGAACGAGTTCAGCGTACTCTCCACATACCTATTTAAATATGGAGCGGGAGGCGTTGGCGAGGGGCAGTTCAGCAACAACAACAGCCCAAGCGTAAATCTGAACTTCACCAAGTATCCCACACGGCAGGGCAGCTCCGCCAACTACCTCACCGGCAGCGTGGGCGGGTATATCGGAACCATCACGCAGGATACGAGAGAGTATTACGACAGCGTTACTCTGGAAGTTGCCCTGAGAGAACTTTCCGTGACAAAAAACGCGCTGTTCCTCATAGACCCAAAGGGTCATTTCCTGCGAATCCATACCAGTGCGCCGATAACATTCTCCGTGAACCACAAACCGGCACAGATGCCGATTACGCTTACCGTACCTTGGACTGAGGTCGGAACGACAGATGGCATCCATGTTATCGCATATCCCGGCGGAGACTTCTATCCCACCGACCGCGTTATTTTCACTTCTGTGAGTATCGACAGGACAACCGGCGCATTGATGTGGACTGTGCCTGACGGATACCAGGGCAGCGGCTCGATGCTTTCACTCAACAATGGTGCGCTTTATCAGGATGACAGTGGGTCTTTCATTAAGGCAGAGATGTCGATTGATTCCGGCAAGAATCTGCTGGCAGAAATTGATGCCGAAGGGAGCTGACAGATATGCCTACACCGGCAGAGCGATATGTTAGCTATCTGAATCAGATTGAAACGGCATTCACAAAAATAGCGAGGCTGGAATTTTTGAATCCCGGCGGTGGCGTTGCTTTCGCTCTGGACAACAATGCCATGAACACACGCTCCGGGGCGTTTTTGCAGGAAGGTACGATCACTTGCAACTGGAATAACGGACGCAGACGGCAAGCCACCGTAACCCTGGCGAACATCGACGGAGAGTACGAGTACAATGTTTCCCATGTGTGGTTTGGGCAGGAAATACGGCTTTCTGAGGGGCTGATTCTGCCGGACGGAACGGAGTATTACATTCCGCAGGGCGTTTTTCTTATTGAAAACCCACAGGAAAGCCTGCAACCAGACCAAAACACCGTTACATTTTCACTTGTGGACAAGTGGGCAAACCTTGACGGCTCCCTGTTCGGAAACCTTGAGGATGTGTACTCCGTAACAGCCGGAACGAACATTTTCGACGCTATTGCGGCAACGCTCACGCTGGACAGATTCACGATGGAGAACAGCGGGAGCAATCCGATAGACGCCACTCCCCCGCTGTTCACCAACTACTACAACAACAAGACCCAGACGCTGACGGACGGCACGATTGTGTCACTCATAGAAGCCCCGCATGATTTTACATCGTCCAGCTCCGGCACACTGGCCGATGTAATCATTGGGCTGAATGACATGATTGCCGGTGACATCGGATATAACCCCGCAGGCAGGCTGGTAATCAATCCATCTCAGGACGATTTGACAGACGCAGACAAGCCGGTGCTTTGGGAGTTCACGCAGGGGAAGAAAACCTTCCTCGGCGCTGAATACTCACCCAAGCCCACCCAGGTTTTCAACGATGTCATTGTGGTGGGAGCAACATCAGACACCAACGCCACGGCAAAGGGAAGAGCGCAGAACACAGACCCCACATCCGACACTTGCATCAGCCGTATCGGAATGAAGACCACGCGGATCGAGATGACGGACTACTACTCCGACCAGATGTGCCGGGATTATGCCGAATGGCAGTTGAAAAGAGTCGCGGCCATGTCCAAAGAAGTGACCGTCACCTCTTCTCAGATGTTCCACATCGTTGAGAATCAGCTTATAACCGTACAGAGAAACGACAAGCCGGGAAGCCCAGTAGAACGCCATGTAGTGCGTGGTTTCTCCAGACCGATTGGTCAGACGGGAACAATGACGATCAACTGCGTGAGCGTGAACGATATTCCGCAGACGACCACCTCTGCGTCCGGCGGATTCAGGGCAAACGAGATTTATTCTGCGGAGGGAACCGCATAAAAAGGAGACAGAGCAAATGAAAGATTCGATCATAGCGGGAACCGGCAACAGCCGGTATCTGCGGACGAGCATCCCTGCGGATACGACATGGGCGGACGCACTTGCCATGCTCCGGGCGGGGACATTCCCTATTGATCTTGCCGGGATCAACGCCGCAGGCTTTACTCAGGTAGGCACGGCTCTGAACACGGCCAATCTGCTGAAGAGCGCAGTGGTGACGGCGCTTGGTCTGGACGCAAACGCCACGCCCAGCGACGCATGGGAGGCAATCATTTCGCTTGCCAACGAAAAGGTCGCCTCTGTAGCGGGAAAAACAGGCATCGTCACATTGGATGCCAACGACATAGAGTTCGATGCCGAGGAGTCCTACGACAGCGGAACTGTCGGAGCTTGGCTGGACAGCCTTGTTGAACAAATCGCAACCGACATGGCAAGTGTGCGCGGCGATGTAAAGAGGACTGTCGGATACCTTATCGAGAACCTTTATCCGGCAAGCCTTTATAATAATGGCTCGGCCATTGCCAAGTCCGGCTGCACCGCCGCAATAAGCGGTGAGTCATTTGTTTTCACTTCGACAGTAAACGGCGAACTGTACTTCGGAACTGTAGCATCCACCGGCGGAACGACATACGCTGATTCTATGGGGCCGAAAATCCCATGCACAGCAGGCCAAGCGGTAAATATTTCCCTCGCCCCTGCGTTCATTAAGAACTATGTATCATTTTTCAACGCAAGCAATAAATCTATCTCATGGCAAAAAATCATAACAAATTCATTCACCGTTGCGCCGCCGGAAGGTGCAGTCTACCTTGTAATCAGAGTCGGCGTTCCTACCGTTACATCGGGGGCGGTTTACAGCACGGA
>JAEIGA010016726.1_pt1 | contig 11151 bp, 9 predicted proteins | sample 9270691 | NCBI WGS metagenome assembly JAEIGA01 (sample SAMN17057246, study PRJNA624740) | gut metagenome | biome: biome; isolation source: fecal sample | host: Bos grunniens | place: China: Xizang | collected 2019
CGTTTTGGTCAATGACAAGACTTACAGCGAGATGCAGATGATCGGTGAATATACCGGCGCATCCGCATTCCTGCCTGAGTACCTGGACTAATGAAAATAGCAAAAGGCGATGTGATTTCTCACATCGCCTTTTTATTTATCATACCTTAGGTAATTTTTCTAAGCTCTTTTGGATGTCGGCATCGTCGGGGTAGAAATCCTGCATAATGCCATCGTTAAACCGCTGGTAGGCATACATATCGAAATAACCTGTGCCGGTGAGACCAAACACAATAGTCTTTTCCTCGCCGGTTTCCTTGCACTTTTTCGCTTCCTGCAAAGCCACGGCAATGGCGTGGGAGCTTTCCGGCGCAGGGAGGATTCCCTCCACTCTTGCAAACTCCTGGGCAGCGGCAAATACCTCTGTTTGGGGCACAGATGTCGCTTCCATCAAACCGTCAGCGTACAGCTGGGAAAGTGTGGGATTCATACCGTGATACCGCAAGCCACCTGCGTGATTACCGGCAGGAATGAAGCCGGAGCCCAGGGTATACATTTTCGCCAGGGGGCAAACCATACCGGTGTCGCAATAATCGTAGGCATACACGCCCTTGGTGAAGCTGGGGCAGGAAGCCGGCTCAACAGCAATGATGCGGTAATCCTGCTTACCCTGAATCTTATCCCGCATAAACGGGCCAATCAAGCCGCCCAGGTTAGAGCCGCCACCGGAGCAACCGATGATGATATCCGGGGTAATATTGTACTTATCCAGCGCAGCCTTAGTTTCAAGACCGATAATGGACTGGTGCAGCAGCACCTGATTCAGCACACTGCCCAGCACATAGCGGTAACCTTCGGTGGTTGTTGCCTTTTCCACTGCTTCGGAAATGGCGCAGCCAAGGCTGCCGGTGGTACCGGGATGTTCCTGCAAAATCTTCCGACCCACTTCGGTTTCCGTAGAGGGAGAAGGGGTTACCGATGCGCCATAAGTACGCATAACCTCACGGCGGTAAGGCTTTTGCTCATAGGACACCTTCACCATATACACCTTGCAGTCAAGACCCAAATAAGAACAGGCCATAGACAGCGCAGTGCCCCACTGACCGGCACCGGTTTCGGTGGTCACGCCTTTAAGGCCTTGCTTTTTGGCGTAGTAGGCCTGGGCGATGGCGGAGTTCAGCTTATGGCTGCCGCTGGTGTTGTTACCCTCAAATTTATAGTAGATTTTTGCCGGGGTCTGGAGCTTTTCTTCCAGGCAGTAGGCTCTGACCAAGGGAGAAGGTCTGTACATTCTGTAAAAGCTGCGAATCTCCTCGGGAATCTGGAAATACGCAGTGGTATCATCCAGTTCCTGTGCTGCCAGCTCCTGGCAGAATACCGCTGACAGTTCCTCAAGGGTCATAGGCGCCTTGGTTTCCGGATTCAGCAAGGGAGCAGGTTTATTCACCATATCGGCACGAAGATTATACCAAGCCTTTGGCATTTCCTCTTCTTCCAAATATATCTTGTAAGGGATTTCTGACATACTATTACATCCTTTCCGGAACATTTCAAGTGATTATAAAAAAATAAACCCGTCTCAGCATATTGCTGGGACAGGAGTCATCCTGCGGTACCACCCGGCTTGGCGCAATGCGCCCACTCGTAACGGCTTGTTAACGAAGTGCCGGCTCCGGCGCACATACTAAGGAATACACCTGTTCTGATTGCCCTCGGAAGTCCATTTGGCTTTCACTGCCTGCCGCATTTCCACCGGCTGCGACTCTCTGAAAAACAGCTTACGAAAGCTTACTACTCTTCCTCATCGGTTTTGTTTATTATAGGTAATTTCCCCAGTGATGTCAAGCATAAATTAAGCACCGGCTTACAAGGCAAAGCCCTGTAAGCCGGTGAATTTGCAATTATTGCTGCCCGGTCAGCTCACCAATGTCGATGCTCTGGTCCGGTCCGATGATAATAACCTCCTGCTTGGCGTCGTATGCCTCTTTTGCCGCATAGTGCCAGTGGGTGTAGGCCTTGAGTTTAGAGAAAGAATTCTTAAAGGCTTCCTTCTCCTCATCGGTCATTGCCAGGAACTCTTCATAAGTAGTATCCAACAGCTTTTCGTCTTCTTCCGTAAATACGGACTCTGTAGTGGAAGGGGGTGTAATTTCGATATCCCCAGCAGGCTTCTCGGTCAATCTATTGACCAAAATCACGCCTACCACCAGCACTGCCAGCAGTACGGGAATCAATGCCCATTTCATCCATTCTTTCATACTTTGTTCTCCTTATTCTGTAATACAACCGATTTGCTGCAGCTTTGCAATAAATGCGTCCACATCTGCAAGGGCCTCTGCCTGATCTACTGCATATTCTGCGGTCAATGCATTTGCCAGGGCAATGCGGTCGCCGCCAGCTTCCAGTGCTTTCCACAAAACCGCGCCGGTTTCATTCAGGGTGAGCATACCGCTGAAGTCCACACTGGTCTGACCCAGGGGCATTACCACCCAGGTGTCTGCCACCTGGCGCAATACAAATTCTTCGTTTAATTTCATTTGATTTCCTCCTGTGCTGCACGGCACATTGTTTCGTAGCTGAGCATTGCTGCTGCCGGCTCAGGCAGATTTTCCAGTTCAAACACAGGAATATCCCGCACCAGGCGATCCGTATTGGCAAGCATGAAATCCAAATTTTCCGTCTTCTTAAACCGGTATAAGGTTTGGGAGAAGATTTTGGAAATGGCCTCCTGCTTGGTAAGCCGGCGAATTTTATTATGCTTTGCCTGCTGCAGGAAGCAAATGCCGGCAAGGGGGACTTTCTTGTTCTGGTTGATGCCGTCCTTGCCGCACCAGGGTGCGCCAAAGGCGTACCAAACGCCGTCAATACACCGCAGAGGCGGTTTATCGTCGTTAAAGATCTGTGCCTTCTCCCCGAACACCTGCTGCCAAATACGGGTGTGGGTGGATTTACCCATTCCGGGACGACCGGAGAACAGATAGGCTTTCCCCTCATATTCCACGGCGGAGGAATGGAGCATCATACCGTTAAACTTCAGCAAATTCAAGAAGAAAAGGGTGCCGGACTCCATATAATGCAGGCCTGCGCCTTCCAAAGTCGGCCAGCGCTCGGGCTTGTAGTCCTCAGCAGAAATCAAAATATCCGGCTGACCGTCACCGGTATACAGATAATCCTGACACCGCTGGGGCATATCTCCCGTTGCCGGAACTTCCACCAAAAGATCTGCGATCTTACAAAGCACACGCCTCTCCCCTTTCTCGCATACTACGCTCCATTGTACCATTGATGCAGGTATTTGTCAATTCAATCATAATCGGGAATAACTGCATTCTCGTAAAAATCGGGACGATATTCCACCGTCCCGATTTTGATTATTCAGAAATAGGCTCAAAGTCCTGGGCGCCGTGCTTGCACAAAGGACACACAATATCCTCGGGCAGTGTATCGCCTTCATAGACCCAGCCGCAGACCTTGCAGACAAAGCCCTTCTTGCCTTCTGTTTCAGGCTTGGGTTTTACATGGTTCTGATAATAGGTGTAGGTCATGGTTTCTGCTGTGCCAATGACCCGTGCCTCTGTCACAGAGCAGATAAACATTCCGTGGGTGTCAAGATCCACATAGTTTTCCACTTTCAAAGACAGGAAGGAATTGATATGCCGGGGCAAAAATGCCAACCCGTTATCCGAGCGGAAGGGTGTCATATTGGCAAACTTATCCACTGTCCGTCCGCTTTGGAAGCCAAAGGTCTGGAACACGGAGAAAGGCGCGGTGACATCCAGGCAGTTTACATTCATAACCCCTGTCTGCTTGATGATATGGTGGGAATAATTTTCTTTATTGATGGTAACGGCAATGCGGTTGGGGGTGTTGGTCACCTGGGTCACCGTATTGACGATCAGACCGTTATCCTTGTTGCCATCGTTGCAGGTCACTACATACAGACCGTAGCCGATGTTAAACAAAGCGGTGAGGTCATTTTTATTGGCGGTGGCATCCTGATGGGCAAGATACTCTCTGCAAAGCTCGGTTGCCAGCTGCTCGCACTGCTCCTTGCTCTCTGCGCTGAGGGCGGACATGATCCGCACAGTGGTATCGGCAAAGGTGAGATTCTTGCTGTCAGCAAGCATATTGCGCATCACTTTGGCTGCCAAAGGCGCCCAGGAGCCGTTTTCCATCAGGGCAACGGTGCGGTTCTGGAAGCTGCGCTCGGTGAGCTTGTTGATAAAGGTCTTCATATAAGGGAAGACATCGGCATTATAAGTAGTGGTCGCCAGCACCAGCTTTTCGTACCGGAAGGCATCGCTGACAGCCTGTGCCATATCGCACCGGGCAAGGTCATAGACCACTACCTTGGGGCAGCCTTTTTCCTTTAATTTCTGGGCAAGGTATTCCACAGCGGACTTGGTATTGCCGTAAATGGAGGTGTAGGCAATGACGATGCCTTCATTTTCCACACTGTAAGAAGACCAGATGTCATACAGGTTAATATAGTAACCCAGGTCCTCTTTCAGCACCGGTCCGTGCAAGGGACAGATTATCTGAATATCCAGGGTAGCTGCCTTTTTCAGCAGTGCCTGCACCTGAGCGCCGTACTTGCCTACGATACCGATGAAATACCGGCAGGCTTCGTCTGCCCAGGGCTCTTTGGCATCGTATGCGCCGAACTTGCCAAAGCCATCAGCAGAAAACAGCACCTTATCACAGACATCATAAGTCACAATGACTTCCGGCCAGTGGACCATAGGCGCTGCCACAAATGCCAGAGTGTGCTTACCCAAAGTAAGGGTGTCACCCTCCCCTACCACAATGCGACGGTCGGCAAAGTCATCCCCGAAAAAGTTTTTCATCATTACAAAAGCCTTGGCGGAAGAAACCACCGTAGCCTGGGGATATACCTTCATAAAATTGGCAATATTGGCGGCGTGGTCCGGCTCCATATGCTGTACCACCAGGTAATCCGGCAGACGGGTACCCAGGGTTTTCTGAATATTATCCAGCCACTGGTGGGTGAAGTTTTTGTCTACCGTGTCCATAATGGCGATTTTTTCATCCATAATGGCATAGGAGTTGTAGCTCATTCCGTTGGGAACTACATACTGTCCCTCAAACAGATCGACTTCACGGTCGATCACACCAATGTAGCGAATATCGTTGGTAATGGTCATAGTCATTCTCCTTCTTAATATGTGTCCTCCATTATACACGATGCACTGCAAAAAATACAGAGTTATTTGTAAATTTTTTTAGAAAAGTAGCCTTTGTCTATATTTATTCGTTGCATATCAAAGAAAAACAGAGTATGATATACTTGTATATTATACATAAAGGAACGATTATCATGAAAAAACGACTAATTGCTCTGTTTTTATTGCTGGCGCTGGTACTTGCCGGCTGTCAGAAGCCTTCCGGCTGCAGCGCCCACACCGACGGGGATAACAACGGTCTGTGCGACAATTGTCAGGTATCGGTGCTGGTGACCTTTGACCTTTACACCATCAACGACCTTCACGGAAAAATTGCCGATTCTTCCAACAATGAAGGCGTGGATGAGCTGACCACCTATCTGCGGAATGCCCATTATACCGACGAAAATGTGATTTTGCTGTCTGCCGGTGATATGTGGCAGGGCAGCGCAGAATCCAACTCCACAAAAGGTCAGCTGGTGGTAGACTGGATGAACGATCTGGGTTTTGCCGCAATGGCGCTGGGTAACCACGAATTCGACTGGGGCGAAGAATTTATCGCATCCAATGCCGCGCTTGCCGATTTCCCTTTCCTGGCGATCAATGTGTATGACCGGGAGACCAACAAGCAGGTAGACTATTGCGAAAGCTCCATGATTGTGGATTGCGGCAAGGTGCAGGTGGGCATCATCGGTGCCATCGGCGATTGCTACTCCTCTATTTCCCCGGATCACACCAAGGGGATCTACTTCAAAACCGGCTCGGAACTCACTGCCCTTGTAAAGGCAGAGTCCGAAGCATTGAAGCAACAGGGCGCTGACTATATCATCTATGTGCTCCATGACGGCTACGGTCAATCCAGAGGCGATGAGGTCAAAACCATCGCTTCCAGCCAGTTGAACGGCTACTACGATGTTTCCCTGTCTGACGGCTATGTGGATCTGGTATTTGAAGGCCACACCCATCAGCAGTATGTTCTGCGGGATGAACACGGCGTTCTCCACTTGCAAGGTGGCGGCGATAATGATGCCATCTCCCATATTGAGGTCACCTTAAACCTTGCCAACGGCAGTGACAGTGTTTCCCAAAACGAGCTGCTTTCCATTGATTATTTCACCGCTTTTGGTGACGACCCCATTGTGGAAGAGCTTATGGAAAAATATGCCGATGTATTAGTGCGCACCGATGAAGTCCTGGCAACGACCAAGCGGAAAATCACCGGCGGTCAGATGTGCAATATCATCGCCCAGCTTTACTATGAAACCGGCGTGGAAAAATGGGGCGATGAATACCAGATCGCCCTGGGCGGCGGCTTTATGTCCATCCGCAGTCCTTACGATGTGAATGCCGGCAAGATCACCTACGGTATGCTCCAGACCATCTTCCCCTTTGACAACGAGCTGGTGCTTTGCTCCATAAAGGGTCAGGACCTGCTGGACCGGTTTATCCACACCGACAACACCCGTTACTACATTTATGAGAACAAGGCAATTACTAACAATATTGATCCCAATGGCACTTATTATGTCATTGTGGACAGCTATTCTTCCACCTACAAATCCAACCGCCTGACGGAAATTGAGCGCTACGGCGCACCCTACTACGGCAGAGATATGCTGGCAGATTATTTCCGGGACGGCAGAATGTAAGCAATGCTCCCTGCGTGTAAACGCAGGGAGTTGTCCTTTCCCTAAAGGCAAATATTTTCATTGCAAGGTCTTTGATTTTATGGTATAATACAATGTCCGGGTGAAATACATCCGGCAGAAAGGTTATTCACTTATGTTTGAACAGGTTATAGAGAAAATTCGCAAATATAACAAAATCATTATTCACCGCCACGGTCGCCCTGACGGAGATGCCATCGGCAGCCAAATCGGTCTGAAATACCTGCTTTTAGAAAACTTCCCGGAAAAGGAAATCAAAATCGTCGGTGACAGTGCAGGCTTTTACAGCTTTGTATCCCCCGACACCATGGATGACATTCCTGATGAATTTTATGAAGGCGCCCTTGCGATCATTCTGGACAGTGGCTCTACGGGTATGGTCAGCGATGACCGCTACAAGCTTGCGCAAGAAACTGTACGCATCGACCACCACATTTTCTGCGAGCAATTTGCCGATGTGGAAGTCATCGACACCAGCTTTGAAAGCTGCTGCGGTATGATCGCCCAGCTTGCCTATGAGCAAAATTTGCGGCTGAATCCCACTTGCGCCCAGGCGATTTACACCGGTATGGTCACAGATTCCGGCCGTTTCCGCTATGACAGCACCACCGCCCGTACCCACAGGCTGGCATCTTTCTTACTGGAGCAGAAATTTGACACCAACGAGATTTTCCGCAATCTCTATGCCGATGAATTAGAGTCCAAAAAGCGGAAAGCCCAGTTTATCTTAAAAATCCAGTTCACCCAGCGAAATGTTGCCTATATTTATACCACCTTGGAAGAATTCAATGCCCTGGGTATGGATGTGTTTGCCGTTTCCCGCGGTATGGTGAATACCATGGCAGACATTCGGGGCGTGGATATTTGGGTGAATTTCACCGAAACGGAAAAGGGCGTGCTTTGTGAGCTGCGCTCTTCCCGGTACAATATCAACCCCATTGCTGTAAAATACGGCGGCGGCGGTCACGCAAAGGCCAGCGGTGCTACGGTGGCTGACCGGCAGACCGCTATGGCAATGCTTGCCGACCTTGATGAAATGATGGGAGAAGTACAATGAATTTAGAAATCAAACAGACCATTTTAGAAAAAATCAAAGAATACGGAAGAATTATCATCTTCCGCCATGTTCGCCCCGACGGTGACTGTGTCGGCGCCACCAAAGGCTTGCAGGAAATTCTGAAGCTTTCTTTCCCGGAAAAGGAAATTTATGTCATTAACCCGGACACGGCAGAATATCTCGCCTTTTTAGGCCCGGAGGATGCTGACATTGACGAGGGCTTGTATGCAGACGCTTTGGGCATTGTGCTGGACACTGCAGACTCTGCCCGTATTTCCAACAAAAAGTTCAGCCTGTGTAAAGAACTGGTGAAAATCGACCACCACATCCCCTACGACCATTATGCGCCCTATATTTGGGTAGAGGAGGAGCGTTCCTCTGCCTGCGAAATGGTGGTGGATTTCTACAACACCTTCAAAGATACCCTGAAAATCAACTCCCAGGCTGCCACCTATCTGTACACCGGTATGGTGACAGACTCCGGGCGCTTCAAATACTCCGGTGTCAATGGCGAAACTATGCGCAATGCAGGCATTCTGCTGGATGTGGGTGTGGATACCGACACATTGTTTGCCCGGCTGTATCTGGAGGCCTTTGAGTACCTGAAGTTCAAGGCGCATATTTACAACAGAATGCAGATCACCGAAAACGGTGTTGCCTATATTTACATTGATAAAGCAATGCAGGAGGAATTTGGTCTGACTTTGGAGTCTGCCAGTGCCTGTGTAGGCTGCCTGGATTCCATTCGTGGCTGTATCTGCTGGATCGCCTTTATCGAAAACGGCGATGCTGAGCAATCTGTCCGGGTGCGTCTGCGCTCCCGTTTTGTCCACATCAATCCCATTGCGGAAAAGTATCGCGGCGGCGGTCACGCCTGCGCCAGCGGTGCTACTGTTTACGGACAGGCTGAGGTGGATGCCCTGCTTGCAGACACCGATGCACTGGTGAAAGAATATAAAGAAACACACGAGGGTTGGTTATGAGAATACTACTTACAAATGACGACGGTGCAGATGCTTCCCAACTGCCTGCCCTGATTCGTGCCTGCCGCGCCTATGGCGAGGTCACTGCTGTTGTTCCCCGATATGAGCAAAGCGGCAAAAGCCACGGCATTGAGCTGCACAAAGCCTTTTTGGTGGAGGAAAAAGTTCTTGCACCGGACATTACGGTGACCACTGTGGACTCCACCCCGGCAGACTGCATCCGGTATGCTATGCTGGGACTGAAAGAAAAATTCGATCTGGTGATCTCCGGTATCAACCGGGGCTGGAACATTGGCTCCGACCAGATCTACTCCGGCACTGTTGGCGCTGCCTGTGAGGCTGTGGCGCTGGATACCCCGGCCATTGCCCTGTCCACCAGCCCGGAGTATTACGACAAGGCTGTATCCCACGTGCCGGCAATTATGGACTACATCCGGGAAAATAAGTTGCTGGAGATCCACGATCTTTATAACATCAACATTCCTGAAAACGGCAAAGAGTTTAAGATCACCCACCAGGGTGGCCCTTACTACTCTGACAATTTCAAGAACACAGGCAATCATATGTACATTGCAGACGGTTTTTGCGCTTATCAAAGCCGCAATGACCTGACTCTGGATACCGAAGCGGTGATGAACGGCTACATTTCCGTAATGCCGGTGACCATTGACCGCACTGCCATCAAAGTCTACGAACAGCTTTCCGGCAATGCTTATAAGCCTTTAGGCAAGTGCTTTTTGTAACGGAAAATAAATAATCCTTGTAATATGCACAAAAATATAGTAAACTAAGGTGAATTTTCCCTATGGAGGCTATTATGCTGTTTTACAGATTTCCTTAGCGTTTCCCCGGCATCTTTCATATCAAATTATTTGGAGGAAACGTTATGTCTAATTTAATTCAAGAAATCAACCGCCGGCGGACCTTTGCCATTATCTCCCACCCGGACGCCGGTAAAACCACATTAACTGAAAAATTCCTGCTTTACGGCGGTGCCATCGCCCAGGCAGGCGTGGTCAAGGGTAAGAAAAATTCCCGTGCCGCCACCTCTGACTGGATGGAAATTGAAAAGCAGCGTGGTATTTCCGTCACATCCTCTGTTATGCAGTTCCAGTATGACGGCTTCTGCATCAACATTCTGGATACACCGGGTCACCAGGACTTCTCTGAGGACACTTACCGTACCCTGATGGCAGCAGATGCCGCAGTTATGGTCATCGACGGTGCTAAGGGCGTAGAGCCCCAGACCAGAAAGCTTTTCAAGGTCTGTGCCATGCGGCATATTCCCATTTTCACCTTCGTCAACAAAATGGACCGTGACACCAAGGACCCCTTCGACCTGTTAGACGAAGTAGAACGGGAGCTGGGCATTGAAACCTATGCAATGAACTGGCCCATTGGCTCCGGCAAGGACTTTATGGGCGTTTACGATCGGAGTAAGAGCCAGCTTTTGTTCTTCTCCGGTGTATCCGGCAAAAACCGTGCCGGCAGCGAGTCTGTTGACCTGTATGACGAAAAGGTGGCACAGCTTTTAGACAGTGCTGACAAGCATCAGCAGCTGATTGACGATGTAGAGCTTCTGTCTGCCGGTCGGGAAATGGATATGGATGCCGTCCGGGCAGGCAGCCTGAGCCCCGTGTTCTTCGGCTCTGCTTTGACCAATTTCGGTATCGAGCCGTTTTTGGAGGCATTTTTACAGCTGACTCCCCCGCCCCTGGCAAGAACTGCCGACTGTGGCCAGATCGACACCTTCAGCCCGGACTTTTCTGCCTTTGTGTTCAAGATTCAAGCCAATATGAACAAGGCACATAGAGACCGTCTTGCCTTTATGCGCATTTGCTCCGGCAAATTCCAGAGAGATACCGAATACTACCATATGCAGGGCGGCAAGAAAATGCGTCTTTCCCAGCCTCAGCAGCTAATGGCAGCAGAGCGAGAAATCGTAGATGAAGCCTATGCCGGCGACGTGATCGGCGTGTTCGACCCGGGTATTTTCTCCATTGGCGATACCATCACTGTTCCCAGCAAAAAGTTCCTGTACTCCGGTATCCCCACCTTTGCCCCGGAGCATTTCTGCCGTGTTTCCGCCAAGGACTCTATGAAGCGGAAGCAATTTGTCAAGGGTACGGAGCAGATCGCCCAGGAAGGTGCGATTCAGATCTTCAAAGTGCCCAATTCCGGTATGGAAGAGGTCATCGTAGGCGTTGTTGGTACGCTGCAGTTTGACGTATTCCAGTACCGCATGAAGAACGAGTACGGTGTGGATTTGCGCATGGAGGGTC
>JAEIGA010016727.1_pt1 | contig 11150 bp, 11 predicted proteins | sample 9270691 | NCBI WGS metagenome assembly JAEIGA01 (sample SAMN17057246, study PRJNA624740) | gut metagenome | biome: biome; isolation source: fecal sample | host: Bos grunniens | place: China: Xizang | collected 2019
CAAGAAATCAGAGATGAGCAGGCTGCTTACGCGAACGAGCCAGCTAAATACCTAACAATAAAGATTGTTTCTTTGTTGATTTGTTTAGCTGTTACTACAATCGTAATTATTGGCGGTCGCAAGAAGATTGCGAACCTCGACAAGAGATGCGCAGTTGGCAGCAATGCAAACGAATTGAGCACATATAGAGACATCCCAAGTGATTTGGACCCTAAATTTGCTGCTCATTTGGTATTCTGTAAACAAAAGAAACCTGAGGATGACGCGGGTGTGTATGCTTCCTTGCTTTTAAGCTTGGCAAGAAAGAAATACATTGAACTCGAAGAGATGCTTTCGGGCGGCACATTAATCAAGCTGACAAATTGGAGAGACCCAGAGCAAGAGCAGAGTTATAATCCAAGCGCATTTTCGTATCAGCAAGATATGACTTTGCGTCCAAACCAGGTTATGGGAAGATTTGGCCCATACACTCCTGCTTCTAGCATGACTCCAAGATATGTCCCAGATGAACCTTCTTTGAGCGATTATCTGTCACATCGTCAACCCGATATGATGAATAATGGAACTGTTGACGCAAATGACCTTCAAAGAGGCGTACCTCTGTCACAAATCAACGATGCTTTGGAGAATTTAGGTGCTACACCATCAACTCCAACGGTAAGCGATGCTGAGTGGGATGCTCCATCTTCTACAAGCTGGGGAGCAGGAACACAAGAGACGATTCAACAGGCTGAACCAGTAGAACAATTAGAGCCTCTTACCCCAAGTGAAGAAGCTTATTACAAACTGATTCAGAGACATGCGCTGGGCGGACAAATTACAATGTCTGCATTCCAGAGCAGAATTGAAGACGATTATACCTACACTAAGAACTTCGTAGACAAGGTTAATAAGTCTGTTGTCGATATCGGCATTGGTAAGAATTATTTCCAAAAGATTGATTATAAGGAACCTAAAAAGCAGATGGAAGCATCCGCAAAAGTTTCTACTGTTGCTGGTGTCGTTGCTCTGATTGCAAACTTTATAACATACCAAACAAGATTGGACCTTATGTTTGGTGGATTAATAATCCTCGGCGTTGGACTTATTTTGCATGGTAGATATCTCAAGAAGCATGCTTATAAATATGTATTGCTTACAGATTATGGCGAAGAAGAATATCAGAAGTGGCGTGGTCTTTATAACTTCTTGAACAGTGATACTCTTATCAAAGAAAGAGACGTTGTTGAATTGCCACTTTGGGAAAGATATCTTGTCTACGCAACAGCCTTTGATATTTCTGAAAAGGTTATTGCTGCAATTAAGATTCGTTGCCCAGAGGTTCTGGAATCCAAGTCTATCGTACACAGCTCTTACTGTCGTTCTGGCAGAATTCGCTATTCCAGCAGAAGCTTCCATTCTTCTGTACGAAGCGGATATCATGGAGCGTCTTATAGTGGTGGAGGCTACGGCGGCGGCGGCCGAGGTGGCGGCGGCGGTGGCGGCGGTCACTAATACCAAACTCCGCTTAAAAGGTTTAAATGAAGGAAGGCGACCCTTTGGTCGCCTTCTTATTTTTCTATATTAAAATCAGATTATATCGAGTATTGAGGTGATTTTGTGAACATTATTTTGATTAACGCAGAACAAGAATATAAACAGCAGATTGTTGATTTTCTCGACGAATGCAGGCTATCTGGCGAAAAGATAATTCCTACGGCTATTGCTAAGGCTGACCATCACGATTTTGAAAATTATTGCAAATTTGTCTACGATAGATTACATCCAACAGACCCCAATAGAGTTCCTGCATCCATATATTTTACTCTCGATTTAGATAGAAACATTGTTGTGGGAGCTGTTGATATCCGTCACTATCTCAACGATGACCTGTTAAAAACAGGCGGACACATTGGCGATGGAGTTAGACCGACTGAAAGAAGAAAGGGATATGCTACCGCACAAATAAAGCTGGCATTAGAAAAATGCAAAGACCTTGGAATTAATCGCGTTTTAATGACTTGCGACAAAGATAACATTGGCTCTGCCAAATCCATCATCAACAATGGCGGTGTCTTGGAGAACGAAATTGATAACGATGGCAAGTTAATGCAAAGATATTGGATTGATATTGAGGATTGAGGTGTTTTGATGAACAAGCTGAATAATATTTTGGAAAACATTTACGATAACGATTTGTTTGCGAAGGGATATTCGTTAAGTCCTGAATTGCTCTTTATCATTCAACATTATTCAAAGTTGTATCTTGTTATCCTGATGGACAAGAGTGGTGTTTTTGGTAACAGGTTCATTGGCTATGAATATCGCATCTATTCTTTAACGGATTCTCAGTGTGTTATTAAAGACTCAAAAGAGTACAAAAAGCTGGTGTCAATGTTGCCGAGTACAAACACATTTTCATTGTCTCGAATAAAGGTTGGACCAAATGAGATGTTTGAGTTTGTCGCATTAAGAGATTCAATTGTTAATGAAATATGTGTTGTAGGAGAAATCACAGAAGAGCTTCGCCCAAAGTACAAAAATTATTTGCAGAGAATCTGCGAAATATATGAAGATAAGAATTTGTCAAGTGTTGTGACTTGTTTTGACAGGAGGTGTCAAAAGAATGAATAATGATAAAATTCGAGGCTGCCTGATTGGTGGCGCAGTTGGAGATGCATTGGGATATCAAATAGAGTTTGCACGCGGCATTAAAGATAAACAAGTTAAGCGTTTTAAAGACGAAGTAGGAATTATTTCGGATGATACTCAAATGACATTGTTTACCGCAACAGCTTTGTTGTGGGCACAAACTCAAAAGCTGATTGGTAACGAGAAGGTGTCTCTGAGAGAGTCGATGCACAGTGCATATCTGGATTGGCTTGATACCCAAAGAGGAACGCTGGCTCACAAATCTATATCATGGATTAAAACCATTCCAGAGCTTAATAGATTGCGAGCTCCTGGCAACACATGCCTTAGTTCATTATCTAGCGGGAAGATTGGTTCTACTGTTCAGCCTTTAAATCACAGTAAGGGTTGTGGCACAATAATGAGAATCGCTCCATGTGCTATGTTCGCAGACAACCCAGACCATGCTGGTATTATTGCGGTAGACTGTTCAGTAATTACACATGGCCATGTTTTGGCTTGGATGCCATCTTATGTATGTGCTCATATGATTAAAGCGATGATGGATGGTAATGATGACATCCACAATGCCCTTAATAGGGCTTTAAACGGCCTCAGAAGCCGCGCAAGCCTTTTCAAGGAAAATATACCTATGTTCCGTAAAAACAGCTTAGGCGCCTTTCTAGACCTAATAGAGAGCGCCGTAGACCTGAGCAAGAAAGATATGCGTGATACTGACGCTATCAGAATGCTCGGCGAAGGTTGGACTGCGGATGAAGCATTTGCTATCGCGCTTTATTCCTGTTTGAAATATAGTAATAGTTTTGAGGATGCTGTTGTTTGCGCTGTCAACCATGATGGGGATAGTGATTCAACTGGTGCAATTGCTGGAAATATTCTCGGTACATATTTAGGATTCGATAATATCCCACAGTATTATGCCGATAACGTTGAGTTGAGAAATGTTATATTGGAAATCGCCGATGATATGCACAACTTAGCAAACACATCTACAATAAATAAACTTGTACAAACAGATAGTTGGAAAAAGAAATATATTGATTGTAAATTATAATTAGGCCGCGTACAAATGTCCGCGGTCTATATTACTTAAAAGCCATTTTTGAAAGGATGTTTCCATGCAAGATTTAATAGAACAATATTTTAAAGACAAACAGCGAAGATATGTCATCCCAGAAGGTATTGCGATGACCTATCACGATGGTGATGACAAAAAACTCAGGGGCCCAGGCGTATACCCATATTGTTTTGCAGATGTGTCAACACCGATAATACTTGAGCCACATGTTGAGATAGGAGCAGGACGTTACCCAATTAGGTTTAAAGATTGTGGTGATAAATATGACGTGGTAGCCAGATACTATTTTGTACAGGAAATCGTCGACCCTCTGAAATATGAAACATGTGACATAAAAGTATTTGCTCCGTTTAGGGGAGATAGAGGAGAAATGGTAGATTCTGTTGATGGAGAACTATATACAGAATATGTTTTTGAGCACTTACTGCAACATATGTTAGAGCCCATGACGTTGACGGACATATTAAACATTATTGATGAAGAAATAGAAATCGCGGATGACAGCTTCTTTGATGAAAAAAGGAAGTTATTGCTTCAAAACGCTGGCGTTGTTATTCATAAAACATGCCTGTTGATTCATTGTGTTGAAAAGGGGGATATGTAATATGTCTTTTTTTAGAAAAATGCTTGGACAAGAAATTGAGTGTATTGTCCCTGAAAACTGTTTCCGCATTGCTTACAATGAAAAAATTGGACCTCATTATTATGGATATATTCAAACATTGGAAGCGGGGGTACACAATATACCAAAGAGTTGGCAGATAACCCCTGCCATATCATACGGAGAGCACATTGCCTCTCACGGTCATTTGTGTTTATCATTGTTGCCAATGGAGGTCTATTATAAAGTGACAACTAAGTATAGAATCGTCAATCCATATATGTTTATGAGTACTACATATGATTGGGATTTTATATCTTCTCACTTGGATGATATCATATGGCCGATACTGTACAAGTCAAGAAAAGATAACTTGCAATCTTTATTCGCAGACGATTATTATCTTGATGACGTTTGCTACAGAATTACCCGTGAAGCGCTTAAAAAGAAACTCGGAATTGAAATTATTTCAGTGAGTTTTAAGGTTGTTACCAGAGAAGAGCTGTTGTCTGTCAGACATAAAGAGTCGGAATTACACAAAAATTTCAAGTCTGATTTAGTGGATATTGACAGCATATTTGAATATACTGCAAATCCAGATGTAAATGTATAACCCGCCATAGTAATAAAAAAATAATATAATAATAAAGAACCAAAGTTATGCGGTCAGACTCCAAAGTGTTTAATACACTACCGCGAGCGTCATAAAAACGTCACTTCTCCAATTAAAGGGCCAGTGCCTTAAGAAGCCATGATTGCTTTGTGTGAAGACGGAAGGATGCACATAGGAGGGCTCCTTTGGTTTATATTTTTTATTAAGGTGATATTATGATTTTTAATATTTTCAAAAAGAAGGATAAGACACATCGAAAAATGTCTGGAAAGATTCTTTGCTTCGATTCAGACACTATTACAATCGCATTAGATGATGTGTCTTCTTATAAGAAGAATAATTACATTATCATCAGTGTTCCTGTTTCGCGCAATACAGCGAACGGCGAGGTCATTCCCGTTTCCGACATAATTGCTTGTGGTGACATCCTTGAAATTGATGAAAACAACGTGAAAATCAGGTCTCACTTTAGCGGGCCGATTATTGCACGATTGACAGTTAAGGAAATGCTTGGAAAAACATGTGAAATGATTGTTGATAAGGTTGTGTGAGTGATGGAAAGGGATGTTGAATTGACTAACACAGAATTGTCTTTGATTTTCAAGGGCATGTCGCATATTCTTGGTAACCAAGAGCAGATTATGCGTAAGCTAAATGTTGGAGAGCCCTATATCGTTAATGACACGAATGAATTGGCTGTAAAATTTGGCAAATTGGCAAAGGCTTACTATAAGAAGGACCATCCTGATTGGGTTGACGATACAGATGGGCCTGATATTGTTTAACAATGTGGTGACATGGATTTAAGTAATAGTGTCAGAAGCGACCATACGCGAGGCGGCTATTGAAGGTAAGTTATGCGCAATAAGGTGCGTAAGATGTGGGTTCGAGTCCCACTGTCACTACTATATCCGCCACAAACAGATGCGGTCTATAAATTCTGACGGGGTTGTTTCCCTGGTAGTTCAAGCTAGGTGCCAGTGTACAATTAGTGCGAACCTGCAATATTGATTAAAAGTTTGATATTATATATTATTTTGGCAAGATTCTCAATGGGAGAAACGAAAGTTTGTTGCTTCGATACAACTCTTGCTACCAGGCGCAGAGATAGCAAATCAGTGGCTGCGACACGGAGGTATGTCCACAACATACTACCAAACCACGATGTGCGGGCAGCTGAGGACCTAACCTCAGACCAAGCGGCTCTATTGAACACTGTCTGTTTTAAGATGGCCTCTTCAAGGTCGCTAACTGAATAACTACTGATAGGATTGAAATAATATCTAAGCCTAGTAAAATCCCCGCCAGCTGGTCCAGCATTGTAGGGTAATCGTGATAGGGGGAGATAGCTTAGAAGGCACAAGTCATTGGGCTACGGGCGGAGTAATGAACCGAACGCCAATGATACTATGCGAATGTAAAGCGCCAGGAGTCATCTGCCTGGAGACAGCGTGCGAATCGTAGGCGACTGTTGTCGGTAGTGTTCAATATGCTTAAGTGGCGAAATTCGGTAACCGCTCATGGGTCCAATGCGGAGAGTAAGCTCCTATGCAGAAACCCCCGTGTGATACTCTTACTAGATATTACTTATGGGTTCAAGTCCCGTCTTAAGTACTTTACGCCCTCCAAAAGAGGGCGTTCTTTTCTATAATAACAATGATATAGCACGGTATAGCTTATGCGGTAAAGCATCCGAATCCCAGGAACAAGACCGTCCGTGATTGTAATGAAGTACAAATTACATAGACGAAGATAAACAGGTTCGAGTCCTGTTGCCGTGTCCATTAAGTGAATGAGCGCGTAGGCCAGAGCACTTTCAAAATAGGAAAAACCTACGATGACGACGAGCCACACCACAGAATAGGGGATGGCAAATATGGCGAGGTACCCAAGAGGCCGAAGGGGGCGCTCTCGAAAAGCGCTAGGTGGTTGATAGCCATGCGTGGGTTCAAATCCCACCCTCGCCGCCAGGCTTTTATAAGCCTCTCGCTTTTTCTGGATTTGCTACTTACCGCTTTTTCAAAGGGATAACCAAGTAAAAATGATTGAATTAAAGTAGCACTTGTGTCTTGTGGGTTAGATACTGACGTGAGCAAGAGTGCAGGTTAAGTGGAATAGGATTCCAGCTCCCGACAGTGGTGCACAAATGTAAAACCCTCCTTGTTGCCTCAACGATGCTTTCTGATGATATCCACTCAGATGAGGTAATCGAATATTATATTCGTGTGGAATGATTTCTCGCCACGCTTGACTGGCAAAAGGTAGACGTAGATAGGGACACGATAACCTTCCGTGGTTCATAGGGGAGCGACGTTATAGGTAACCCCGAGGTTTCAGCCCTGGTCGAGACCAATGCAGGCAATAGTCAGCCAACCAGATTTTTGGGCCGTTAGTTTAAGTGCAAAACGCGAAAAAGCATGGTGTTTAGCGAGCACCACGGGCCGCCACTAGCAAACTTTGACGCACAGCAAGCCCTCGGACGTATGTGCCGATATAAAATGGTGTATGCATGCACTGTTTTGAGTCCGTGCTGTTTCCAATGTTTGTTAAATCAGGCTTGTTCGTTAGGTCTTGTGCCTGCGGTAAAGAAAATGCATGAGTATTTATCGTTAAAACATCTACCTGAACGCTCAGTTTTGGTTATTCTAAGTAGTGTCAAAGCTTAAAAATGACCACAATCGATTGGGGTTGGGAAACCTCTCTGTGGAGGAAGCTTCCATTTTTACAAGACTCGTTGGTTTAGAGTAGAGCGGCAAGGAACATACCTTGAAGTCAGCGTTTAACGAGCGCTACGAGTCGTCAGGCTGGGGAACTCCTGGGACGGAATAACTTAACTGCAGATAAGCCGTCCGCCGAAATAGTGATTGTATATGGAAGGGCTAGCACAAGTACATATACAGAATTGAGTTCTATGTTCGCTCCCAGCCACAGAAAATATGAGTCGAGTATACAAGCGGCCAAAGTAGGGTACTGTAAATACCCGCTGTTAGACCTTGCTGCAGACGTGGGTCATTCCAGCTTCGTTGTGTTCGAATCCAACCTCGCTCACCAGGATGAAGTAGTTTATCATGGATAAAAACACGGACGCGTATGTCGGTTCAAGCCCGACCTTCATCCCCATAACATAAAAAATAGGAGTGTTTTCCATGGGTTGCAGTTTTGATAAGCTTGGCGCTACGATTACAAAGAAAGAAAATGTCGAGACTTTTGTAGAAATTTACAATAGGGAACTGGCAGAGCAGTTTTATTGGGGCGAAGATGATTTCATCGATGAGTCTTCATTCGAATATCACAAGGGTATTGGCTATATTCTTGGTGTAGACGCAGAACCGCTGTTTAAAAGAATGGAGAACGGCGCTCAGTTTGCAGCAGTTGTTCATGCTTATATTGAAGCGGTTCCTGACTGTGATTTCACAGCATGGTATGAGTGTACGTTTAATAATTGCGGTGCAATTGTTAGTACAGAATATGTCTACAGAGATGGCGTGTTGACTGTAGTAGACAAGGATTCCGAAGAGTCTGAGTTGAGCTATTGTCCTGAGTGTGACTGGGATGCATACGAGGATGAAGATGGTGAGCCTCTGTGCACAATTGATGATTGGGAAGAGGGCAAAGAATTTGTTTGTCCCAATTGTGGAGAAGCACTCGAATGGGACGTTTCTGTTACTAAAACCGTATATCGCCTTGTTGACGGCAAGCTCGTGATGGACAAAGAGGTGTAATTATGGCAAGTATGCGTTTCAATGATTATTTAAATCAACTCGATGAAGCAGACAAACAAGACGTTTTAAAGAATCTTGATAAAGAAGAGGCTCGTCTTAGAAAATTCCTTGAAAAATTCGACGAGAATGAGCTGAACGGTATTGCTATTATGATGAATGATACCTTTGAGATGGAAGCCCCAGAGCTTTCGTGTGTTGATTTTATCGTAGAGCTTTATAAGTGCCAGAAAGCAGATTTTCTGTATGAAAATGTGCAAGACGCCATTGATGATATCAAGGCTTTTGCAGAGGAAGAATTCTGCTAAAAGTTGAAATATCACCGAATATTACAAGTTTTACTCGTATTTTCAATCTTCTAAATTTAAAACAAGGTCCTTTTTAACAAGGACTTTATGGTCTCTTAGCTCAGCTGGTACGAGCATCGCTTTGACGTAGCGAGGGTCACAGGTTCAAGTCCTGTAGGGACCACCAGGTGCAAGGTCGCTCCTTGCTGATGAGAGCGTTGCGGATTACCTCTCAAAGAACAATAAATGGATGCTGGAATAATTTGAATAGTCGGCAGGAACGACTATTTAAGAATTGACATCAGTCCGCTTTCAAGTTGCCAGCATCAAACGCACATGCAGGTGTAGTATAACGGTTATTATGCGACATTGCCAATGTTGAGACGTGGGTTCGATTCCCATCACTTGCTGACGACAGTGGTCAAACCTTCACGTGGTGTCGTTGTTTTTACTGATTGGCCAAATATAATTTTGAAAGGATATGTTTATTATGGCACGTGTAAATGTTACTTGGGGCGATAAGTGGGAATATGAATATGAGGGCCACAAGATTGTTGTGAGAAATGGTTTTGATGCTTGTCAGCTTTTGGTTGATGGCAAGGTTCAGGATGCTCACAATGGTATTAGCTTGTCCGCTACTCTGACTGGTAAGCTCCCTGATGGCAAGGCTATCAAGGCTACTCTTGGCGGATTCTGGACAATGAAGTGCTCTCTGTTTGTTGACCATGAAATGATTGAGCCTGTAAAGCACGAGGACTAATATGCAAGATTAATCGATACATATAACGAACGAGTTTTTCTCGTTCGTTTTTGTTTTTGCGTCAATTTTTTCAATGTCTACATGTTCTAAATTATAATTACAAAATAAACAAGAAAGAAGGGCCAAATATGTTTAAGCGTGGCATGGCATTGTTTTTGGTTTTAGTGTTAGCTTTTGGTCTGGTTGCTTGTGGAAATAAAGAAGACAAGAAGCCAACAGAGCCTGAGGTTGAGCAGACTCAGCCAACGGAAAAGCCAATTGAAAAACCAACTGAGCCAAATGATACAGAAGATAAAGAAGATGAGACTAAGCCTGATGACGTTGACCCATCGGAACCTGAGGAATCTAAACCTGATGACACAGAGCCTACAAAGCCTGCTGATGAGATGGCTGTCAATTGGACAACAGATTTTATTGATACTCCGCTGTTACAGTCATTAAGAGTTACTCAGCAAGATGTTGTACCTGGCATTCGCGTGAAAATTGCAACAACTCCTTTCAGCTTTAACTCAGATGAGATGATAAAAAAGCTCGGAGAGGTTGATTTCTTAAAGCAATACTATTCTTCTTTGGCACAATCATCAAAAGAGAAGTATGATAATGAATATTACACAAACGGTGGATACGCATTCTCCTATGCAGGTAATGACGACATTATCGCTGCTACAAAGGCAAACAGTGGAGATAAGTTCTACAAATATGGCGATTTGAGAATCGGCGGAGCAAGAAACACTGCTGAATATTCAAATTACCATTCACTTTATATTGATATGAAAAATTTGCCTGCCAATGCTGTTACGCAGGAATCCATCAAGCCTGTTTGTGATTTAGTATTTGGTGAGTGGACATATTATTTGTTGAATGCTGAAGATATGGATGACCGTGATTTAGACGGGAATAAACTTGCTAAGGGACAGCTCCATGAATCTGTTACCGCAAGCGATGGCACAATTTATTATTTCACAAGAAAAATCACAAAGAATGAAGATGATACTGTTAACGTATACCTGAGCGTAGGCGTTTACAACAATCCTCATAGAGATACCAAGATTACTACTTATGGAAAGAACGTTCAGCCGCTTTATCTAAGATTCTCCAAAAAGATGACTGATATATTCCCTAAGCCGTTTGGTATGTCAGAGTTAACACAATACAGAACATTCGGAGATGCATATTTCAATGGACAAAAGAAGGAGACTCCTTACACGTTCACTGAGTTAACAAGATGCGAAACTGCAACTTTCACCAGCCCCAACGGACAAAAATATTATAGCTTTGATGGCGATTTTGTTGGATGGTGTGAAGGAAATAAATCCAGCAAGTTCTCTATCGCTTATTCTTATGCCGATGGGTCACAAATGTTGTCCGATATGAATGTTATCATTTATGGTGATACACATCTCTTCGACAGTTTTGTTGATGTAACAGACAGGTCAAGGGCTGGAAAGATGATTATGGAAG
>JAEIGA010016728.1_pt1 | contig 11150 bp, 12 predicted proteins | sample 9270691 | NCBI WGS metagenome assembly JAEIGA01 (sample SAMN17057246, study PRJNA624740) | gut metagenome | biome: biome; isolation source: fecal sample | host: Bos grunniens | place: China: Xizang | collected 2019
CATCATGGGCACGTATGTCCTTTCGAGCGGCTATTACGATGCCTACTACGGTCGCGCCCAGAAGGTTAGAACTCTCATCAAGCGCGATTTCGACGAGGTGTTCCGCGAGGTCGACGTTCTTCTCACCCCGTGCGCGCCGACGCCGGCTTTCAGGCTCGGAGAACTTCAGGATCCGCTTACGATGTATCTTAACGATCTCTACACGATTCCGAGCGCGCTGGCGGGTGTCTGCGCGGCGAGCGTGCCTGCGGGCTTTACGTCAAACGGCAATCTTCCCGTGGGCGTCCAGTTCATCTGCGGCGGGTTCGAGGAGTCTCGTCTTTTGGGCATCTGCAAATCATTTGAGGAGATCAATTCATGAAAGCTACAATCGACACGAGCATGGGCACGATAACGCTCGAGCTCAACGAGGAGAAAGCGCCGGAGACAGTGCGCAATTTCGTAAAGTACGCCGAAGACGGTCATTACGACGGCACGATCTTCCATCGCGTCATCGACGGGTTTATGATTCAGGGCGGCGGCTTCACCAGGGCGATGAACCAGAAGCCGACGCGCGAGCCCATCCGCAACGAGGCGATGAACGGACTTAAGAACGAGCGCGGCACAATCGCCATGGCCCGTACGATGATTGTCGATTCTGCGACGAGCCAGTTCTTCATCAATCTCGTCAACAATTCGTTCCTTGATTTCTCTTCGCCCACCCCTCAGGGGTTCGGCTACGCCGTCTTCGGCAAGGTTGTCGACGGCATGAGCGTCGTCGATTCGATCGCAAAAGTGAAAACGGGATTCTCCGGGCCTCATCAGAACGTGCCAGAAGAGGCGATCGTGATCAAGAAAATTACGATAGGTTAGGCTTGCCAAAGAAGAAATAAAATCATATAATTACAGCATATTAATAATCTGGAGTATATAAATCATGAAGAAACTTCTCTTTTTGACTGCCGCAGCGGCTCTTTCGATTCAGTCTTACGCTGATCCGGCCACCGATGCCGCCGACATTGTCGACGAAAACCCTCTCTCCGTCCAAGTTGAAACTCCGCGCAAGCAGGTTGCCGTATGGCCTGCGTTTTTTGCCGTGGGTGATGTGCCGGCCACTCCCGATTTGATTGGCCTTCGCATTACGATTCCCTGGTCGACCAAGCAAGAGAGCGTCACCGGATTCGACTTCGGCCTCTGGGCGCGCACCTTGTATTTCGAAGGTGTCGCCCTCAACCTTTTCAGAAACGATGTGAAGGATGAGCTTACCGGTGTGCAGATCGGCATTTACAACTCCGCAGCCCAGGCCGATGCCCTCGGACTTCAGGTAGGTCTTTGGAACGAGGCCGGCACGATGAACGGCATTCAGGCCGGTCTCGTAAATTCCGTCGGCGCCATGGGCGGTCTCCAGATCGGCATCATCAACCGTGCCGAGGAGCTTTATGGTTTTCAGATTGGTGCCGTCAACGTGATCCGCGACGCTGAAATGCGTTTCTGCCCTCTTATCAACATAGGATTCTAATCAAATGCAAATTCGTCCTTTTTCGGCTTTGAGGCCAAACAAGGCGGACGCGATCAAGGTCGCGGCCGTTCCTTATGATGTCGTCGATACCGCCGAGGCCAAGGTCCTCGCCGCGGGAAATCCGAAGAGCTTCCTCCATGTTTCGCGTCCAGAGATCGATCTTCCCGAAGGAACGTCCTGCTCTTCCGACGAGGCGTACCGTCAGGCCCGCAAGGCGCTTGACGCGCTCGTCGCCGACGGGACACTTGTCGAGGAGGGTGAGCGCAAGTTCTACGCCTATCGTCAGACGATGGGCTCTCATTCCCAGACGGGCATAGTTGCGACCTTTGACACCAAGGATTATCTCGCCGGCATCCTGAAGCAGCATGAGAAGACCCGCCGCGACAAGGAGGATGACCGTACGAGTCACATCGAGACGCTTGCCGCGCAGACAGGTCCTGCGTTCCTTACGTATCGCGACGACAAGGCGATTGACGAGATCGTCGCCGCCGCATGCAGGGCGGAGCCTCTTTATGATTTCGTCGCCGAAGACGGCATTGGCCATACCGTATGGGAAATCGCCGCCGGGTCGAGCTGCACCGCCGATGAGCTCCAGGAGCTCTTCGCTCGCGTTCCCGTCGCGTACATCGCCGACGGTCATCATCGCAGCGCGGCGGCTTCGCGTTATGCCAAGGATCACGACTTTGAAGGCGAGTCCCGCTGGTTCATGGCTGTGATCTTCCCCGCCAGCCAGCTCAAGATTCTTGCCTACAACCGTCTCGTCAAGGATCTCAACGGCCTTTCCGAGTACGAATTCATGTCGCGCGTAAGCGAGAATTTCACGATCGGCGAGAAGGGCGATCGCAACTGCCGCATGTACTTCAACGGCAAGTGGATCGATCTCTCGTGGAGCATCCCCGAGGGCACGGATGTCGTTGGCTCGCTCGACGTAAGCTATCTTCAGGACAAGCTTCTCGCGCCCGTGCTCGGCATCGGCGATCCCCGTACCGATCAGCGCATCTCCTTCATGGGCGGAATCCGCGGCGACAAGGAACTTGCCTCAAAGGTCGATTCCGGAGAGAACGCAGTCGCTTTCGCGATGGAGCCGGTCACGGTCGAAGAGATGATGTCGATTGCCGATGCGGGAGCGATCATGCCGCCTAAATCGACATGGTTCGAGCCCAAACTCCGTTCCGGACTTTTTGTCCACAGAGTCTGATGGCGAAGATTAAAGGCTTTTCCTCGCGCATCAAGGCGTATTGGCGTCTTCTTAAATCGAAGATGGTGCGCGAGGAAATGCCCGCGAACAGGGTCGCCGGCGGCTGGGCGATCGGAATGTTTTACGGGTGCGTGATTCCTTTCGGCTTTCAGCTGATCCTGTCTATACCTACGGCGATCTTTTTCAAGGCGTCCAAGATCGGCGCGTCGCTGGGTACGCTCATCACTAATCCGATCACCATCTGGATCATCTATCCGATCCAGTGCTACGCGGCGAATCGCCTTATCTGCGGCAATATCACATACGATGCGATTTGCGATGCGATGACGAAGGTCATCGAGGCCGGCGACTATACCACTCTTATATCGCTCGGCGGTGAACTTGTTGCTTCGTTCTTCCTGGGCGGTTTTCTTCTGGCTGCCGTTTGCGTGCCGGTGACCTACCTTGCGGTCAGGTTCATGGTGCTGCGTTATCGCCGCGCCAAAGAGAAGAAGCTGTGCGCAGAGACGGGTTGCTGAGATGATATCTCCCGAGACCATTGAACGAATCAAGGCGCAGATGGTCGAAGCCTCGGTTTACGAGGACGATTTGGACGAGAGTTTTATCTTGGGCGGCGGCCCAGGCGGCCAGAAGACAAACAAAACCTCAAGTGTCGTAAGACTTTTTCACGAGCCGAGCGGGCTCTCGGTAAAATGCGGCGAGACGCGCAGCCGCGAGACCAACCGCTGGCTCGCGCGGAGACAGCTGGCGGAAGCGGTTCTTGAAAGGGAAAAGGGCGTCAAGTCCGCCGAGCGGCAAAGGCGCGAGAAAGTCCGCCGCCAGAAGCGTCGCCGGAGCCGCCGTCAGAAACAGCGCATGCTGGACGACAAGCACGCCCATTCCGAGAAGAAGGCCCTCAGACGGCAGAAGTTAGATTGAAAGGAGAGTGTTTCATGTCTATCGACGAATTGAACGCGATAACAGATTCGGGCGAAATCGGGGATTTCATTCTTGTTTGCGAAGCGAAGCAGGTCAAGTCGCTTTCGCGCATAGCCGATCAGATTGCGGAGCGCGGAGGCGTGAGGCTTGTCCTTCTGGCGGGGCCTTCGTCCTCCGGAAAGACCACGACGGCGAAGCGTCTCATAACACAGCTCAAGGTCAACGGAATCGATTCGATGCTCGTGTCGACCGACGATTACTTTGTCGGCGACAAGCGCAATCCGCGCGACGAAAACGGCGAGCTCGATTACGAGCATGTCGAGTGCGTGGACATGCCTCGTCTGGCCGCCGACATGAACGCTCTCATGCGCGGAGAGGAAGTCTTCATGCGCAAGTTCGATTTCGAGCTTCATGACGGCTACGATTCTGCCGTTCCTGCGAGACTGCCGGAAAACGCGGTCATAATCCTCGAGGGCATCCATGCGCTCAATCCGCGTCTTACGGCTGAGATCGACGACAGCTGCAAGTTCAGGATCTATATCGAACCGCTGACGCAGCTCGTGGTCTTCGCGCAGTCGCGTCTGCCTCCGGCCGACGCCAGGCTCCTGCGCCGTCTGGTGCGCGACAACCAGTTCCGCAAGATGAGTCCTTTGGACACTTTCCATATCTGGCCCAAAGTCCTAGAAGGCGAGAAGAAATGGATATTTCCGTTCGCGTCGAATGCGGATGCCGTCTTTGACTCCGGACTCGAGTATGAACTTTCTGTGCTTAAGCGATATGTCGCCGGCCTGCTTGAAAAGGTCAAGCTGAAAATGCCCGAAGAGGCCAAAGCGGAGGTGCTGTCGATGCTGTTGAGAGGTATTCATGATGCCGATCCGACGAAGGTTCCGGGCGATTCCATCCTTCGCGAAACCATCGGCGGCAGTCTGCTGGAATATTGAAGGCGCATCATTGCGGGCTTCTTAATTTTGGTATAATAGGACCATGAAAAACAATTGTATTTTTTGCGCCATCGCAGAAGGTGAAATTCCTTCCTTCAAGATTTACGAAGATGAGATGTGTCTGGCATATCTCGACATAAACCCTTTTTCGAAGGGGCACACTCTCGTAATCCCCAAGGCCCATTCCGAAGGGCTTCTCGACACTCCGTGCGAGACGCTTGCCGAACTTGTCAAGCGCGTCAGGAAAGTCGCTTCCCACATAAAGTCTGCCCTCGGCGCCGACGGGTTCAACATCCTTCAAAACAACGGCGAAGCCGCCGGCCAGACCGTCAAGCACATCCATTTCCACATCGTTCCGCGCTTCGGGACGAGCGAGATATGCTTTGAAAGCACGAAGGGCGACATGGATGAGCTCAAGGCGCTCGCCGAGCGTTTGCGCATGGCTTGACAGATGACCCCCGCCGCGTTTATAGACGATCCTTCCTGGGCTGATCTGTTTCCCGAGTTCAAGGACGGCGGGCCGTCCCGTCATCTGCCGACCCACGAAGATTCCTCGCGCATCGATCCTGAGAAGGCCTCGTCCCATCTCATGATCGGCGGGACCCTGGGCTCGATGCGCGGATATGAGGAGCGCCCCGGACAGCTTGATATGCTCAAATCGGTAGCCGAGGCGTATAACGCGCGCGAGCATCTGATGATTGAGGCCGGTACGGGCGTCGGAAAGTCGTTGGCGTATCTCGTTCCTTCAGTTCTCTGGGCGTGGACGAACGACACTCCCGTGATAATTTCGACGGCGACGCGCAATTTGCAAAGCCAGCTCATAAATTCCGACATTCCGCGGGCGGTTTCGGTTTTGGGCGACGAGGCCTCGAAGTTCAGGACCGCTCTCCTGAAAGGCCGTTCAAATTACCTGTGCCTCAGGGCTTTGGGGGAGTTTTTCGCCCCCGGCTTCTGGACGATGACCAAGGAAGAGCAGGATGAGATGCCGCGCTTCATCGAGTGGCTCAAATCCACCGAGGACGGCGACCTGGATACGTATGACGGATTGCCGCGCTCGCTCATCTCGTGCCCGGGCGAAGAATGCAGCGCGAGACGCTGCCCCTACTATTCGCGCTGTTTCGTTTTCCGTGCGCGGAAGGCTGCGGCCAGAGCCCATCTCGTCGTCGTGAACCATGCTCTGGTTCTCGCCGAAGCGACGAGCGGCGCGGGCGCGATCCTGCCGGCGTACGGTAGGCTCGTCCTTGACGAGGCCCACAATCTCGAATCGATAGCGACGGATTATCTGAGCCGGGAATTTTCAATCGAGGCGCTGACGCGGATCTTCAACCGGCTTATACGCAAGGGCCGCGGCAAGCGCGCCGGCGCGTCGGGGGCGCTGGCGTCGCTCGAGCGCCAGCTTCAGCGCGGCGCGATAGGCGACGCCTCTGCGGCCTCGGCGGTCGTCCGTCTCGCCGGCGAAATCTCAAGCGCTACGGTTCAGGCGCTGAATGCCCTGGAAGATGTGATCGACGCCTCGTCGCGGCTGTTCAGGCCTGTCGAAAACGCCGACAGCGTGCGCTACAGAATGCTCGACGGCGCAAGGATGTACTGCGTGCGCGGGCTCTTCAGCGAATATTCCGGCGACGACTGGGACGAGGATGTGTTCTTCGCCCTCCAGACGAAGCTTGAGAGCGCGCTTGCCTATGCGGTAAAGACTCTTCATGAACTTCGCGACACGCTTGAGCGCTCGGTTCCCGAAGGCGAGGTGAACTCGCTGTCAGACATAGCCGTTCAATTCGACGCCATCGCCGAGAGCATCGTCGCTTTTGCGAACGATGCGAATTTCGTCATTTCGGGCGATCAGCCCACCCACGCCTATTGGATCGAGCGCGTCCACCGCGAGAAGCGCAAGACGGCCGTAAGGCTTGTCGCGGCTCCTCTTTCGGTCGCGGACGACCTGAACAATCTCCTTTACGACCCAAAGGATTCCGTCGTTCTCACTTCGGCGACCCTGCGCGTCGGAAACGATTTCAAGTACATGTCCCGCCGTCTCGGCTGCAGGGAACGGTTCAGGGCGCTGACGGCGGTTTCGCCGTTCGATTACCTGAAGCAGTCCCGCGTCCTGGCGCCAGACTGCCTGCCCGACCCGTCGGCCGATCCGGCCGGATATTCCGGTAAGCTCGCGCTTTTGCTGAAGGATCTTTTTTCGGCGACGAGGGGGCGGGCGCTCGTTTTGTTCACGAGCTATGAAATGATGAATTCCGTGGCGGCGTATTCGCGTGAAATCTTCGCTCGCGAGGGCATCGAGCTTCTGGTGCAGGGAGAGGGAATGTCGCGCGAGTCGATGACGCGCCGGCTGAAGGAGTCGGGCGACGGCTCCCGTACGGTGCTTTTCGGGTCGCAATCGTTCTGGGAGGGCGTCGACGTTTCGGGCGAGGCGCTTTCGTGCGTCGTCATCGCGCGGCTTCCGTTCGCGCAGGTAGGCGACCCCGTTGTCGAAGCGCGCGCCGAGAAGATCGACAGGGAGGGCGGCAGTTCATTCAGGGACTACGCGCTTCCGGAGGCGGTGATAAGATTCCGTCAGGGTTTCGGGCGGCTCATCCGCTCGAAGCGCGACAGCGGCGTTGTGGTTGTTACGGACCCGAGGCTGGTGACGAAGAACTACGGAGCGGTGTTTCGCAAGTCGATACCGGCTTCGGTGCATACGGTGGTCGATCTTCAAGAGCTTATCGACCGTGTTGTTGAATTTTTCGAAGGAAGAGAAACATGAAAAACACCAGAAGAGCGGCGGCTTTCGCGATGGCGCGTTGGCTGGCGACAAAGGATTTTCCCGCGGATTTGCTGCCGCGCGGTCCGGAGCGCGCAGAAGTGCAGGACATGCTTTACACGGCGATACGCCGTTTGAGACCGTTGAGAAAGGTTCTGGGCGAACTTCTCTCGACATGGCCGAAGGGGGAGCTGGAGGCGCTTTTGTACATCGGTGCCGCCCAGATCCTCTATATGCCGTCGATACCCGATCACGCGGCCGTGAACGAAACGGTGAACGCCGCCAAAGTCTGCGAAAACCCAAGCGTCGCCAAAGTCGTGAACGGTGTCTTGAGGAATCTGCTGAGGCGGCGCGGAGAGTTCGAGGCGATGCTTGCGGAAAGTCCGCTTGAAGTGCGCGAGAGCCTGCCTGGCGCGCTTGCGAAGCGCTGGGTCCGGCGTTTCGGCGAAAATGACGCAGACAGGCTCGCGAAGTGGCACAATGAGCCTGCCGAGACGTTTCTGGCGTATTCCAACGGCGAGTTCATGAAGCTGCCGCGCGGAATGAAGGTCGAGGAGGTCGAAGGATTCGCCGAGGGTGCGTTCATCGTCCAGGATCCCGCGACCCGTCACGCGATCGAACTGCTCGATCCGAAGCCCGGAGAGAGGATTCTCGACGCGTGCGCGGCTCCCGGCGGCAAGACGATCCAGACGGCATGGCGCGGAGCCTCCGTCACGGCGTGTGAAGTCAATCCGAAGCGCAGACGCAGACTCGAGGAGAATCTGAAGCGCACGGGGGTAGACGCGAAAGTGATTTCCGAGCTCTCGGGCGGGCCGTACGACAAGGTTCTTGTGGATGCGCCGTGCTCTAACACCGGCGTTTTGAGACGTCGCCCCGATGCGAGATGGAACTGGAGCGAAGAGAAGATGCGCGAGCTCGTCAAGCTCCAGTCGCAGATTCTCGACGTTTGCGCTCGTCTCGTTGTCCCCGGCGGAACGCTCGTCTATTCGACTTGCTCCAACGAACCCGAAGAAAACGCTCTTCAGGTAGAGGCGTTCCTCGCCAGACACGGCGAATTCGAGTTTGTCGGGGCGACAGAATCGGTGCCGTTCGATTCACTATGCGACGGCGCGTTCGCGGCGGCGCTGAAGAAAGTGCAAATGCGCATTGACACATAAAGTTGCTTTATGCTAACATAAGCAACACGTTACTATTCCAGAAACATATTACTTCTCTCTATAATATTTGCAATGAAGAAAATAACTATCGATAAAGGTGTGGTTTTCGGCGACGGAAAACTTACATTCATTGCGGGGCCGTGCGTGATCGAGTCGCGCGCGATGGCTTTGGATTTGGCCAAGCGTCTTACGGCGCTTGCTGCGAAGCTCAAGGTCAATTATGTTTTCAAGGCCAGTTTCGACAAGGCAAATCGCACCAGCGTCGATTCGTATCGCGGGCCCGGGATCGAAGAAGGTCTGGATATTCTCGCGGAAATCAGGCAGAAGTTCGATGTTCCCGTCATCACCGACATCCATGAGCCTTGGCAGTGCGCACGTGCGGCCGAGGTTTGCGACATCCTTCAGATTCCCGCGTTTCTCGCGCGCCAGACCGATCTCGTTGTCGCGGCGGGCGAGACAGGCGCCGTCGTCAATGTGAAGAAGGGCCAGTTTATGGCGCCAGAGGACATGGCTCAGGTTGTCCGCAAGATCGAATCGACCGGCAACAGGAAGATTCTTCTTTGCGAGCGCGGGTCTTCGTTTGGCTACCGCAATCTTGTCGCCGACATGCGCTCGCTCTTGATCATGCGCGAGCTCGGCTATCCCGTCATCATGGACGCGACCCAGTCCGTGCAGCGTCCCGGCGGTCTCGGCACCGGTTCGGGCGGCGACGGCAAATATGCTCCCGCTCTCGCCCGCGCCGCAGTCGCCACGGGTATTGACGGCGTGTTCATGGAAACCCACATCAATCCCAAGGTCGCGAAGAGCGATGCTGCGAATGCGATCAAATTCTCCGAAGTTGAAAAGCTCTGGAAGAAGCTTATCGCGATCAACGAGGTGGTGCGTTCTTGATCAGGTTTTTCATAGCTGTTCTTGCGGTTGTGGCTGCGCCTCTTCTCCTGGCGGGAGAGGATGCCGAGTTTGGCTTCGCCGCGGCGACATCCCGCTTCGCGGCCGATGAGGCGCGTCTCAAGGCGGAGTACGACAAGTGTGTCGCGAAGATCGACAAGCCGTCCGAAGGGATTGTCGTCCCCGTGGAGAGTCATCCGGACGGTTCGCTGAAGGTCGATGTCTATGCGGGCAAGGCCCAGTTCTTCGACAAGGATGCCGTCGTATGGTGCGGCGACGTCATTGTGCGCGAGTACGAACTCGACGGTACGGTGAAGCTGGAGCTCAAGGCCGATGCTTGTGTCGTTGACCGCAAGACGAAAACCGGCTGGATAAACGGGGGCGCTTCCGGCCGTTACGGCAAAACAAAAATCAAGGGAAACGGAATTTACTTTTCTTTTTCCGACGAATTCGTTAAAATATCATCAAAGGTTGAAATAGAGTCGACAGACCTGAAATTTGAAGGAGTGGAGTTGTAATGCTTTTAGCGTCTTTTATACTAGCAGCTGCGGTTCCTGCCGCCAATGTGGCACCTGAGACGGTTACCAACGGGGTGCCCGTCGTTGTCGTTTCCGGCAAAGGAGCCAAGACTGAGAATGGTGCGACGAATGATGTGCCGCGCAACGTCAAGGTGACGAGCGACCGATCCACCTATCTCCGTAAGGAGGGAGTCTTGGTTTTTGACGGTAACGTTTTCGTCGACGATGTCGAATTCAAGATGCGCGCCAACGAGGTGACTGTTTTTCTCGACGGCACAAATGAGCTGAAGCGGATTGTCGCCATCGGCAACGTTTCCGTCACGAACGAACTGCGTTCCGGTTATTGCGCGAAGGCCACCTACAATAAACCGTTGAGCCGCATCATACTTTACGGAGACGAGTCCAAGGGCATCTCCGCGAAGCTTATCGACAACGGCAAGCGCAAGAGTCAGGTCGAAGGACGCAAGATAACCTTTTGGGTTGATACGGAACAGGTTGAAGTTGAACGCTCCACCATCACGGTTGACGTAGGCAAGGGCGACATGAAGGATAACGCGAAGCGCTTCCTCGGAAATTAGGATTGAAAATTCGACAAGATGATGCAAGACGATGTTGTTACGAAGGCTATGAGCGCCATGGTTGCGGAGAATTCCGCAGCAGCCGCGTCCGGACCAAGAGATCCCGATCTGAAAGCGACCGGGCTCGTCAAGATTTACGGCGACCGAACCGTGGTTAACGGCATGGACGTGTCGTGCTCCTGCGGAGAGATCGTGGGGCTGTTAGGTCCAAACGGCGCCGGAAAGACAACGACATTCTACATGGTTGTCGGTCTTGTCAGCCCCAACAGGGGAAAGGTTGTCTTCAGGGGCGAGGACATTACGGCCGATCCCGTCTACATCAGGGCGAGAAAAGGCCTTGGCTATCTGGCCCAGGAGCCCAGCATCTTCAGAAAGCTTTCCGTCTGGAACAATGTCATGGCGATTCTTGAGACTTTGCCGCTCGACGCCAAAAAGCGCAAGGCCCGCGCGGAGGAGCTGCTGGCGCCTTTCGATTTGATGAAGGTCGCAAATCAGCCGGCCTTTACTCTTTCCGGCGGTGAGCGCAGAAAACTCGAGATTGCCCGTGCGCTCGTGCGCAATCCCGCGATTCTCATGCTTGACGAGCCGTTTGCCGGCGTCGACCCGTTGTCGGTCAACGAGATCCAGGACATCATCCGTCGTTTGGCCAAGAAGGGGCTCGGCATCATCATTACCGACCACAACGTGCGCGAGACGCTTTCGGTTGTC
>JAEIGA010016729.1_pt1 | contig 11149 bp, 7 predicted proteins | sample 9270691 | NCBI WGS metagenome assembly JAEIGA01 (sample SAMN17057246, study PRJNA624740) | gut metagenome | biome: biome; isolation source: fecal sample | host: Bos grunniens | place: China: Xizang | collected 2019
AGACTATTTCTCTGTAACTTTTACAGGGTATGACATAAATGGGAATATTACAAATGATTGTACTTACTATTTAGCAGATTTCAGAGATGGGAAATCTTATATTTGCTCCGAATGGTCAATTATTGATATTAGTTCATTGGGAAAGGTTAACAAAATAATTGTTACATTTGACTCTTCTGATAAGGATGAATATGGTATTAACACCCCAACTTATGTTTGCTTGGATAATATATCCTATAAATTTTAAAACAAACCCAATCAAAATAAAATAGGTTAGATTGATTTTGATACACAAATGTATATAAAACACAATCTAACCTATATTTTTTTATAAATTTCTCACCAAAAGCGAGCAGTTATATCTATTAACTCTCCATCCTCTACTTTGTATAAACGTTGATTGGTTCGTGGAGATTTTAAATTACCAAACTCCTCTATATAAGGCCCAACTTTAATAAAATCAAACAATTGAACAGGTAAATTTTCAGGTAATTTATCACGACCGGAATACCAACCCACTTTAAGTGAAGAATTTTCATGCAACCACATCGATAATTCACACAACTCAGCTACAGAAGAATCACCTCCCATAAAACAGATGCAAGTTACAGCCCCTCCATACTTTTCCAATAAGATTTTCAAAGCCTCTTCATTCAATTCAGCACCAACATCATCCCACAAAAAAGGACTATGGCAACCCTTACATCTATTAGGACAATTCGATATATTGATTGCCAAAGTTACTTCATTCGGAATCTCCTGAAAGACTACATCATAATCGACAAATTTTATCATGCAGGCTCATTAAATTTAGCATAAAATCTTCTAGCAGCCTCTTCTTGACGAGGTTCAGAAAAATTACTTACACGTTTCATATAACCAATGATACGTGTCAAATAATCGATATTTGTACTATGACAAACCGGACACTCTTTTAAATAACGCTTATCAATATTTCCGCAATCATTACAAACCGTATTAGGAATATTAAATGTAAAATAATTACATCCCTCTTTTGCCGCAACTCGCAACAAATGTCTATACTGTTCTTTTGATAAATGATCCTCTAAATTCAAGTGAAGCGCAGAACCACCTGTTAAATGCTCAATATATTTACTTCCATGAAGACGGAATTTATCAATCACATTTAAAGAAGAATCTTCAACAATGTAAAAATAACTATTGTAACAATCCCTTGGAACAAGATAACCATCCTCTCTATCCCACTTTGCATGCTTAACACCTACATTCTCAGCCGGAATCATTTCACAATTGAACATTACATCTTTTGAACGATACTTCTTGTTATATTTCTCAATTAAGCCAAGAACATTTTGAACAAAAGAAACATACTCTTTAGAATCTTTAATCGCAATACCTAAAAACTCCGCAGATTCAACCAAACCATTCACACCAATTGTCAGATATTGACGAGATAGATTAATGTACCCGGCATCAAACAATGGTAACAATCCTTTCTCTTGCAAATTTTTTAGATTGTCATTGTAAGCCAATTGTACCTTATGAACCAAATCAACCACTTCTTCTAAGAAAGTAAGGTAAGGAATACCATTTTTTACAGCATGTTGAATACAACGATTTAAGTTGATGGTTAAAACACTCTTAGATCCTGTTGAAACACCACCGGCACCCAATGTATAAGAAAATCCATTATCTTGAATTTCATTTCTCAAACGACAACAACTACTCAAAGAGTCTGCATTATCACTTATATAGGTGAAAAATGAATGTCCTTCAGAGTACATTTCAGCAGTAAAATCACCATACTCTTCATCAGCAGCATCTCCATCCTTAGTCAACAAAGCCATTGTTTCAACAGGGAAAGTCAACACTGTTTTCATTCGCTCAGCATTGAACCATTTCATAAAACGTTTTTGCAACCAATTCAAAGAATTCCAATCGGGACGAGAACCATCCGGAAAGACAAAATTCTCAAACAAACTATTGAAATAAAATTTGTCGTAATAAGAAATATTCCAAAATACAGCTTGGAAATTTCTTGCTCCAGTTGGCTGATTAATTGAATAAACAATCTGCTCAAAAGAGTCAGTAATCACCTTATCCAGGGTACGCTTACGTATAGATAAATCCACAACTCTATCAACATCTTTATAATAATCCGATCCATACTCCTTACCAATAAAGTAATTCATATACATCAAAAATTCCGGCGTTGCACAAGCTCCACTTAACATACTGGAAACCATAAATACCATGTTCACAAAACCACCGCAAAAAGATTTTAAATTGGTTGGAGCTTTTGAATTTCCTCCAATAGATAGAGTACCTCCAATCAACCAAGGATACATGGTAATACTTGCACAATAATTGGCAAGACTCGTTTCATCATTTTTATATATAAAATGGGTATTTAATAAATCTAAATATTTATCCGCAATCTCTTTTCCATAAATCTCCTTTAAACGATCCACCAACAAACGACGATTCAAACGAATAAAGTTAGATTTTGGTAACTCTCCTATCAAAGTAGCAATATTCTTATTCTCAACATTGGCATTTGCATCATATTTACTTCCTGATGCAGAGTTTGATGCATTACAATAATCTACCAAAAATTGCAACTTATCTCTCACCTCTCTATCTTCAGTATGTTTTTGACGATACAAAATATATGACTTCGCAACCGAAAAATAACGTTCTGTCATTAATGAAAATTCCACTTGATTCTGAATCTCCTCTACACTCATTCCATTATGAATGCTCAAACGTCCAAGAATATCTGTCAAAATTTCTTGACTAGCAAAACTTCCAACTGATAAAAATGCTCTTGAAATCGCATTTTTTATTTTGTCCAATGAAAAAGGCTCAACCTTACCATCACGTTTTACAATTAAAATATTACCACTCATTATTATTAATTTTTCTTATTATTATTTCTTCTCAAAATAAAAAGATAAAAAAAAGAACTAAAGAAAATTTACTTAAGAGTTCGTTTACTATACCTAACATAAAATCCTATCTATAAAGCTCTTAAAAATAGTTCTTCTCCTCTAAAAAAAGCATCTTCAAAGTCCATTCAACGTGAAAACAAAGATATGTATATAATAATTTATAATCAACAAAAGCATTCAAAAAAGTTATCAACACCAATGTTGTTTAGTGCATTTAGAGAGAAAAAATTGTATGAATACAAAAACTATTTCATAATACAACAAAGGAGAAATCACAAAATAGCCAATCGAAATATTTTTGATTACAACACTATTATTATACTCAACTTTGACACGTAAACTAAAATCACCAATCTTAATAAAAATCTAATTTATAAATGTAATCATAATATTCAAAAAACAATTAAAAGTTTGTAATAACATAAAAATAATGAGGGCCTATCAAAACTGATAAGCCCCCATTTTACAAAAAAACTATGTGATAAGTAAACTCTACCAAGAATAACGAACTAAACCGCAAATACGATTATTAGCAATAGTTCTTATTCCTTCTACTTCAGCAAAATCATTGTATCCATCTCCATACGATACTGCAGTCCACTCATACTCAACACCAAAAGTCATTCTCTTCATTGTATAAGAGATAGCAGGAGAAATACGATAAATGCAATCAATATTGGAGACATTACTTCTAGTATATAAATTATTCTCCGCTTTTCCATCTGGAGAAACTATTGGAACCAGGGCTTTTTCCATACCAAAGTTCTTAATATAACCACCAAATAAATTAAATTTTAAATCCTTTCCGTATGAAAAATTAATCCATGATGACAAACTTCTTAACGGAGAATACTCTCTAGACCCATCCTCATTAATTCCTGTCACACCATAACCGCTCATCATATTCAAATGAGTTGTACTTCTCGCATAAGTAGTTCTAAAGCGCATCAAGAACTTATTTTTCTTATAATTTAGGAATAAAACAGGGGATGTTGAAAAGAAATTTTCATCTATTTTTTTTGTAAAATTAGAATAGATTTCTTTTCCAGTCTCTTCATCCTCTCCAGAAACATAATACTCCAAACAAGTTGTTCTAGGTTTCAAACGAACCATATCCAATCCTGTACCTATTTGAAAACCTTTTTTATTTGCAAAATCAAAACCGACATAAAATTCAGGTAAAATCGATTGATTCAAATATTTTGTATCAGCCCCATCCGGTCCAACCGATTTATATTGAAATTGCCATAAAGAAGCTAAGGTAAATCTAATTTTTTCCAAACTGAAATCATATCTGATTTGAGGAGTTCTACTGAAAGGATGAAAAGGAGATCCAGATGCCAAACCTAAAACATCAGGCAAATCACTAGACATAGGATGCCACGTCTGACCAAACAACAATGCATTCTTCTCCCATTTCATTTTTACATAGGCTTGACGAATACGCAACATGGTTGTACTTGATGAAAAACCACAAAAATCAGTCTCAATTTTAGCAGACAAATCTGCATTAAAAGCTTTTATACCGGAAACATCAACACCAAGACGAGATGTCATTGCCAAAAACTTAGAAGAAGGAATTTCATTCAAATCCTCTCCTATCTCATTTAAATTTTCATCCTTTGGTATTTGATTATATAAACCTTCATTTGATTGATAATTTTGTCTGGAATCATAAATAAAATAATTCCGAACAAAACCATAAAACTTAAATTTAGGCTTTTTATTTTCTGGGTGCTCTACTATTGGAGCTTTTTGCTCTACACTATCTTGTACACTTTTTACATCGGAAGAGTACAAAGAAATCACCGAAGCTCCCCACAGAGCAACGGTGATAACTATTTTTAAATTCAATAAATTACGTTTCATATTTTAAAATCAAAGTAAACCGGCTTTCCCTACAAAGATTAAAACAACATATCCAAGAAGTAAACCTAAAACACCCGCAATAATTCCAACGATTGCCATATCCTTTTGTTGGATAAATCCCTTTGCGTATGCCAAAGCATTTGGAGGAGTACTAATTGGCAATGCCATTGCGAATGAAGCTGATAGAGCCAAACCAATAAGTAAAGTTTTTGCACCTCCAAACGGTAATAACTCTGCCTCCATACCGGTTCCAACTGCGGCTAAAATAGGAATTAACAATGCAGCCGTTGCAGAATTGGACATAAAGGTTGACATAACCAAACACAATACACCAGAACCAACAATAACAATAAGCGGAGACCATGAACTAAATGGAATTGCTTGTACCAAATGTTGAGCTAAACCTGTTTTATCCAAACCGATTCCTAAAGCAAAACCACCTGCAACCAACCAAAGAACATCCCAATCAATCAAGCGTAAATCTTCTTTGGTAAAGATTCCACAAACACTGAAAACAGCAAACGGAATCAACGCTACTATATTGGCATTTACACCTGTTAACTTATCTGTTACCCACAATAAAATAGTTAGGGCAAACGTAATGTAAACAACATAAGCCTTAGGTGATTTTTCAAACGCTCCTTCGATTTCAATTTTGATATTCTTTTGAGAGAATGGGAACATTTTTATCAGTACAAACCACATAATAAACAAAATAACCAAAGCCAAAGGAATCATCACCATTGCCCAATCACCAAAACCTATATTAATACCCAACAAATTCTCTAAGTTTCCTTTTGCAATTGCATTGGGAGGAGTTCCAATAGGAGTTCCAATACCACCGATATTTGCTGCAATAGGAATAGATAGAGCCAATCCAATACGCCCTTTACCATCAGCCGGCAAAGAAGATAATACGGGAGTTAAGATAGCCAACATCATAGCAGCAGTAGCCGTATTACTCATAAACATAGAGAAAACTGCTGTAACCAAAATAAATCCTAACATCACAATCTCTGAACGAGTTCCAAATGGAGCCAACATCACTTTTGCCAAAGCCGCATCCAATTTATATTTTGTAGCCGTAATCGCCAATACAAAACCACCCATAAACAACATAATGGTTGGATCTGCAAAAGAAGCCATCAATGCTTTATTACCGATAGGAGTTCCAAATGTCGGGTCTTCAACCCGCATAAAGTTAAACATACTATCAGAAGTCGTCAATAACATAAGCACCAAAACCAAAACCGACGTTGTCCAAATAGGAATTGCTTCCGAAATCCACATACATGCAGCAAAAATAAACAAAGCAATAACTCGCTGTTCAATAATAGTCAACCCAGGAATTCCGAAACTATCCAAAGGTAAGAACCACGCTATCATTGTCAAAACAACAGAGATAGCCAATCCAATCATTTTTTTTGTATCCATAAAAATTTTATTTAGTTTTTCTTCAAATAATTTTATATCTTAATTAAATAATTTCAAATAAAAACTACATCTACCCTTATCATCCCTAAATTTGGATTCGCAAATTTATAAAATATTCACAATTCCTAAACATTATTTTACACATTTTGTTATTTTTTTATCTCTCAATACTAGCTTTTAGAAGAAGATTTTTCACAAACAATAGGATTGAATGATACATTTTTTTGTTAATTAGAAAAAACAAATATATCTTTGTGGCGATTTTGGGCTAAAGGGTCTAATTCATACAATCTGAAAGTAAGAACCCGTTACTTTGGTGTATGAATCCTAAAAGCAAGGAGGTCGGTTACAAATAAACTTCATCAATAGATGAAAATACAAAGTGTAATAACACTTAAAAATTATCCACTTTTTCAGGGTTAAAAGTGACAGTATTAACTTAATCAACTTACAAGTTGAAAATCGAATGAACACGGACATAGATTATTCGATAATCATTGTTTAAGTTCTAAAAAATGTTTTGTGAATATGATTTCAAAAATTCTGGTTGCTAACCGCGGAGAAATTGCAATGAGGGTTATGCGCTCTTGCAAAGAGATGGGAATTAAGACGGTAGCAGTTTACTCAGAGGCAGATCGAACGTCCCGTCATGTATTTTTTGCAGACGAAGCTGTTTGTATCGGACCTGCACAATCAACCGAAAGTTATTTGAAGGTTGACAACATTATTGAAGCAGCAAAAAAATTCAAAGCTGATGCAATTCATCCCGGATATGGTTTTTTATCTGAAAATGCAGATTTTGCAGAACGTTGTGAAAAAGAGGGTATTATATTCATAGGAGCTCCCCATAAAGCAATCCGAGCAATGGGAGACAAAATTTCAGCAAGACAATTAATGATATCTGCCGGTGTTCCTGTTGTTCCGGGTACAGAACAACCACTTCAATCATATGAAGAGGCACTAACAACAGCTAAGGAGATTGGACTACCGGTGATGATTAAGGCTTCTGCCGGAGGTGGTGGAAAAGGAATCCGAATCATTCGTGAATGGGATGAATTAAAAAATGCCTATGATAGTGCAATTTCTGAAGCAACAGCATCTTTTGCAAATGGAATTATCTACATGGAGAAGTTGATAGAACAACCTCATCATATTGAGTTCCAAGTTTTGGCAGATAAACATGGTAATGCTGTGCACTTATACGAAAGAGAGTGCTCTATTCAGCGTAAACACCAAAAAGTAATTGAAGAAACTCCATCTCCATTTATTACAGATAAGGTTCGACATGAAATGGGAGAAATTGCCGTAAAGGCGGCAAAAGCTGTAGCTTATGAAGGAGCAGGAACTATTGAGTTCTTGGTGGATAAAGATATGAACTATTACTTCTTGGAGATGAACACTCGACTTCAAGTGGAACATCCTATTACAGAAGAGGTTTTAGGTGTTGATTTGGTAAAAGAACAAATCAATGTTGCAAATGGAAATAAATTGAGATTTAAACAGGAAGATTTATCTCAGAGAGGTCATGCCATTGAATGTCGTATTTGTGCCGAAGATGCTGAAAATGGATTTGTACCAACTCCGGGTATTATCAAACTAATCACAGAACCACAAGGTATTGGAGTTCGTGTAGATAGTTTCTGCTACGAGGGATATGAAATTCCAATCTATTATGATGCAATGTTAAGCAAGCTTGTTGTTTGGGCTGCGAATAGAACATATGCGATTGAACGTATGAGAAGAGTATTGTTCGAGTATAAAATAACCGGAACAAAAACGAATATCAGTTACTTGAGGAAAATTTTGGAAGTGCCTGATTTTGTTAAAGGACATTACACGACATCGTTCTTGGAAGATAATAAAAAATTCTTAGAGAATGTCACTATCGACGATGAATCTGAAGATTTACAAACTGCAGAAGATATTGCAGCAATTGCAGCCTACTTTGATTATCTGGTAAACGAAGAGAGAAGTGGGGTTTCATCATCATCAGATAATCGTCCGATTAGCAGGTGGAGAGAATTTGGGAAAAGAAGTAGTATGAGAAATTATGATTAAAATCATATTTTTTGAGTAAATTCAATCCTATAAAAAACGAACTAAGTAATTTTTTTTTACTTAAATTCGACGTGAGATATACAATATCTTATAAAACAATAAATAATTGGGAGGAAGAATCCCATAAGTAAAACCAACAAGGGAAAATACCGAAAGGTAGCAACTTGTAAACAAAATTCTTATGAAAATTAAGATTGGAAATAAGATAAAAGAAATTGCCCTTATCAACAAAGAGGGAAATAATGTTGAAGTTTCTGTTGATGGAAAAGTATATTACTTAGATATCGTAATGGCAGAAAATGGTCTATGTTCAATCATTACAAAAAATGGTCGTTCTTATAATGCCGAATTAAAACCGGAAAATAACGGACAGAAGTACACAGTCAGTGTGGCTTTCAATGCATTTCCGGTAGAGATTCTAAATACTTACCAATACTTAACAAAGAAAACCAAAGCAAGTGAAAAACAAGATAGAATTTTTTCACCAATGCCGGGAAAGGTTGTCAGAATCATGGTAAACGAAGGTGATGAAGTTAAAGCTGGAACACCAGTCATCGTCATAGAAGCTATGAAAATGCAAAGTGAATATAAGGTAAATGACGACTGTAAAATTAGAAAGATTTTAGTAAAAGAGGGTGATAGCATAGCCGGCAATCAAGTATTGTTGGAGTTATGTGAAATGCCTGAAGTTTAACCTAAATAAAAACACATGAAATCAGCCAACGAGAAATTCATTGAATTAGATCGCAAAGCGGAAGCCGGAAATGCTGCTCGAATAGAGAAACAGCATCAGGCAGGAAAATTAACTGCAAGAGAGAGAATCGACTTGCTATTGGATAAGGGCACATTTGTTGAAATCGACAAGTTTGTTATTCATCAATGCAACAATTTTGGTTTGGATAAATCAAAACAGGCCGGAGATGGCGTTGTGTCAGGTTACGGAAAAATTGATGGAAGATTGGTATATGTTTATGCATACGATTTTACTGTATTGGGAGGTTCGTTAAGTAGAACCAATGCAAACAAAATTGTAAAAGTACAAAAACTTGCATTAAAAATGGGGGCACCGATTATAGCACTAAATGATTCTGGAGGTGCACGTATCCAAGAAGGTGTTTCAAGTTTATCCGGATATGGAGATATTTTTTACCAAAACACAATTTCATCAGGAGTTATTCCTCAAATCTCGGTAATCTTAGGTCCTTGTGCCGGAGGTGCTTGTTACTCCCCTGCTCTAACCGACTTTATCTTTATGGTAAAAGAACATAGTCATATGTTTGTTACCGGTCCGGACGTTGTAAAAACAGTTACACACGAAGAAATTGACAAAGAAGGTTTAGGAGGTGCTGCGGTTCATACTACCAAAAGCGGTGTTGCTCATTTTATTGGAGAAACAGAAGAAGACACATTAATGATGGTTAGAGAATTATTGGCATTCTTACCTTCCAATAATATGGATGATGCTCCAAGATTACCTGTAACAGATGCCTATTCAAGTTCATCTGACCTAGATAATTTTATTCCTGCAGATCCTAGCAAACCATATGATATGGTTGAATTGATAGAATCTGTTGTGGATGGAGGATACTTCTTTGAAATCATGGAAGGATTTGCACCCAATATCCTAACCGGATTTGCACGCATCGACGGCAAAGTAATTGGTATAGTTGCCAATCAACCTGCATATCAAGCAGGAGTATTAGATATTGATACGGCAGATAAATCTGCTCGTTTTATACGATTCTGCGACTGTTTTAACATTCCAATTGTATCTTTCGTGGATGTACCCGGATTCTTACCCGGATGTACACAAGAACATGGAGGAATTATTCGTCACGGAGCAAAGATTGTTTATGCATACGTAGAGGCAACTGTTCCAAAGATTACAATCATTACAAGAAAAGCATACGGAGGAGCATACATAGTAATGTCAAGTAAGCATACAGGAGCAGACATTAACTTTGCTTATCCTAATGCAGAAATTGCCGTAATGGGGCAAGATGGAGCTGTGAATATTCTTTATAAAAACGTTTCTGATGAAGAAAAAGAGAAAGCAAGAAAAGAGTATGAAGAAGAATTCTCAAATCCATATCGTGCTGCAGAATTAGGCTATATCGATGAGATTATTTTGCCATCACAAACAAGAGAAAAGTTGATTCAAGCATTGGATATGACGCATACTAAAATACGTTCAAATCCTGCTAAAAAACATGGTAATATACCGCTATGATATAGAATTGAAATAAAGTGCATAAAAAGTCCAAAAAAAGAATATTTTTTTGGACTTTTTACGTTAAAATAGGAGAAAAAGTTTTTTTATTTGCAAAAAAAATATTTACTTAGCGGTCGAATTTAACAACAAATGTAAATTCAAAAGAATAATTATTATAAATTTAAATTTAATCATTTATGAAAAAAAGAAATTTACTCGCAATTGCAGCCCTTTCTTGCTTTGCTTTCTCAGCAAATGCAGAGGAATATTGGGTAATTAAAGATGGTAAGTTGAACGAGGACATCGAGATTATGCCAAATGAGACAGATGCTGTTTACGATGTTCTTACACCGGGTAATGCTACAACCGGTGCAAAGTACCAACACAACGAAGAGGCCTACAAGGATGTTCAATTGGATTTAAAAGAATTTCCAGTTTCTTTAAAGAGTACTTGGATTTTGGAAATGGAATATAAAGTTCCTGCTACAGCATTGGATCCTACCGGACCTCACTCTGATTTGTGGGGAGGTAAGAAACCTATGTTCATCTTTGGTATGTACCCAGAAGCAGGTACATATGATGTAACAACGGCACCTATTAGAATTGATATTGATGGAAAGTTTTCTGCTCAAGCAGATACTTG
>JAEIGA010016730.1_pt1 | contig 11149 bp, 7 predicted proteins | sample 9270691 | NCBI WGS metagenome assembly JAEIGA01 (sample SAMN17057246, study PRJNA624740) | gut metagenome | biome: biome; isolation source: fecal sample | host: Bos grunniens | place: China: Xizang | collected 2019
AAAATTAACAGGTGTTGGCGGACAATTCCACGACGCTATGAATAATATTATCGACACCATTGAGGGAAAGCGTGGATTCATTGACGATACTCTTAAAGAAATCAAAGTAAACCTTGGTGAAGTAACAGGGCTTACAGAAGCATATAAGAAAAGTCTTGACGCTATGTATGAAGTCTATGACCGTATCAATAACAAACTTATGGAATGGAATAAAAGCCCAGTAATGCAGGCTATTATCCGTGGTACTATTGTAGGTGGAATTACTGCAATCGGAATGGCTATTACAACGGCTCTTATTCCAGCGTTGGTAAAGACAGTTGCACAGTTGTCTATTATCGCAACCTTAAAATCAATAATAAATCCAACAGGCTTGCTCGTAGGGCTTGGCATAAGTGCCGTCGTCGGCTTAGGTGTAGCCGTAAAGACTATTGCTGACAGTGAAAAGACAGTAAACGACGAACTTATTGAGCAGATAAGACTTCGTCAGACCCTTGGCGAGATTCCTCTTACTGCAACCATAGACGAAAAATCAGACTACCTCAAAACAATGGAAGAACAACTGAAACAGTATCAGCAGTTACAGGAAACTGCATACACAAAATATACTTCGGGTGTTTTTGAAGGATATTTCGATACTCTTGCAGACTATGAGCGATTGATAAAGATAGAGGAAAAGAAACTTGCCGATTTTGAAAGCCGAGGTATTAAGAAAGGTACAGTCGAAAACGTTATGAACGCAAACGGCAAGATTGAACGTGTCGATAACCGTACTCAACAGCAGAAGGAACTCGACGAGACTGAAAGGAAACTTAACAACCTTAGAAAAACATACAATGACTTGAAAAAAAATTATGATACAAACCTTTACTACAAGTCACTGAAACAAAATATCGAAGGTCTCACAAAGGAAATAGAACTCCAGAAACAACTGGAAGCAAGTACAAAGAAAATCAGCGAGTATTCTCCGTGGGCAAAGCAGGAAGAAAGTATAAAAGAGTACCAGAAACAACTTGCAGAAATCAATGAAATGTACGAGCAGCCAGGAATCAAGTCTAAGAAACTTGACGAAGCCACAGGTGAGTTTAAGTACGAGTATGACTTGCAGATAAACATTGACCCTTCATACAAAGATAAACTTGACGAGTTGAAAAAGACTATCGAAAAAGAATTAAGCGACGCTGAAATAAAATTAAAGATTGCCAAGATTAAAGACTGGCAGAAGGTTCTCAAAGATTCTATGGGCTTTACTGACAAGGAGTTTGCAGAAGGCTTTGTCGTAAACGGTGCTACTGCAATTTCCAAGTTCAAGGAAAAACTTCTCAATATGAATCAAGCGTCAAAGGACTTTAATGCTGTAGGTATTATTAACATCAGCAACCTCGATTCCGCAAAGAGCAAACTTGAAGCCATTAACTCTGTTATTACTGCAATTCAGCAATCTGGATTGTGGAAATCTGACGAGCAGACTGTTCTCGACTTAAAGACAATGCAGGCAGAAGCCCTCGTTGCCGTAAGACAAGCAGAGACAGAAGAACTCCAGAAGCAGTTACAGTACCAGAGAATGACTACTGACGAACTCGAAAAACAGCAGTATATCGATAAGGGCTATTCTCCAGAAGATGCACAAAGACTTGTTGAAATAAACAATCAATTACAGAGACAGAACGACATCTGGGGTTATATCTCTGAAAGAATTAGCAACGCATTTATTAAAATGGGTGCTACAAAAGATATTGCAAATATTTTCAGCGACGCTCTTACTGACATTGTACAAACTCAACTTCCTAGTACATTACTCAACGGATTCCAGACCCTTGGAAAGGCTATGGTAGAAGGTGCTGATGCCAGTGAGGAAATGGAAAAACTGTGGAAGCAGTCTATTGCACAAATGATGTCTGGTCTTGCAAACGCTTGTCTCGTTGCAGGTGTACGATTGATTGCAGAAAGTGGCTGGGCAGGTGTACCTCCAGCACTTGCACTGTTTGCCCTTGGAGGAGTAGGCGGACTTGCATCTGGTGCTTTAACTGCTTCGGCTAGTTCAAGTTATTCCAACGAACAACAGAAACAACTGGATATGTTGAAGTCTCTCAACCAGCAGTACGCTGATTTGAAGAACGCTATGAAAGAGCAGGAAGAATACTACATCAAGAAGAAAGCCCAGTTGAATATGTATGCTCTTGACGATATGGCTACTCGTGTAAACGATATGATTATCACTCCGAACGGCAATTTCAGCACTCATCCAGACGATTATGTAATTGCTACCAAGAATCCACAGAGCCTTGGCGGAGGACAGGTTGTAAACAATATCAAGGTAATCAATAATGCTGGTGTAGATGTTCAGACCTCTCAAAGACAGAACGGAAACGGAATAAATGAGATTATGGTTACAATCAGCAAGAAGATTGCAAGCGATGTGGCAGGCGGTCTCAACGGCTGGGATTCAGCATTTGCTTTACAACAGCAGAGAATTGGTGGAAGGAGTATCTAAATGGCAGTATCTTGGGATGCAGGTGTAAATCAGAAGGTAAGACGAGAAGGCACTTCTTGGAGTGAAATAGAAGGCTTTATCTCTGACCCAACTTTAAGCGGAAAACAGAAAAGACGTATGCACGCAAGTATGGCAAAGCGACAGTTTACTGTGTCGTTCCTGTTTACTTACAATGAATACCTGCTGTTTTCTGCTTGGTATCAAGACGACATCAAGTACGGAACATTGTCTTTCTCATTCCCGAAAATTGACGGTTCTGGAGACGGAGAGTACAGAATTGCCAGTGGTGGTGCTCCGCAGTATTCAAATCAAAGCGGAAAACAGATACAATGTACTATGACTTGGGAGGAAGTATGACACGAGACGCTAAATTGGAAATGGAAAAAACGCTCACTAGGGCTAAGTTTCCATATCTGATTGAGATTACTTACTACAAGAACGATAACACCAGCCAAGTTTTTAGATACGCAAACTCTGACGAAGATAAAGTTTTTGAAGGCAATACTTATTCAGCAGGTTATTTTACAATGCAGTTACCGCAGAAAACACAAAGCGGAATATCTGACGCAAAGATAAGTATTTCAGCAATCGACCAGACTTGGATTCAGAGGATTCGTGAAGCAGACTTGAAGAAGCGTTCTAAAATCCGTTTTGTTGCAACTATTGATTATCCGAACAACAATCAAGAAACAATCGAAGCGATTGAGGATATGTCTTTTGAACTTACCAACGGAACGACCGAAGGTAATGTAATTCAGTGGACTATGAAGTTTGACACTCTCTCGGAAATCAAAGTTCCACACGAAGAATGTAACGATAGAGTATGTCCAGCGTTAGTGTAAAAGACCTTATCGGTGTGCCATACAAGGTACACGGCAGAAGTAAGGAAGAAGGATTTGACTGTTACGGTGTAGATATTGAAGTGTACAAAAGACACGGAAGATACCTGCCAGATATAGGTTATGACAGTCCAGAAGAATACGAAAATGTATATCTGTCTGTTCTGCATAAAGTAAAATATACAAAGGTAGACCGCCCAGAAGAACTGTCACTCATAATGATAAGTCTGAAAGGCGAGCCAAGACATACAGGAGTTTACCTTGGAAACGGTTTATTCATTCACGCTACGAGAAATCTCGGTGTGATTGTAGAACCGTTGCACAGGTGGGCTAATAGAGTAGTGGGGTACTATAATGTCAGCGAATGTAAAGATAATCAAGAATCCGTTTGAGGAAAGTGAAGAAGTAAATCTCAAAGTAAAAAACAACACCTGCGTAAAAGACGTAGAAGGCTTTGACCCAGAAAACTCTGTTGTTTATGTAAACGGAAAACATCAGACAAGCGATTATATTCTGAAAAGTGGAGATGCCTGCGTTATCAGACAGTACCCTTCGGCTGTTTCTGCAACAACTATCGCTACCGCATTTTTTGTTGGCATTATGATAACCGCTGGGCTTGGAGTTGCCGAAGCAATCACAGTAGCAGTTACAGGTAAAGGCTTTAAGGAACATCTTAAAGATTGGCTTATGCCTAAAACTAATACTGCCACAAACAAAGAAGCACAGAGTATTACACAGTTACCGTCATTAAGAGGAGCAAAAAATCAGTCGGCTCTTGGTAAAAGTATTCCGCTTATCCTTGGAAAGACATACTTTACACCGTACATTCTCGGTGGTGCTTACAACACAATCAGCGGAACAGACGGAGAAGATGAATACTACCACGCTCTGTATCTGATTGGTTATCACAATCTTAAAGTTGAAGATGTAGGAATAGGACTTGAAGTTCTTGCAGAAAACAAGACAAACCCAGTAGATAATGGTGCACTTGCAATTACCTCAACAAAATATCCGTATGAGTATATAGACCCACAGACACAACAAGTAGTACCGAAGAAAAGTTATTACACTCAACTTGAATTACAGCAGGGTGAGAACGAAGTATCTATCTATAACTGTAAAGTCGTACAGGAGAACTTCAACGCTGAATTACTTAATGCTGGTGGTGAGTATCAGTATTTCTATTTCTTCTCTGCTCGTTATCCGAAGAAAGTTGAAATCGAGTTTACTCTTGGTGGCTTGATTGCTTATAACGACAAGGGAGACGCTTATTCTCCAGAAGTAGAAGTAGTTGCAGAATATTCTCTTGACGGAGGAGAAACTTGGCTCAACTGTTCAAGTTGTATTGATTTTGAACACGCAACAGGCGACAGTAAATATGTTGCACCTGTAGACAGTGCTACCGTTCAGATAAGTTATGCTTATGATTCACCAAGTTTCGGAAACTGGATTTTCAGTTCCCTGCAAATGACAATGGCAGAAGCGAAGACTGACGACATCAAATTGCAGTATTACAACAGACAGGGTAACTGGGTAGATTTGCTTACTCTTAGTGCTGGCGATACAACCGTTACTGGTACTAACTTGGAGATGTATCAAGACTATTCAGAACTCTTGTTCCGAATTGTAAAGAGTTCAAATACATCAGAATCTTTCAAGTGTGATATTTGGGCAGGCACAAAAACAATTTCTGTTGCTACAACAGAAGGTCATATTCTTTTCAAGAATCAGAAGCCACAGACCTTGCGTTATGTATTGAAGCAGAACTTTATCAAACCGCAAATGGACAACTGCGATTCAAAGATTGTTTCATACCGAATCAAGCGTATCAATGCAAAGAGTACCGACACAAAGGTTGTCGATAAGATATATGTAACCGCAGTACGAACTTGGTGCTATGACAAGACAAAGACTGCAAGGTTTGGAATTATCCTCCAGAATCAGAGACCTATGAACGAGAAGGAGCGTAACAAAACCGCCCGACTTGGTTTCTCTATTAAGGTTACAGAGGACTTGGTAAACTCTTTCGACACGCTCAATCTGATTGCTACATCAAAGGCTCGAACTTGGGATAGCCAGACCCATAAGTGGAGTACAACGCTGAACCCTACCAGCAATCCAGTTGCTCTCACTCTGCACGCTATGACAGGCGATTTTAGAGACGAAGCATACAGATATGAGATTGACGATTCTGGCAGTACTCCAACATCTGATAAAATCGACTTGGAAGATTTTGGTGCTAAGTATGAAATCTGTGAACAATTCAGAATATTTGTAAACTCTCCGAGACTTCATATTGATAAACGTTTTTACTGTGACGGTGTTGTACTCAATGCTACAAAATCAATAGACCTTGCAAACAATATCCTCAAATGCTGTCGAAGTAATCTTGTATTAAACGGCAAGAAGTACGGAATCTTTATGGATATGGCACAGGATTTGCCGTTGCTCGTATTGAACAATAACAACCTCTTGTCATTGACTTATTCAAGGAACTTTGACGAGATTCCAGACGGTCAGCAGGTAAAGTATATCTCGAAAGAGAATTACTACCAGCAGGACACCATTGTTGTAAAGCCGTATGGTAGTGCTGAATTATCAAGTACCGATAAACTTGAAACTGTAGAATATCCGTTTATCACAGACCCATTCCACGCAAAGGCTATGAGTTTGTATCAGCAGGCTTGTAAATCTCACCGCTTGGAAACTTTTGTTGCAAAGGTAACAGGTGAGGGCGGACTTGCAGAGGTTGGTTCTCTCGTATCTATTCAGAGCGATGTTGTTCTCGTAGGTATCGGAGACGGTGCTGAAATTACAGAGTTAGTTACCAGCGGAAACACAATCACAGGTATTAAGACTGACGGAAGATTTGCTGTAACAGATACTACCAAGGAATACGGTGTTGTTATAAACATAGTAGATACAAACGGTCAGCCGAAAATCCTTAGAGTAAAACTTGCTCCGTTCTCTGCGACAGGAACTTATTCAGAACTTACGTTTAATACCGCACTTGCTTCAACTTCACCGATTGAAGAAGGCGACATTATCTCGTTCGGACATTATCTGAATGAAACCCTTGAAACACTCTGTACAAGCAAGGCTGAAACAGGTGACGGAACTTATGATTTGACACTCGTAAACTACGACCCAGATATTTACAATGCCGATATTACAGTAATTGACGACTTCGACCCGAAGGTAACTCCACCGAGCGAAAGTGGTATGCCTATCAGTTACGGAGACAGAACTGTTCCAGTAACTCAACTGGACTTAAATGCAGTTAGAAGTGAAATAAATCAAGAAACATCTGAATTAGCAGAAGCGATAAGTACACTTTATTCAAACCATATCATAACTCTGTACAAAGAAAGCACACTTCCTCTTGATTCAACTGGTATCACTGGAACTTGTACATATAACTTTTCGACAAATGGAATATCTTGGGAAGGAAGCAATAATGGTTGGACATTAACTAAGCCTGTAACAAACAATCCTGTATACGTAACAAGTGCAACTGCTTTTGGAAAACAAGAAACTGATGACATCTTACCAAATGAATGGGCAACTCCAATTCAATTAGGATTGAACGGAACTAATGGTGTAAATACTTGTACTCTGAATCTCTATAAACGATTGTCAGAAACACCGAGCAATTATCCGAGTACACTGACTTATAACTTTTTAACAGGAAGTCTTTTAGGTGAAAAGAACGGTTGGCAGGAATCTATTCCAGAAGTAGACGAAACAGATAACGCACCTTGTTGGGAAATCCACGTTACAGCGTTGAGTACAACTACAACAGATACTATCGACCCAAGCGAATGGACATCTCCTGCAAAGATAACACAAGACGGATATTCCAAAGAAGAAATTATGTCTTGGATTGAAGATGTACAGATAGAATCACCTAACATTTATGTAAATCCAAACACAGGTATTTTCGCAGTTGATGATGACGGTATTATTCAAGCAGAGCAGAGTGTAACAATCGAAGTCAAAGTTATTCAGACAAACGAAGAAATTGATTTTGATTTTGGTGCAATTATAGTTCCAGACGGATTCAGCATTGTTGCAAATAACCATATTTTGACTTTAACCGCACAGGAAGGAACAAGAGTAACTAACAGTTATTTCACAATTCCTATCATATTTACCCGATATGAAAGTAACTATGAATACGGTGATACCGAGGGCAATATCTATGTAAGATTGAACTGTCAAGACGGACAGTGGTATGGAGATATAAACTCTGTATCTAATCTTCCTTCACAAAGTAATAACAATTATTTCTTATGGACTGGAATAAATACAACAAGTACAGAAGAAGTAGTTGAGGGCGGTGTATTCAAACAGAATACCTATTATTACTCAAACGGTACAAAATTCAAGGAAGCAAGTTATGTTCCTTATGGTATGAGCATACCTTCACCGACCTCTGAAACATTTAATTCAAGTTTCGGTATTACAACTGTTTACGGTGGAAAGTATCACGAAGCAAAAAGTACTGTTGCAAGCATACCGTCAAATCCTATTATTGGTGACTTCTTTACTTGGACAGGAACAGACCAGACATCTGCATCTATTGTACGTGGTGGTAAATTACTTACAGGCTGTGTTTATAAATGGGTCGGTAATGAATGGATAAAAGACACTTCTGCAAAGCATCGTGCTATAGCGATGAAAGAGTTGATGTCTGTTGCGGAAAATAAACTTGCACAGAATAACTCTGATGTAATCGAGTACGTTCGTGAACTTATCACAATGAACATAGTTACCGAAAACATTCAAGTAACAGGTGAAGCACTTATCAACTCTGCAATTACCGCACAACTTACGCTTGGTAAGAGTGGTGAATTAGACGGATTTATTAAGTCATATAATTACGATTCTACTCACGGATTCACAATCAATGCTGACGGAAGTGCTGTATTTAATGAAGTAACTGTAAGAGGAGATATTACCGCAAATAGTTTTACGCTCGGAGAAAGTGCAGGTATCACTAAGGGAACAGATTCAAGCGGTCATTCTTACTTTGGTCTTGCAAGTGACGGAACTCTTAAAGCACGAAACATCAATGCAGTAAGCGGAAGTTTTACAGGAGATATAACAGCCAACAGTTTTACTCTCGGTGCAAGTGCTACGATTATCAAGGGAACAAACACAAGCGGACATTCGTATTTTGGACTTGCATCAGACGGTAAGTTAACTGTAAGAAATATCAACGCAGTTAGCGGAACTTTTGCAGGTGATATTACTGCAAATAGTTTTACTCTTGGAGCAAATGCAACAATTACAAAAGGTCAGAATGATACTCAACACCCATACTTTGGTTTGGCATCAGACGGAACTTTGACAGTAAGACAGATAAATGGTATTGGAGGTAATTTTGAAAATATCATAATTACTGGTAACAGCAGATTCTATGGTTTTATTTCAAGAACAACTAGCACTTATATTTTCCCACCTCAATCAACGACAGGAACTTATGATTATCAGTTATTGTATTTAGACATACAGTTTTTATTCAGTAAACTTGGAATAACAGAAAATGGAACTATTTATAAGTTTTATGGTAGTGGATTGACTATGTTCTGGCATAATTCAACATATCACGTTTTTGTTTTGACAAGTGACATATCAATGTATAAGGATTATGCAGGTACTACATATAACATCGAGTTTGATACCCTTATGTTTGTTGATAAAGAAATGAAGTATTACAACAATAAGGTTTATATAAAATACACCCCAGAAGAATTACAGTGGTATTCGACCCAGAGCACATTGAGATATGACACTGTTGGTGATATGGCTTGTGGAATAAAAGTCTAATTGTGATTCATAACGGACGGTTTGCAGAGAGTAAATGTTATAGAGAATAATAATAAAGGTATGGTAACTAGTAACGCTGTCGCTCAACTTGGTAAAAGCACTCAAATATATGCTGGTAGCACTTATGACGGAACGGAAAAAACGCTAAATCAAAGTATAAGAAATTTCAGATACATTCTTATCGGTTTAATAACAAACAATGATTATGATTATATACTAATGCCTACAGATAGAGTACAAAACGGCACTATACTAACGAGGTCTTTGTTTGAAGCGAGCACATTCGGACAAGTAACACTACCATTTCCTTATCAATCAACAGTTCTTATAAACTTTATATCTGATACAAAGTTTAAGGTTAATGCAAATTATAATAATATTAACTGGATATTAAAAGTATATGCTATATGGGGAATTAATTAATAATTAAGTAATTTGTCCGTATAGTATGAGTAGATTGTACGTTAAAGTCTTAATTATACTTAAAGAATAGTAATTTCTGTAACTCCACTTGGCAAAGAGGATAGTATTGATATAGAAAAATTATTTTCTGTATTATCCATAGTTATAACAGAAACTCCACTTGCAAAAGCAGGTAACAAAACATATACATCACCTGCATCATCATAATATGCTTTTATACTACTAGTAGCGATACCTATATTTCTAGCACCATATTCATATCCATTAGAAACTCTAGTTATGTTTATTAAAAACGCATATAGTCTGAACTTTATAAGATAAGAATTAGAATGATATAAACTTAATGATACATTAGATAATTTTACATAACCAGTAGATTGCCCTAAGTTTGTTGCTAGATATTCTGAATTTGCAATACGACTATCTACTGCATTAACATTATATTTAGTTGTTCCGTCCGTATATATTCCAGATTTTGACTAGACAATTATTAGTATTACGTTGTAAAATGTTATTGAAGGAAAAAGCCAAGCAATTCACCGCCATAATCTATAATTCATTTTCTCATTTATTGATATTAGTCCAAAAACGATTATGGAGGTTTTTATGCAGTTCTATATAAACACAATCGAACAGACAGTTGATGACGGAAAGTATTCAGAATACGGTAAATCAGAAAAGGTTGCAGATTACGAAACTGCTCTTTCTAAGTTTTATAAAAAACTTTCAGACGTATCAGCAGACATCGGTAAGAATCACACTTATATGCACATCTCTATTGTAAACTCGGAAGGTTTCGAAAACAAAACTGATTCTGTCGGCACTTATGTCAAGGAATAATTATGGAAATTACTCTCACTTTATCACCAGAAGAATACAACCTCGTACACAAAGGTCTCTCGAAACTTTCGATAGAAGAAGCATTACCAACGCTTAATAAAATAGTTGCAGAAGTTCAGAATCAAATCAATAAACCTGCAATCCCAGAGAAAACAGAGGAGAAATAAATATGGCAGACGTAAGACAATACAGACAAGACCCACAGATTAACCACGGAACAACCGCACAGAGTAACTTAAAACTAACTGATGTTATGCCTGTTCAGCACGAAAACTTGGCAACACAAACAAACAGTATCAACAAAATAAATCTTGCACAATGTCTCTGTGAACCGTATGCGTTATGTGATTCCAACAATCCTTCAAACGGACAGTACACAGCAACCTGCGAAAACTTCCCAGACTTTGCTCTTTCATATACAGATAGCCAAGGAAACTCACATAATTTGATTGGCTTAAAAGTACGTGTAAAGTTCACTTATGGTGTTACTTATGGTTCAACAACTTCAAACCCTCCAACTTTTCCGACATTAAATATCAACGGTTCTGGTGCAATTCCTATGTTGGCACAGGGAAAAACAATGGGAAAAGGTGCAATATCAGCAGAACAGACTGTTGAGTTTACAATCATTCCATACGGAAATGGGCTTGCTTTTGATGCTGATTCCAACGTAAGAGAGAGCACTTCTGATTATACCATTTATACGGACGGAACAAAAACATAT